>Ga0114912_1000859_pt1 | contig 13849 bp, 15 predicted proteins | sample MalvirDeepMed_51_FD_89713 | JGI IMG/M metagenome (GOLD analysis project Ga0114912, IMG submission 89713) | Marine viral communities from the Global Malaspina Expedition - Malaspina viral metaG DeepMed_51 | ecosystem: Environmental > Aquatic > Marine > Oceanic | place: Mediterranean Sea...
GCCCCGGTGAAGGCGATCCGCGAGGTCAGTCTGGTGCGGCCCTTGGAGGAATCGTATGACGACGATCTGGCGGCTTTGCAGGAAGAAGCGCGCACCGACCTGCTCGAACAGGGCATCGCCGCGGATGCGATAGAGATCGACAGCCGGGCGCGGCTGCGGTTTTCCGGCAGCGACAGCATCCTGACCGTGGATTGCGAAGACAAAGCCGCGATGGACGGAAACTTCCGCCGCCTTCACCGCCAGCGCTTCGGCTATTCCGACGATGCGGCCCCGATCGTGGTCGAGGCCCTGAGCGTCGAGGCGAGCGGCTTTTCCGGCGGGCTCGACACGGCGGAGGTGGAGCCGGTGGAGGCGGGCGGAACGCCCTCGGGAGACTGGACGACGCTCGAACGCGCGGCGATGGGCGCAGACGACAGCGTGGACGGACCGGCCCTGATCATCGATCCCGGCTCCACCACCGTGGTCGAACCCGGTTGGCAGGCGCGCCTTCAGTCGGAAGGCAGCCTCGTGCTCACACGCACAGAACCGCTCGAGCGTGCGCAGGCGGCGGGCGTTTCGGAGCGCAGCCATGTCGATCCGGTCCGGCTCGAAATCTACAACAATCTCTTCATGGCCATCGCCGAGGAGATGGGCGTGGTCCTCCAAAGCACGGCGAGCTCGGTCAATATCAAGGAACGGCTCGATTTCTCCTGCGCGCTGTTCGATGCCGAAGGCGCGCTGATCGCCAATGCGCCGCATATTCCGGTGCATCTGGGCAGCATGGGCGATTCCATCGCGCGGGTGATCGAGACGCGTGGGAGCGAAAGGGACGGGCGTGGGTTCCGGCGCGGCGATGCCTATATGCTCAACGATCCCTATCGTGGCGGCACGCATCTGCCCGACATCACCGTGATCGTGCCGGTCTTCTACGATGAGGCTTCGCAAGAACCCGACGCCTTCGTCGCCGCACGCGGTCATCATGCCGATATCGGCGGGATCGCGCCTGGATCGATGCCGCCCGAAAGCCGCACGATCGTGGAAGAAGGCGTGATGATCGACGATTTCCTGCTCGTCGACGAAGGCCGCTTCCGCGAGGACGCGGTCCGAACTCTGCTGGCGAGCGCCGAATATCCCGCCCGCAATCCCGATCGCAACCTGTCCGATCTGCGCGCCCAGCTCGCTGCCTGCACGCGCGGGGCCGAATTGCTCCACAGCGCGGCGCGCGATTCCGGTGGCGAGACGGTGGCGGCCTATATGGATCATGTGCTCGCGAATGCGGAGGAAAGCGTTCGGCGATTGCTCGACCACCTCGAAGACGGGCAGTTCGCTTATCCGATGGATAACGGCGCGGTGGTCAAAGTGGCGATCCGTATCGATCGCAAGGCGCGCGCCGCAATCATCGACTTTACCGGCACGAGCGATCAGCGCCCGGACAATTTCAACGCGCCGCGCTCGATCACCCGTGCCGCCACGCTCTATGTCCTGCGCACGCTGATCGACGATGCGATCCCGATGAACGATGGCTGCCTGCGCCCGGTCGAACTGATCGTGCCCGAAGGATCGATGCTGAACCCGCGCCCCGGCGCGGCGGTGGTGGCGGGCAATGTCGAGACCAGCCAGGTTGTCACTGATGCGCTGTTCGCCGCCACCGGTCGCCTCGCGCCGAGCCAAGGGACGATGAACAATTTCACCTTCGGAAATGCGCGCGATCAGTATTACGAGACGATCTGCGGTGGATCGGGGGCGGGGCCAGATCATGACGGGACGAGCGCGGTCCAGACTCACATGACCAATTCGCGCCTGACCGATCCGGAGATTTTCGAAACGCGCCTCCCGGTGCGGCTCGACCGCTTCGCGATCCGGCGCGGATCGGGCGGGAAGGGCGCGCATAGTGGTGGCGACGGGGTGGAGCGGCGCGTGACCTTCCTCGACGACATGCGCGCGAACATCCTCGCCAATCGCCGCGAACATCCGCCGCAGGGTATTGCTGGTGGCGGCGATGCCGAACCGGGACGCAACTGGGTCGAGCGGGCCGATGGATCGCGCGAGGAATTGGGCGCGACGGGATCGGCCGAAATGCAGCCCGGCGACGCCTTCGTGATCCTGACCCCCGGCGGCGGAGGATATGGCGCATGAATTATTGGCCGCTGCTCGGCATCGCGCTGGTCGTCATCGGCTTTGCGCTGCGGTTCAATCCGCTGCTTGTGGTGGTCGGCGCGGCGGTGGCGACGGGCCTTCTCGCCGGGCTCGACATCGTGGCGGTGGTCGAGGCGCTGGGCCGCGCCTTCAACGACAATCGCTATATCTCGGTCACATGGATCATCCTGCCGGTGATCGGGCTGCTCGAACGCTACGGATTGCAGCAACGCGCAAGGAGTCTGATCGAGAGCGTGCGCGGTGCGACGATGGGCAAGCTGCTGGTGCTCTATCTCCTGTTCCGCCAATTGACCGCGGCCTTGGGGATGAAGGATATCGGCGGCCATCCCCAGGCGGTGCGGCCCCTCGTCGCGCCCATGGCGGAGGCGGCGGCCACCAAATCGCACGGGCCCCTGCCCGAAGCCGAGCGGCAGAAAGTGCTCGCCATGTCGGCGGCGACCGACAATGTCGGGCTGTTCTTCGGTGAGGACATCTTCTTCGCGATCGCCTCGATCCTGCTGATCCAGGGCGTGTTCGAGACCGCGGGCTATCCGCTGACGCCGCTGCAACTCTCGGTCTGGGCGATCCCGACCGCGATCTGCGCCTTCCTGATCCATGGCGGGCGCATCCTCGCCATGGACCGGCGGATGGGCCGCAATCCTTCCCCATCGGGGGAGGGGGACCATCCGAAGGATGGGGGAGGGGCATGTGTAGCGCGGCGCATTCGATTGGAGTGTGGGACAAGACATTCTGGAGCACTTCTCCGGTGGTAGATGACGTCTTAGTGGCGCTCAAGAACCTTCTGACGAATGCCTAAGAGGGCAGAGAGGTCCTCTCAACTCGCCCCTCCTTCGGTACGTATCGCTCGAGGGCGAACATCGATGGATCAAGCTGCGAGAACTGCACCACCGCTGTCGCGGCTGCTCGCTTATTTTTCCCGACGCGTATCAGCTTCTCCATTAGCTTATTCGCATCGCGACCAAGGCCCTCTTGATCGATGACAGCGTCGAGTATCGACAATTTAGGATGGTCCGGGAAGGTCATCTCGACCAACGCCTTCCACCGTAGCAATGTTGCGCGAGACAACCCCTCCGCGACGGTGTTTCTCAGATTGGCCCAATCGAGAAGGCGGTCAAAATCCTTGCTCCAGTAGGCGCGAGCTTCTGAAAAAAGCGCCATCTCCACCGGAAGGATTTGCATGTGCTCTAGATCGTTCTCGATCGCACTGGGCACTGCAGAAAGCCGTCCGGCGCCATCCGTCAATCGCCATACTCTTCCGACCATATTGCGGTGAGCGTGAAGAACTTCATGCGCAAGGGAGTGGTCGCTGAAATCTCCCGAAGCTGGAAGATGGATTACAGCGTACGGATCACCCCGCCTCAGACCCGTCTCTATCATCGCGAGGCCGCCAACCGAGAGACGTTGAGCGAGCGCTTCATCGCGCTTCTGAAAGCCAATTTCTGAGCCGATGGTCTCTTCAACTTCTACGATCAACGCCTGTATCTCGCTCGGCATCCGAGAGAAGAGCATCTTTTCCATTCCTCCTCCTGTGTCGGGAAGCAACGAGAGTCGAGTCCTTCAGTAGGTATGGCTCATAGTCGGCAGCCGAGGCCTTGATGCCGTTGCAGTTGATCGAACGCCCGGTGCGATGTGTTGTTGTCTTCATCCCCATTGCTCGACTTCTAGTTCCCAGCGCGTTTGTGCCGGGTTGCGCCGTCTGTATGGCTTCAGGCTGGCGAATTTGGCGTAATGAATGCGATGGTACAGGCCGACCGACCGAACAGGGTCCTCGACCACGAGAACGGGCGCGGTTTCGCCGCACTGCAGCTGGATCTCATAGAGGGCGTCGACCTCGGCTTGTGAGAGATCGCCGAACGACCAGGAATAGCTTCCACGCCGTACGCCATCGACGATCGCGAAGCCTCCGTTCGCCAACCGGGTCGCTCGGCCAGTGTCGAGCACACCCCGGCCAGCACCCCACTCCTTGTTGAACTTCGGTGCGAACGCTTTCCCGATCATAAGTGAGCCGATCGCTATTGGCGGCGACCCCGCTGGCGTCGACAGCTCGATCTCGAGATAGCGCAATCCGATCGGCGGCCCATGCCATAGACCGTGCGACCGCCTCGGGGCAGAGGTGGCCGAATCCTGGACCCGCATCCCGGACTGGGCTTGAATCACGTTCTGCTGATATCCCACGAGCCCTCCGCGCAGGGTCCAGGTCGTTGCCGCTTCAAGCGGAGTCGCATGACCAAGAAAAATCGTGTCGATCAGCTGCACTTCGCCGAGATCGATCCGGAACTGAACCGCACTGCCACTGTCTGCATCGCGCCACACTTCGCGCGGATCGCGGGTGAAAAGGTTCGCGGCATCCGCTCCGCGACTGGCAGTGATGCCGGCGATCGGCCGAGGTGCGACGATGATCAATCCACTCACGCGAGCCTCCGAAGAAATGTGACGCGCGACTGGTTCGAAGCGCGGTCATCCTCAGCCGCGATCACGAAGACATCGCATCCATTTTGGTAGCCCAGTTCGTCATGCTCGATCGTGATGACCGTGCCGATGGTGTCGATGAACGAACCCGGTAGCTCTGCGACTTCCTCCACGATCGGGAAACCGCGGAAGGCAAGAACTCGCATCCCTTCTGCGGCAGCATCGGCAGCAGCTGCCAATCCTGTAGCTCGTTCGGCCGTCAGCGCAGTATCGCCCCATTGATCGCGGGTCAGGGCATTGTCGGAAACCGACCACAGGCTTTCGCTCTGCAGCCACTGCGCGACGAGAGGATCGACCTTAGCCATGTTGCACGTCGATGACCGGGCGCCCGTCCTCGATGCGCCAGACCGGCCCGAGGCGATCGAGATGATCGGCCAGCGTCATGGCGCTCTCTCGCCGAAGATGATCTGGCGATAGTCATCCTCTTCCATCCCCAGCTGGGTCTTTGCGACCTGGACCTTGGCGATCATCGATCGGCGATGCTGGCTCGTGCGGTCGAACGTGGCGGGCCGCGCGGCCCGCATTGCATTGGCGGTCATCGGATATCTCCAAAGGCGAGGACGAAGAGGATCGCTTCGACGCCGACGACGGCGAGAAGCGCGAGGGTGGAGAGGCAGTCGCTCAGAACGGCAGCCTCACCTTCGATGGCGGCGGTCTCGCGGACGAGATCACGCCAGGCGTGCATATTGGCGATCATGCCGCCCTCCGTCCGGCAAGCTGGGTCCAGGCGTCCTGAAGGTGATCGTTCGCGATCTCGCGCTGCTCCGCGACAGCGAGCATCGAGGCGAGTTCGAGCATCATCGTTGCGCCGCGCAGTCCGCCCGGCATCAAAGCGACCTTGCGGATCTGCTCGATCATCGCATCGTCATGTACGTCCCAGGCCTCGGCGAGCGCATCCGCATCGCCCAGCAGGGGCTGGGTCCGCACAACCTTCATCGCCACCCGGCTGAAGATCTGCGCATAGGCAGACTTCCGGCTGCCGCCTTCGAGGCGCTGCATCACGCCGATGTTCCCGAAGAGCGCGATCCCGCAGCCGGTCGCATCGTGCCAGCTGCGGATTTCCTCGATCGCCTTTTCAGACAGATGCTGGGCTTCGTCGATGATGATGAGAGGATTGCGCAGATCCTTGATCCGGTCGCGGATGCGCTTCGAAAGCTTCTGGGGCGTCCCTTGGGCGTTCGGCTCGCCGAGTGCCTCGAGCACTTCGATCTGCATGTTGTTCACGCCCGCCGTGCTCGGGGCCATCGTGACCTTGAAAACGTTCGGGAAGCACGCGGTATAGTGGTTGGCGGTGCTGGTTTTGCTGAGCCCCGCATTCATTGCCGCGACGACGATCCGGCCGCGCTGGGCCCATGTCAGTAGCTGGGTCAGCTGGCGGCTCGTTGGCGTTTCGAAATATCCGGGTACTTCGGGAGCCTCGACGGCCACAGCGGACTGAGCGGCCAGCAACTGACGATAGCGATAGATCGCCTGTGCGATCCGCTGGTTGTCCCCCTTGTAGGTTCCGCCGCCGAACGCGCTCAGCGTACCGGCCGGGATGTCGATGCGCTTGGCGATCTGCGACCAGCTCGATCCGGTCTCGTCCTTGTGATCCTTCAGCCAGGCCAGCTGATCGTCGATATTGATGGGCTGCTTGGTGGGGTCGTTCATGGTAGTAATCCTTCGTTCCTTGGTTGGGACACGGCGCGCGGCGGGGGTCTCAAGTCACCGCCGCGCGTCGCTTCAATCCGGCGACCCGATCAGGCCGAGTGCGCCGAAAACGCGGTTTTCTCTTTCGTGCTGGTCTTCGATCCGGGCCTTGGCTGCCTCGCGATCGCGCCTCATGTCGCCCGCAGTTCGGCGCGAGCTGACAAGGCGCAGCGCACCCGGTTCGGGAATGGTGAAATTCGCAGGCTCGGGGATCTGATCGGCGACCGCATCAGCGGAGAGAAGGCGCTCGGCCTCCAGTCCGTCGCGCGTCCGCTTGCGCAGATCGGCGAACCGCTTCTGCGTGATACGAGCGCCCTCGACGCTGTCGAAGCCCTGGTCCTCGATGAGCGGCGCGGTGAACAGGAACCGCCCGTCCTGCGCGTAGACGTGGATTTCGCTGTGCAGATCGTCAGGATCGAACCGGACCGTGACCATTTCGCCGTGCAGCTGTCCGCACTCGACCGCCCAATAGCGATTCCCGAACAGCGCGATCTCACCTGTCTGCCGGTTCACGCGCTTCTGCTCGGCAGCGAGCAGAGCCATACGCATCTGCTCGGGCCCGGCTTTGCCGACCGCCGAACGGGAGTACGTCGCGGTGAAGACCTCGTCGAAGCTGCGCCCCGAATAGTCGCGGCCCTTTCGCCCGAGGCGCGCATTATGGTTGGCGATGCCTTTTGCGACCAGGCGCTGAAACGCGTCCCATTCCATCGCCTTGCTGCCGTAATTATGCGGCTTGTTGGTCGGGCTGTTCCCGGCATACGCACCCTCTGCTTCCGGCGCGCGTGCGATATCGCTCGCCATGTCGCGGAAGGCGCGCTCGATCGGCTTGGACTGGCCCCGGAACGGCATGGCCCAATGGATCTGGATACCGAGCGCGGTGAGCAGACCCGTCGGGTCCTCATCCTTGATCTTGAAACGGAAGCGCGTCTTCGCGCCGCCCGTGATCCACTTGCTCGCGAATGCGCGGCCGTTGTCGAGGACCACATGGGCGGGGATGCCAAACTCGCGGAACAGATCCGCGAAGACGAGCCGGGTGAGCGCGGAACTTTCGCTCTCGCCAATCCGCCAGGCAAGGACCTTGCTCGATCGCACGTCCTGGATCGCGACCATCATCGGCCGGATGGGCTTCTCGCCACCATTCGGCGGCTTCACCCAGACGTCCCATTTGTGCCCGTCGATATTGACATATTCCATTGCATGGAGGTGTTCGACGGAGCGACGAAGAGCAGGCATCGATCGGCGCAGGGCTTCGTCGCCCTCGCGGCGAAGCTTCAGCACCCCCGGATCGATCTCGCGCTCGAGGCGCCGTCTCAGGCTCTTCTCGGAAGGCACTGAGAGGCCTCTTTCGGCAGCAACCTGCTCGATCCGGCGATAGCAGCTGGCGAGCGTCGGTTGCGACGCGCGCAGATAGTCGCTCTTGAAGATCGTCCACAGATCGTCATCGAGCTCGGCTTTGCGCCCGCCGCCGGTCCGACGCGGAGCGAGCGCGGGCAGGCGGTCGCTTGCCGGAATGCCTTCGACCGCCCGCCGCCAATTCCACAGCGTCGATTGTCCGACCTTCAACTTGCCGGATACAGCGCCGACCGCTGCGGATTTCGTCGAAGCATGCCGATAAGGTCATCCTCGATGAAGCGCCGCTTCTCGGAGATGTTCAATCGGCCGAACGCACCAGTCGCTTGCGACGAGAACTTCGAATAATTGGTGGGGGTGGCCTGCGGCTTCGTCGCATGACCGTTCAGGCGCTCGACCGCTCCATCGAAGTCCAGCCCTAGGAAGGACAGAAGCATTTCGATGATCTTCCGACGATTAGCTTCATCGCCTGCACCGGCTAGCTTAGCCAGTTGCTTCCGGTTGTCGCCCACGACGGGGTGCTGGGCCAGCTGTTCGATCAGATCGGGGAATGGCTCAATAAGTAGGCGATAGAGCCGGAGGTCGCGATGGATCGTATCGCGCCCAACACCGAGCGCCTCACCGACGGCCTGCTCCCACCCGAATACGTGTCGCATCGTGCGACACGTATCTTCGGTTTCTTCGGAGAGAGCCTTTTCCGCAGAGATATGAGCTGCTCGAACTCGTTCCCAGCGCGCCTTTACTGCGAGCTGTTCCTGCTTCAGATTGCCGTGTTCGCGAGCCAGACGTTCCTTCGCTGCTTGCACTAGCGCAGCGGTAAATTTGGCCCGCTCTATTGCTCCCAGCTCGCGCCGATCGAGGTTTTCGCTCGCTTGAATTTCGGCGAGCTCCTCCGTGGTTCCAGAAACCTCGATGGCGAGGATCGATATGCCCTCGATCCTCGCACCGCCAAGTCGGTGCCAACCGGTCACGAGTCCCCACGGCCGCCGACCCGCCGCAACGATTTCCTCGAGTGAAAGATTTGGTTCGCGGCGAACCACTTTGATGGGATCCCGCTGCCCACGGGAAGCCATCATTCGACCGAGCGCAGCGGCGATGTCCTCGTGGTAAAATCCGATCCTATCGCTGTCGTCGATATCGAACGGAGAGAGCTCCAAAGTCTGCTTATTTGCGAGCATCGGCGCGCCCTTCTTCGGCGAGCCGTTCATTTCGCTGCTCCACTTAGACGATGCGCCACTTCACCAGGGCGGGTAGCTATTGAGCTCCGGTCCGAAGGAGCAAACAGACCATGTCCACTTTCTACGAGAAGCGCATCGAGAAGCTCGAGGCACAGGTTTATGCCTTGCAGCAGCTGCTCCTCTCGCATGTCCTTGCCTTCGACAGTGTCGATCGCGCGGGCACCGATGCTACGATCGAGATCGCCGAGACGCAGCGCGTGAGCATGATCGCGAGCGAACGCCTCCAGTCCGCCATCCGCCTCGGAGGCCTGATCGAGACGATCGAGGACAGCCGGCGTTGAAGCGGCGATGTGCCCGAGCGCGAGCTTCAGCCGCATCCTGCGGAGCACGCAACGGACGGCAACGGGATTGTCGAAACCGCTCATGCGCGAGCGACCTTGCGATCTGTGGGTTTACCGGTGTCCTTTGAGGGCCTACCTGCAGAGTCCAACTCTTTGGACCGGGAGCCTTCGGTGAGTACCTCTTCGACAGCATTGCGCACTCGAGCGCTCGTCCGACCGCGAAGAAGATCGCTGACGCCTGTCGCGGGGAGGTCTCTTGCCTCGATAAAGCGAGCGACAGTTCCAAACCGTTTTCTGATTGCTGCCTTCACATCCTCAGGATGCATCTGGTCCAAAAGCATGGTTCACTATCCAAGTGTTTGTGCCGATAAATTGGACCATGGTCCAAATTTTCAGCCCTTGCAACCCATTTCTTTGGACCTTTGCGATGTCTGAGTCTGCGAGTTTCCGATTGCGAGCCGAGCGAGAGCGGTGTGGACTGTCGCAGAGAGCGCTCGCCGAAAAAGTCGGTTTGTCAAAGAACACACAGATGGCCTACGAAAGCGGCGCTTCTTCCATCAGCCTCGATTACCTCGAAAAGGTAGCGGAACATGGGCTTGATCCCGCCTACATCGCACTCGGCGATATCGCTCGAGCGGGCCATTCTGAGACCAGCGAAGAATGTCAGGAGATTGTGTCCTCCGAAGCCGACAAGCTATCAATTCCGATGCTTGAACTGGGCTATGGAATGGGCGGAACTTTTCTCGACGAGAACAATGTCGGCGAGCAGGTCGAAGACTTTCCAGCCGCCTTCATACGGAAATTCACCAGATCACCGGCGAACCTCTTGGCATGGGCGGATGGGATCGGCGACAGCATGTATCCCACCATTGGTGATCGTGACCTCTTGTTGGTGGATCGGAGCAACAAGAGGATCGTAATGAATGATCAAATCTGGGCGCTCGCTTCGGGCGAGATTGGCATGATTAAACGCGTTCGCCTCGCTGATGGTCGGGTCCACCTTATGTCCGATAATCCGACTGTATCGGATTATGCGGCCGGCGAGGATGAGCTTTCTGTTATCGGCCGTGTCGTCGCGGTGGTGAGACGAATATGATAAAGGTTCTTGGCATCGCGACAGTGGTCATGGTGCTGTCTGGTGCAGCATATTTCGGGAACGAAGCTTTGACCTGTAGCCGGTTGGAAGATGACTATCTCAACAGCGTCGCTTCAATTCGATCGACTGAGTTGACTGCTTCGCTGATATCAAACCCCGAACTCGACAGTCTCATGGACGAGCAGCGCAGGCTCTACAATCTGAGAGTAGAGCAGGCCATGGCAGCGCTTTACACCCGATGCGGCGAACGAAGATGGCAAACGGCGCAGCGTAAGGCGTACGATATGGTGCTCGATTGGTAAGTCGGTCAGAACTGGAATTCTAGCGATGCCGAAAGAGCTTGCTCGACCAGAAATTGCGAAAAACATCTGGCTGTCGATCGGTGGGGTAATCGTCGCGATTGCTCTCTACGGAACCGTGATGAGTTCTCCGTTCGGTTCGAGCGAAGGTAATATAGCCGCTGACACATATCGAAGTCTGAGCTCGAGTTGGAACCCTGCTCAGCAATGCACCGAAGCAGGACAGGTTGCGTCGGCATACCTTCGCGATGGCGATGACGCGAACTACAAGGTCTGGAAGGAACAGGAAACAATTGCCTGCAACAGTGCGGCGATTTGCCGCCAACTTGTTGGGGGCTGCTGATGGAAGGTTATCTGTTCGTGGTAGACGAAGCGGGGACGGAAATCTCTGGCTCGCGCCGCAACCTCCGAAGCGTAGAGACCAAAGCCGAGTACAATCGGCTCTACTTTCAACTCGAAAGCATGATGGGCGAGGGCTGCTACATTAGGGACTCGATCCCGGATCGCCGCTTTGATGTCTAGCTTTGGATTGCTCCATCCTTCGGGGGCATTGATGACCGATCCTCTTGGCGGTCTACCCGTTTCGTTCGACACCGTCGACGAAGCCCGTGCCCTGCTCGAACCCGGTGCCAGGATCGTACGCCTCGTCGATAGTTCGAGCACGGGGCGCGGCGTGAATTTTGTCCCACTTCGAAGCGACGAGCTCGACCCATGATGATCGCATTGCAAAGCATGTGCGGCGGACTTCTGCGGTTTCTCGAAACTGGGCGCGCTCTTTCGAACTGGGCGCCCGTTTGTCTTGGTTCGCGCCCCGGTTCCAAAGCATCGGAGGGCCATAGGAGCCCTCTTAAACGCCCGAAATCCGCGCCTAAGAGGGCTTTAAGGAGACCGTAGCGCACTCCAGTCGGTCTCGACCCAACATCGTCTAAATTCACCATCACTCTAGACAACGCGGACCAACCGCCAAATGAGCGCCGCAAGTCAGGAACTCGCAGGAAACCGCCGTTTTTATCCCACCAAGTCCCAGCGAGGCCCGGTTAATCCCGGCTCACCAGCACTCCAGTCTCTCTTGTCCCCCTACAGCATGTTTGCCGGTTTCCGATCCGGTGCCCCTCCACCCCCATGCTACGCATGGCGGTCCCCCTTCCCGTACCGGGGAGGACCGGCCATGATCACCTATGAATGGCTCTATATCCTCGCGGGCGCTTTCTTCGCGATCTGGGCGCTCCTGTCGTTGCGCGATCGATGCTGGGGCAATGGCGCGTTCTGGGGCCTGCTCGCGGCGAGCTTCCTGTTCGGCAGCCATATCGGCGATTTCGCCAATGGCGTGCTGGTGCTGGCGATGGTGGGCATTGCCGGGCTTGGCCTGCTGAAGCGCAGCGATCCGCCGACCACTACGCCGGAGGAGCGGCTGAACTTTTCCGCAATCTTGGGCAACCGCCTGTTCCTGCCCGCGCTGATCGTACCGCTGACGGCTGTGGTGGGTACGCTGCTCTACAATTACACGCCCCTGGGCGAGACCGGCCTGTTCGAGGCGCGGCGCGAGACGCTGATCCTGTTCGGTGTGGGCGTGCTCGTCGCTCTGGTCGCCGCCATGATCTGGCTGCGCCCGCCCGTGCTGGCTCCGGCGGAAGAAGGGCGGCGGCTGCTCGACTCGATCGGCTGGGCGGCGATCCTGCCGCAGATGCTGGCGGCGCTGGGCGCCGTGTTCGCGCTGGCGGGCGTGGGCGATGTGATCGGTGCGCTGGCGGGTGAGGTGATCCCGGAGAACAGCGTCTTCGTGACCGTCCTGGTCTTCTGCTTCGGCATGGCGCTGTTCACGATGATCATGGGCAATGCCTTTGCCGCCTTCCCGGTGATGGCGGCGGCGATCGGGATACCGCTTCTGGTCGAGGATTACGGCGGCAATCCGGCGGTGATCGGCGCGGTGGGGATGCTGGCGGGCTTCTGCGGCACGCTTCTGACGCCGATGGCGGCCAATTTCAACATCGTGCCCGCGGCCCTGCTCGAACTCGACGATCAGAACGGCGTGATCCGCCAGCAGGTCTGGACCGCGATCCCGCTCTGGGGATGCAATGTGGCGATCATCTATCTGGCGGGGTTCTGGCTATGGAATTGACCGAAGATCTCGCGCGCAGTTACGCCCGGATCGCGCTGGGCCATGTGACGCGGCCTTACCCTTACAAGGACGATCACGTTCTCGCCTCGGAAGCGGACGTAAGGGCGCCGCGCACGGCCCACCCGGTGTTTTTCGGCAGTTTCGACTGGCACAGCTGCGTCCATGGCTGGTGGACGTTGCTCACCTTGCGGCGCCTGTTCCCGGCCATGCCCGAAGCGGACGAGATCGCGGCGCTGGCGGACGAGACGTTCACCGAGAAGAAGCTGGCGGTCGAACGCGCCTATCTCGATCGGCCCGAAGCGCGCGGGTTCGAGAGACCATACGGGTGGGGCTGGCTGCTCGCCCTGCACGCAGAGGCCGCGCGGCACCAGCATCGCGAATGGGGCGAGAGGCTGGAACCGCTCGCGTGCGCGTTTGGGGAGCGGTTCGCGGCCTATCTGTCGCTGCTGACCTATCCGATCACTGTCGGCACCCATTTCAACACCAGCTTCGCCCTCGTTCTGGCACGCGACTGGGCAGGGGAGCGCGATGCCGCGCTCGTCGCCACCATCGACGGCTGGGCCGAGACCGCTTTTGCGGATCGGAGCGACTATCGCGGATGGGAGCCGGGCGGCGACGAGTTCCTGTCCCCTGTCCTCATCGCCGCGCTGCTGATGTCCCGCGTCTGGCCGCGCGAGCGGTTCGCGCCCTGGTTCGAGGCGCTGGTGATCGACAATGGCTGGCTGGAGCGTGAATGCGAGCCCGCCTTCGTGTCCGATCGCAGCGATGGCAAGATCGCCCATCTCGACGGGCTCAATCTCAGCCGCGCCTGGGCCTTGCGCGAAATCGCCTCCGCCATCGCGCCGCATTCTGCCGTGGCCGACATGCGCGCGCTGGCCGATCGCCATTTCGCCGCCGCCGAAGCCAGCGTGGCGGGCGATTACATGGGCGAACACTGGCTGGCGAGCTTCGCGCTGCTGGCGCTGCTCGCCCCCCGCTAGTCCACGAAATCGCTCACCCGCTCGACGATGATCGCGGGAGCCATGCCGCCCGCGGCGCACATCGTGACGAGGCCATAGCGCTTGCCCTGCCGTTCCAGCTCGTCGACGATCGTGCCGATCAGGATCGACCCGGTCGCGCCGATCGGATGGCCCAAGGCGATCGAGCCGCCATTCACATTGACCCTGTCCCAA
>Ga0114912_1000862_pt1 | contig 13823 bp, 12 predicted proteins | sample MalvirDeepMed_51_FD_89713 | JGI IMG/M metagenome (GOLD analysis project Ga0114912, IMG submission 89713) | Marine viral communities from the Global Malaspina Expedition - Malaspina viral metaG DeepMed_51 | ecosystem: Environmental > Aquatic > Marine > Oceanic | place: Mediterranean Sea...
CGCAGCCTTGAGGATTGCGAGAAGGACCTGATCGCGGGGATGGAATTGGTTTCGCTGAGCGAGGATGAGGAGACGCGCAGCGTCACCGCCAGCGTCCCTCTGATGGCCAGCGCGACCGCGCGCTACAAGCAGGGCTATGGCTGCGTGCTCGATCCCTGGGAGGATTGAGGCGGTTCGAGGCGGCAGTCGAACAGGTTCGGCGGCGGAGGCATGGGCGGGCTTTCGGGGATCGGCGGCGGGCATTGCCGATCGGGCGTCCCCAGGTCACGGCAAGCGCGGCTGGCGGCTTCGCTCTGTCGTGCCGTCAGTCGGCTTTCCCGGCGATACCGCTCGATCCGCGCGCGCTCTTCGGCGCTGCACAGCCGCTTGCGCTTGATCGTGGCGAGCCTGCGCATCTCGGTGACGCCGCAGGCGCGCGCGATGCGGGGCGGAGCCGGGACGGGCCGGTCCATCGAACAGCCGACGCCGACGAACTGACCCTGCGGCTCGCCGACGCGGATTTCGAATTCGGGCACCGCATCGCGCAGGCCGACGGCGAGATAGCCTTCCGCATCGCGGTGGACGCTTTGTATGCCGAGCACCAGCGGTCCGGGTTTGTCGGACCCCTCGTCCTGGAAGCGCAGGCAACCGTCGACCAGCACGATTCGCCCCGAATAGACGGGCGGTCCTTCGAGCGTGCAGATTGTCATGGCGTCGGCGTCGCGGTTCTCCCAGCGCTCTTGCGGGATGCCGCGCACATACCGGCCCACATCCGTCGCGATCGGCTCGGGCGGGAGATGCCCCGCAACGCGGCCCGCCGGACCGGCCTCGGCCAGAACGAACGGTGCGGTGCTGACGGTGCCGTATCCCGATGGTTCGACCGTCATGCCCACCGTCGGGGGTGCGTCGGGCCTCGCGTCGGGCCTCGGGGCGGGTCGGATCAGGTCCGTCACCAGCCGTGGCGGCGGGCCGAACTCGGCGTGCCACCATCGCGCCGGGACGAAATAGAGGACGAACGGTAAAGCGACGAAGGAGGCGAGCAGCAACAGCGCCAGCGGCGGAACAGGCTTCCCGCGCGGCGTGGTCGGCTTCTTCACGCAGGCTCGGTCGAATCGATCCAGCCGCCGCCGACCACGCGCTCATCGTGATAGAGGACCGCCGCCTGGCCGGGCGCGACGCCGTATTCGGGGCTGGCGAAGCGGATCGTCACGGTCGCATCGTCGCCGAGCGAGCCGTCGAGCGTCACGGGGACGGGCTTGGCGAGGCTGCGCACCTTGGCGGTCAACTGCCCTGACGGGATGGGGCCGATGCGGTTGGTCTCGACGATCCGCGCCGAACCGACCGCGAGCAGGCGCTTCGGCCCGACACGGACCTCGCGGGCGTCCGCATCGATGCCGACGACATAGAGCGGTTCGGGCTGACCGCCGATTTCGAGGCCCCGGCGCTGGCCGACCGTGTAATGGACCACGCCCCGGTGCTCGCCCAGCGTCTCGCCCGTTTCGGCGTGGACGATCTTGCCCGCCACGCCGCCTTCGGGGCGCAGCTTCTTGACGATGCTGGCGTAATCGCCGTCGGGCACGAAGCAGATGTCCTGGCTGTCGGGCTTGGCCGCGTTGCGCAGGCCCGCTGCCTCGGCCAGTTCGCGCACTTCCGATTTGGGCAGGCCGCCAAGCGGGAAGCGGAGATAGTCGAGCTGGCTCTCCGTGGTGGCATAAAGGAAATAGGACTGGTCGCGCGCCGGATCGTGCGCGCGGTGCAGTTCCGGCCCGGCTTCCCCCATCACCCGGCGCACGTAATGGCCGGTGGCGAGGCAGTCCGCGCCAAGCTCACGCGCCATCGCGAACAGGTCGGTGAATTTCGGCCCCATATTGCAGCGGATACAGGGCACCGGGGTGCGTCCGGCGAGGTATTCGTCGGCAAAGCTTTCGACCACATCCTCGCGAAAGGCGCTTTCGTGGTCGTGGACGTAATGCGCGATGCCCAGCCGGTCCGCCACGGCGCGCGCATCGGCGATGTCGTCGCCCGCGCAGCAGGCCCCCTTGCGCCCCGTCGCCGCGCCGTAATCGTAAAGCTGCAAGGTGATCCCGATCACGCGCGCGCCGCTCGCCGCCGCCAGCGCGGCGACGACCGAGCTGTCGACCCCGCCCGACATCGCGACCACGATGGTGCACTCGCTGGCAGGGCGGGGCAGGTCGAACAGGGCGGCGGCGCGTTCGGGCGAGAGCGGGGGCGCAATTTCGCCACTGGCGGGCTCGGTCGGCAGGGCACAGAAGGGGGCGTTCATGACGGACCGGGCCTTACACGCCCGCGCCGATTTGCGAAACCGCCCGCGCGCCGCCTCTTCCGATCGATTGGGCCGGGGTGCGGGCATCGGGCGATGTTTCACGGATCGTTTACCACGTGGCCCTATACGCTGAGACCATGTTCGAGGGGCACATCAAACATCTGGGGCTGGACAAATCCGACGAATCGTCGGTTTTGCGCCATATGCGCTGGACCGATCTGGTCGCGCGGCTTGAAGCGACTCGCGAATTGCGCACGGAACTCAAACGCTCGCACTCGTCCAGTTTCAGCGCATTCAGCGCCCATCTCGGCGAAGCGCCGGAAGAAGATGAGGGCAACGCTGGAAAAGACCGGACCGGCGAAAACGGCAAACGGGGCATTAACCAGGATGTTTTAAGCCATGGCAAATTCAGCCGGCGTAGACCGGTTGCAGTCGCGAACGACGCGGCGCATGGCGATAGAGACGATACATGATGCAAAACCAGGATATCCGGCCGGCACAGGTCATTGGCCCGCTTGGCGAGCCGCTTACTCTGGCGGATCTTCCCTCGCCCACGACCAAACGCTGGGTCGTGAGGCGCAAGGCCGAGGTCGTCGCGGCGGTCAATGGCGGCCTGCTGACGATCGACGAGGTGCTGGAACGCTATGCCCTCACGCTCGAGGAATTCGCATCGTGGCAGCGCGCGGTCGACCGTTCGGGGATGCAGGGCCTTCGCGTCACGCGCATCCAGCACTATCGCGATCTCTACGAGCGCCAACTGAAATACTGATAGATTTCCGCCATTTGGCGTTTTGGAGGGTTCCCCGGCACGATTGCCTGGGAACCTTTCGCCGTTTTGGAGCCTGTTCAGACATTGCCCCCGCGCCCCAGCGGAAGGAACAGGAGGACTATTATGGGTTGGATTATCGCTCTTATCGTCGGCGGCGTCGCAGGATGGCTCGCCAGCATGGTCATGAATCGCGATGCCTCGATGGGCATTTTCTGGAACATCGTCGTCGGCTGCATCGGCTCGGTCATCGGCAATGCCATCGCTGGCCCGCTGCTGGGCGTCGGCGGTAGTGTGCAGGAATTCTCGCTGACCGGCCTTCTCATCGCCATCGTCGGCGCGATCGTGCTGCTCGCGATCGTCAATCTGATCCAGCGCGGCCGCGTGCGGTAATCGCACCCGCGCCTTAAGGCCTTATAAAACAGGGCGGCGGTCTTCACGGACCGCCGCCCTTTTCGTGTGCCCATCGCCCCGTGCCGCTCGCCGTTCGCAGGAGGCGATGGCCCCCCTGTCGAGCATCGCATTGCCCTGCGCACGCGCGCGGAGTACGGCGGCAGGCACTATCGAGGCGGCGTGGCGGGGTTGCGAAGACTTGCGGCTGCTGACTTATCCGTATAACACACCCGCTATCGAAGCGAGGCTGGACGAGCGATCCGATGAATTACGAAACCACCGTGAAGGGCTCCGACAGCCGACCGTATCAGGGCGAGGGCGATGCGCCGCTCGACGATACGATTGTTGACGACACTGCCGACAAGGGAAAGAGTCGGCGCACGCTGATCCTGATCGTCCTGCTGATCCTGGTCGCGATCGCGGGCTTTTTCGCCTGGCGCAGCTTCGGCGCGGACAGCGCGCCGGTGGCGGATCGCGATTCGCAATTGCCGACCGTCACTGTGATCGCGCCCGGCCAGACCACAGTCGAAGGCACGATCACCGCGACGGGTACGCTCGCCGCACGGCGCGAAACCCCGGTCGGCGTGGTCGGCGAAGGGGGCCGGGTGGTCTCCGTCGCGGTCGAAGCGGGCGACTGGGTGCGCCAGGGCCAGGTCCTCGCCACCATCGACCGTTCTGTCCAAAACCAGCAGGTCCGCAGCGGCCGCGCCCAGATCGAGGTCGCGCGCTCGGAAGCCAATCTCGCCCAGGCCAATCTCGATCGCGCGCTCCAGCTGGTGGAGCGCGGCTTCGTGTCGAAAGCCGATGTCGACCGCCTGACCGCCACGCGCGACGGCGCGGTGGCGCGTCTCCGCGTCGCCGAAGCGCAGGTGGGCGAATTGCAGGCCCGGAACGACCGGCTGAACATCGTCGCGCCCGCAGCGGGCCTGGTGCTGGATCGCAATGTCGAACCCGGCGCCGTGGTCGGTGCGGGGTCGGGGGCGCTGTTCGTCCTCGCGCGCGGGGGCGAGATGGAAATGCTGGCCTCCGTCGGCGAAACCCAGCTCGCCAGCATCGGTCCGGGTGCCCCGGCCACGGTCACGCCGACCGGCTCGGACCGCTCCTTCACCGGCCGGGTCTGGCAGGTTTCGCCCGTGATCGACGCGCAGAACCGGCAGGGAACGGTGCGCATCGCCCTGTCCTATGCCGAAGGCCTGCGTCCCGGCGGCTTCGCCACCGCCGAATTGCAGAGCGGCACCGTGGTCGCCCCGGTCCTGCCCGAAAGCGCGGTCCTGTCGGATGACGAGGGCGCCTATGTCTATGTCGTCGATTCGGACAATATCGCGCAGATCCGCCGGGTCGAGACCGGCATGGTCACGCCGCAGGGGATCGTCATCGATAGCGGCCTGACGGGGCGCGAACGCATCGTATTGCGCGCCGGTGGCTTCCTGACCGAGGGCGAAAGCGTTCGCCCGCAGCTGGCGCGCTGATGCCCGGCACGCACCAGCCCGAGCGAGAGACAGTATGAATTTTCGCAATATCTCCGCCTGGTCGATCCGCAATCCGGTGATCCCCCTTGTGGCGTTCACCGCGCTGCTCCTCGCGGGGATCCTCAGCTTCGCGCAGATGGATGTCGTCAACAATCCCGACGTCGAATTTCCCGCGGTGAGCGTCTCGATCTCGCAACCGGGCGCCGCCCCGACCGAGATCGAAAACCAGATCACCCAGCGGGTGGAATCGGCGATCCGCTCGATCAACGGGGTCAAATCGCTCAATTCCACGGCGAGCGAGGGCAATTCCAACACTTTCGTCGAATTCGAGATCGGCACCGATCCCAACGACGCGGCGGTCGAGGTTGCGAATGCGATCGACACTATCCGGGGCAGCCTGCCCGACGGGATCCTCGAACCGCGCGTGCAGAAGCAGGAGATTTCCGGCGGCTTCCTGGCGATCTACGCCGTCGAGGCCGATGACATGACGATCGAACAGCTGAGCTGGTTCATCGACGACACGATCGCCAAGCGGCTGCTCTCCGTCGAGGGCATGGCCGAGGTCAATCGCTTCGCAGGCGTGGATCGCGAGATCGAGGTGATCCTCGATCTGCCGCGGATGCAGGCGTACGGGATTACGGCGAGCCAGATCAATCAGGTCCTGCGCCAGACCAATATCGACGCGGCGGGCGGCGCGACCGAGGTCGGCGGCACGCGCCAATCGGTGCGCGTCCTCGGCAGCACCGAAACCGCCTATGAACTGAGCCAGCGCCAGATCCAGCTGGGCAACGGCACCTCGGTGCGGCTGGCCGATGTCGCCACCGTGCGCGACGGCTATTCGGAACGGACCTCGATCAGCAAGGTGCGCGATCGCGAGGTCGTCAATTTCGGCATGAGCCGCGCCAAGGGTGCCTCCGACGTCACCGTCTTTGCCGCCGCAGAAGAGGAAATCGCGGCGATCGAGGCGGAAAATCCCGGCATCCACTTCATCCCCCTGTTCAACACGGTCGAATACACCGAGGAACAATATACCAGCTCGATGCGGGCGATGATCGAAGGCGCGATCCTGGCGGTCGTGGTGGTGTTCTTCTTCCTGCGCGACTGGCGCGCGACCGCGATTTCCGCCGTGGCGATTCCCCTCTCCGCGATCCCGACCTTCTGGTTCATGGATCTGCTGGGCTTCAATCTGAACACGCTGTCCCTTCTCGCGCTGGGCCTCGTCGCGGGCGTGCTGGTCGACGATGCGATCGTGGAGATCGAGAACATCGTGCGCCATATGCGCATGGGCAAAAGCGCCTATCAGGCCAGTATCGACGCGGCCGACGAGATCGGCCTGCCGGTGGTGGCGACCAGCTTCTGCATCGTGGCGGTGTTCCTTCCCGTCGGCCTGATGCCGGGCATTCCGGGCCAGTTCTTCAAGAATTTCGGCATCACCGTCGTCATCGCGGTGCTGATGTCGCTCGCCGTCGCGCGCATGATCACGCCGATGCTGGCGGCCTATTTCCTCAAGGCGCACGGCCATGCCGAGCATGGCGAGGGCCGCTTGATGGACCGCTATATGCGCGTGCTCCACTGGTCGCTCGACCATGACAAGGCCAAGCGGATGCGCGCTTCCTATGCCGACGTGGCGGCCCGCCCGTTCTATTACGCGCTGTCGATCCTCGCGGCGCTGGCGGCGGCCTTCTTCGTCATCACGACCTTCTTCATGGCCGATGGCGGGGACATGGTCCTCAATTTCATGTTCGGGATGCTGTCGCTGCTGATCGCGGTGCCGCTGGCGTTCTTTATCGGGCTGCTCGTCACCGCGCTGATCGGCGGAGCGCTGGGATCGCTCAGCAATAGCGGAACGGGGTTCCTCGCCTGGAGCAAGTTCATGCTGAAGCGCCTGTGGGCGCGGCTTTTCGACCATCGGGTGTGGATGCTGGGCGTCGGTTTCGCCGCTCTTATGCTGACCGGCCTGCTGTTCGCCATCACCCCCTCGCAATTCCAGCCGCTGACCGATAGCGACAACAGCCGGATCGAGATCGAGATGGTGCCCGGCACCACGCTGGAGACGACCGAGCGCGTGGCCGATCGGGTCGCGGCGCTGCTCTACGAACAGCCCGAGGTCGAGATCGCGCTGGAACGCGTGCGCGAAGGGCAGGCGACGATCTACGTCACGCTGAAGGAGGATCGCGACAAGAAATCGGTCGAGTTCGAACGCGACCTCGCGCCGACATTGGCGCAGATTCCCGATGCGCGCGTGCGCTTCGCCTCGCAATCGGGCGGCTTCGGCAGCGGGCGCGACATCACGGTAATGCTCGCCGGGTCCAATCCCGACCTGCTCGAGGAAACCGCGGCGACGCTGGTCGAACAGATGAAGGGGATCGATCTCCTCGTCGCGCCGCGCATCAATGCCGACATCAACCGGCCCGAGCTGATCATCGAACCGCGTCCCGACCTCGCCGCCGAACTGGGCGTGACCACGGCGGCGATCAGCCAGACTATCCGCATCGCGACCCTGGGCGAGATCGAGCAGAACGCCGCGCGCTTCTCCCTGTCGGATCGCCAGATCCCGATCCGGGTCAAACTGCCCGAACAATCGCGCGAATCGCTGACCACGATCGAGAACCTGCCCGTCCAGACGCGCAATGGTGGCAGCGTGCCGCTGGCGCGCGTGGCCGATATCAGCTTCGGTTCGGGGCCGACGACGATCCAGCGCTACAACCAGAACCGCCGCGTTCTTGTCGGCGCCGATCTCGGCCAAGGAGTCATCAAGGGCGATGCGCAGAAGCTGATCGACCAATTGCCGATCCTTCAGAATCTGCCGCAGGGCGTGATCCGCGATGTCGTGGGCGAGGACCAGTGGCAGCAGGAAATGATCAGCAGCCTGATCGTCGCCATCGTGGCCGGGTTCTTCCTCGTCTTCGCGGTGCTGGTCCTGCTCTACAAGCGCGTGATGAGCCCGCTGGTCAACATGACCTCGCTCCTGCTCGCGCCGCTGGGAGGCATTCTCCTTGTCTGGATCACCGGCCAGCCCCAATCGATGCCGGTCTATATCGGGACGCTGCTCTTGCTCGGGATCGTGTCCAAGAACTCGATCCTCCTCATCGATTTCGCGATCGAGGCGATGGCGGACGGCCAGCGCAAGTTCGAAGCGATCATGGATGCCGGCCACAAGCGCGCCCAGCCGATCGTGATGACCACCGTCGCCATGACGGCGGGCATGGTTCCGGTGTCGCTGTCGGGCTATATCGGCTCGGGCGACGGCGCCTCGCGCGCGCCGATGGGGACGATGGTGATCGGCGGGCTGATCATGTCGACCCTCCTCACACTGCTGATCGTGCCTGCGGGCTTCAGCCTCGCCGACGGGATCGAACGACGGCTCGGCCCGTGGCTGCGCAACCGCTTCCTGACCTATCGTCCCGGAGACGAAAGACGCGATGAAAGACGCGATGGTGGAAACGAGCCGGAGGCGGCCCCTGCCGAGTGATAGATCCGGTGGACGCATGAGCCCTTCCGGCCTGCGATGGGTGGTGCGCGGCGAGGTGGTGACGCAGGATCGCGCGCGCCGGATGCGCTGGACCGCGACCGGGCTGCTCGTCCTGATGGCGGTGGTCTTCGTGCTGTCGGGCCGCTATCTCGACGCGCATCCCGCCTGGGGCTTCGTCCACGCCTTTGCCGAAGCGGCGATGGTGGGGGGGCTGGCCGACTGGTTCGCGGTGACTGCCCTGTTCCGCCATCCGCTCGGGCTGCCGATCCCGCACACCGCCATCATCCCCGAAAACAAGGACCGCATCGCCGACACCATGGCGGGCTTTCTGCGCGAGAACTTCCTCACCGCCCAAGTCGTCGCGCGCCGCATGGGCGCGATGAACCTTGCGGGCGCTGTGGGAAGCTACCTCTCCGATCCGGCGGCGACGCGCGATTCGCGCATCCGGGCGGGCGCGGGCGAGCTGGTCGTGGAAGTGCTCGAATCGCTCGATCCAGAGCGTCTGGGCACGCAGGTGCGCGCAGGCCTCGCCGCGCAGCTCGAAAAGCTCGAGATCGCGCCGCTGATCGGCGGAATGCTCGACGCGATGATCGCCGATGGCCGCCACAAGCCGCTGATCGACAAGATCATCCGCTGGGCGGGCCTCGTCCTCGAAGACAATGAGGAATTGGTGCGCGACATGGTCTCGAAGCGCGCCAATGCGGTGCTGCGCTTCACCGGCCTCGACGAGAGATTGGCGACATCAGTGATCGACGGTCTCTACAAGCTGCTGGCCGAGGTGCTGGTCGATCCCCAGCATCCGCTTCGCAACAACATCGAGGAGGGCTTGCAGGATCTCGCCCATGGTCTGCGCCACGATCCCGAAATGCAGGCGCGGGTGGAGCGGATCAAGACCGAGCTGATCCACAATCCGGCGGTCGGGGAATGGTGGCAGGGCGTGTGGGAACGCGTGCGCGCGCGGCTGATCGACAGCATCCGCCAATCGGGCGAGAGCGGCGGTTATATCGGCGAGACGCTGGCGGAACTGGGCGCGGCGCTACGCGACGATCCGCGGCTCCAGCAACAGATCAACCGCTTCGCGCGCCGCACGGCGGTGGGCGTGGCAACCCGTTATGGCGACCAGATCGTCCAGCTGGTCTCCGAAACCGTGCGCCGCTGGGACGCGCGCACTCTGACCGACCGGGTCGAAGGCGCAGTGGGCCGCGATCTCCAGTTCATCCGCATCAACGGCACGCTGGTCGGCGGGCTGGTGGGCGTGACGATCCACCTGGTGAGCGGATTGTTCTGAGCGCCGTTTGAGTCAGGATTGACCGGGCCAGGTGTAGCCGGGTCCAGCCCGCATCGTATAACGCAGCCGGGTGGTGTAGAAAGACGCCATGGGGTGCCCGGCCTCGTCCATGGCAGGCTCGAAGATCGCGCGTTGCTTCACGTCCATGCAGGCCGCATCTCCGAAGCTTTCGGCGACGGTCATATTGGTCACCACGCAATCCGTCACCGCACCGCTCGCATCCACCATGATGCGTAGGTGCAGATCGGCCTGTTCGCCATTGCGCAGCGCGCGTTGCGGATATTTGTCGATGAGGATGCGTTCGATCACGGGCGCGTTGGTCAGCCGGGGCGCGACCGCGCGTTCCGCCTGACGCTCCATATCCACGCCCCACGAAGCAACAAGGTCGTCCATGCACGCATTCATCGAGCGATAGAGCGGCGCAAGCTGACCCGTTTCGAGTGCGATCGTGCCGACTCTCGGCGCGTCGATCTCCAGCGAGGCGAGCCCGTCCACCCGATCGGGGTCGAGCCGGGCAAGGCCGCGCTCCCGCCCATTATCGTCGATGGCGGGTTGCGGGCGGTCGGTCCTGTCGGTCTCGACCTCGCCATCGCTGGCCAGCGCGTTCCCGTGCCCATCCAAGGACATCCCGCGCACCGAGAGAGGCGTCCATTCGCCGGTCGAACCGTATCGCCACGACGCTTGCGAATTCTTCTGCAATTTCTTCAGCGGCTTGCCCGCGACGATCCAGCGCAGTTCGGCATCCGGCGCGTATTGTTCGAAGAAAAGCACCGTCCGCTCGTCGCCTTCGCCGAAGAAGCGCCCGATGCGACAGCGCTCCTTTTCGTATTCGAGCACCCATTTGCTCGACGGGGCGAGCGATAGCGTATCCGCCGCCGCAAGGGGCGATGCCGAAAGGGGAGCGAAGAAGAGCAGCGTCAGAATTAGAGACCGCATGACGATTATCCCGCTCAGCCTGGCATGCGATAGAGGATGCGCGTGACGTAATAGGTGGGCACCGCCGTGCCCGCCGCATCGGTGGCCGGAGTGAATTGCGCGTATTCGCTGAAGATCGTGCAGGGATGGCGGCGCATGTCGAAATCGTCCGCCAAGGTCTGGTTGATCAGGGCACAATTCTCGACGCTGCCATCGGCCCCTATCGAGAGGCGCAGATGGAAATCCGCCTGGGCGCCCTTGCGCAGGGCCTTTGACGGATAATTGCGCATGATCTGACTGACGACATCGTTCGGATTGAGGAAATCGGGTTGCCGCACGACCTCGCGCTGGCGGGCGACATCGAAGCCCCAATGTTCGACCAGATTGGCCATGCAGAGATTCATCGCTTCGAGCGGTTTTTTCATATCGCCGAGATTGAGGCGGACATCGTCGGCTTTGCTGCGGCCTATGTCGAGATAGGTGATCCCTTCCGCCCCATCGGCGTCCAAATGCGGCAGTCCGCGCGGATCGGATTCGTCATAGGGTTGGTCCCATTCGTCACCGTCCTGCGCCTCTTCCGCTTCCTCGTGGGACACGATCGACGAAACCGAGCGGACCACCGTCCCGAAATCGCCGAAGGTCGACGGCAGGTAGTCGAACTGTTCCGCGTCACCGCCGGGGCCGAAGGCGAAGGATGCCGAACGCCGCGATCTGTATGTCTTGACCGCGTCGCCGGCCACCAGGCAGGAAACGCTCGCCGACGGATCCCACTGTTCGAAAAGAAGCAGGGTCTTGCGATCCTCCGTACCGAAGGTGCGCGCCAGGCGGCAGTTGTTCTCGCCGAGGTCCAATTGCCAAGGAGCCAGTGGCTCCAGCACCGTAGGTCCGTTATCAGCCTGCGTCGCGAAAGCGGGTGGAGGTGGCGCGGCGAGCGTCAGAAGCGCTGCGCCAGCGAGAACAGCTCGAATCGTCATCTTTCAACCCCCCGGTAATTCGAACGCAGACTGCCTTCCTACCAGCGTGTTTTGCAACGATTTTTCGAAACGAATGCGGTGGACATACGAAAAAGGCCGCCGGATCGCTCCAGCGGCCTTTTCATGAAGTGACGGAGAGAGCCTCAGAGCTTCTCGGTCAGTTCCGGCACGATCTTGTAGAGATCGCCGACCAGGCCGATATCCGCGACCTGGAAGATCGGGGCGTCCTCGTCCTTGTTGATGGCGATGATGGTCTTGGAATCCTTCATGCCGGCAAGGTGCTGGATCGCGCCCGAGATACCGATCGCGATATAGACTTCAGGGGCCACGATCTTGCCGGTCTGGCCAACCTGGTAATCGTTGGGGACATAGCCCGCATCGACCGCCGCGCGGCTGGCGCCGACGCCCGCGCCGAGCTTGTCGGCGAGCGGCATGATGTATTCCTCGAACGTTTCCGCATCCTTGAGGGCGCGGCCGCCCGAGACGATCACCTTGGCGCTGGTCAGTTCGGGGCGTTCGCTTTCGGCGATTTCCTGGCTGACGAAGCTCGACAGGCCGTCGCCGGTCGGGCCGGAGACATCCTCGATCTCGGCAGAGCCGCCCTCGGCGTCGGCCTTGTCGAAGGCGGTACCGCGCACCGTGATGACCAGCTTCTCGTCGCTCGATTCGACCGTGGCGATGGCGTTCCCGGCATAGATTGGTCGCGTGAAGGTTTTCTCGCCCTCGACCGAAAGGATGTCCGAGATCTGCATCACGTCGAGCAGGGCGGCGACGCGCGGCGCGACGTTCTTGCCGGTTGTCGTCGCAGGCGCGACGAAGGCGTCATGGTGGCCCATCAGGTCCACGATCAGCGGCGCGACATTCTCGGCCAGCGCGTGTTCGTAAGCCGCATCCTCGGCGAGGTGGACCTTGCCCACGCCCGCGATCTTCGCGGCCTGTTCCGCCACCGCGCGGCAATTCGCGCCGGCGACCAGCAGGTGGACTTCGCCCAATTTGCCCGCAGCGGTCACCGCGGCGAGCGTGGCGTCGGCCATGTTGGCGTTGTCGTGTTCGACCCAAACGAGGGTTTTCATAATCCTATTCCTTCTCGTTCAGCGTGGTTCAGGCGATGCCCATCGCCTTGATCTTGGCGACCAGCTCGTCGACATCCGCGACCTTTTCGCCCGCCTGGCGAACCGGCGGTTCGGAGACATTGGTGGTCTTGAGGCGCGGCGCGATATCGACGCCGTAATCGGACGGGCTCTTGGTATCGAGCGGCTTCTTCTTCGCCTTCATGATGTTGGGCAGCGAAGCGTAGCGCGGCTCGTTCAAGCGCAGATCGGTGGTGACGATCGCGGGGATCGACAGCTTGACGGTTTCGAGGCCGCCATCGACTTCGCGCTTCACGGTGACGCTGTCGCCTTCGACCTCGACCGTGTTGGCGAAGGTGCCCTGGGGGCGACCCATCAGCGCGGCGAGCATCTGGCCGGTCTGGTTCGAATCGTCGTCGATCGCCTGCTTGCCGAGCATCACGAGGCCGGGCTGTTCCTCTTCGGCGATGGCCTTGAGGATCTTGGCGACGGCGAGCGGTTCGACCTCGTCATCGGTCTCGACCAGAATCGCGCGGTCGGCACCCATGGCGAGCGCGGTGCGCAGCGTTTCCTGCGCCTTGGCCGGGCCGATGCTGACTGCCACGATCTCTTCCGCCTTGCCCGCTTCCTTGATGCGGATGGCTTCTTCGACCGCGATCTCGTCGAACGGGTTCATGCTCATCTTCACGTTGGCGAGGTCGACGCCCGACCCGTCCGCCTTCACGCGCGGTTTCACGTTGTAATCGATCACCCGCTTGACGGGGACGAGGATTTTCATGGGATTTCCTTCCTCTCGAACAATTTGTCGCTCTTCTAGCTCGCGTTTACGTAAACGTCAAGTCGCAGTCGCGCAGAAAAGCGCGCTCCCGCAAGATACGGACGGGATGGGCGCGGCGTTCCCGGCCTGGAAATCGCCGCTGGCTCGCGGACACGAAAAAGGCGGACTCCCCGTGAGGGAAGCCCGCCTCGATATCGTCGTCAACCGACCTTGTATGGCGTCACGCCGCCTTCTTGACTTCGGCGACGATCTTCTTCGCCGCGTCGCCCAGATCGTCGGCGCTGACGATGGGGAGGCCGCTGTTTTCAAGGATGTCCTTGCCCTGCTGGACATTGGTGCCTTCGAGGCGGACCACCAGCGGAACCGACAGGTTCACGTCCTTCGCCGCCTGGACGATGCCGTTGGCGATGACGTCGCACTTCATGATGCCGCCGA
>Ga0114912_1000864_pt1 | contig 13800 bp, 10 predicted proteins | sample MalvirDeepMed_51_FD_89713 | JGI IMG/M metagenome (GOLD analysis project Ga0114912, IMG submission 89713) | Marine viral communities from the Global Malaspina Expedition - Malaspina viral metaG DeepMed_51 | ecosystem: Environmental > Aquatic > Marine > Oceanic | place: Mediterranean Sea...
GGGTACAACCGAGCATTCAAATCGAGCCACAATATAAAAAGTGCCACGTTGCCCATTGGACATGCCGATGGTATAGGGCGCCAATATGGGAAAGGAAAAGGATTTGTGACCATCAATGGAAAAAAAGCCCCTATTCTGGGAAACGTGTGCATGGACATGATCATGGTGGATGTTACCGAAATCGACTGTAAGGAAGGGGACGAAGCGATTGTTTTTGGTCCAAACAAGTCTGCAGAAAATTTTGCAGCGACGGCAAATACCATATCCTACGAAATCCTAACGGCCATTTCGCAACGTGTAAAGCGAGAGGTGATAAACACATGAAAATTTGATTCCAATAAATAAGTGTACCACTTTTTTTCTTAATTTGTTTCTGATTAACCAATACTCTACTATAAATGGGATTTTTAAAAGAATTTAAGGACTTTGCCATGAAAGGAAACCTGGTGGATATCGCCGTAGGTTTCGTTATGGGTGCCGCATTCAACAAAGTGGTGTCTTCGTTCACGGGAGGAATTGTTTCCCCCTTGATCGGATTGTTGTTCAAAGCAGATTTCAACGATTTGAAATATGTCATTACCGAAGGAACGGTGAACGATGCCGGGGAAACGGTCGGGGAAATCGCTGTGCTGTACGGCGCCTTCCTTACCAATGTAATCGACTTCCTGATAGTGGCCTTTGTGATGTTTGTCATCGTAAAAAGTGTGAACAAAATGAAGAAAAAGGAAGAACCAGCTCCTGCAGCTCCAAAAGGTCCGACCCAAGAGGAACTGTTGGCAGAAATACGCGATTTATTGAAAAAACAATAATAGTACTGAAGTTTTTCGGTACGACCGCTACATCACAATAACCTTTAAAAACCGTCAATCTGTTTTCGCTAACACGTTGACGGTTGTTTTATTTATAACATTTTGTTATTTTTTATTGATTGGGGATAAAAAAGCTTGTTTAACTCGCTGACTAAAGTACCTTTGCGGCAAGAAATATTTTTATAATGAAAGTAGCAGTTGTTGGTGCCACCGGAATGGTAGGCGAGGTAATGTTGAAAGTATTGGAAGAACGTAACTTCCCTATTTCAGAATTGTTGTTGGTAGCCTCGGAGCGTTCCGTGGGCAAAAAACTCACTTATAAAAACGATGAATACACCGTAATCGGTTTGGCCGATGCTGTGGCTGCCCAGCCTGATATTGCCATTTTTTCCGCAGGAGGGGACACCTCTTTGGAGTGGGCCCCAAAATTTGCAGAGGTGGGTACCACTGTGATCGATAATTCATCAGCATGGCGAATGGACCCGACCAAAAAACTGGTAGTACCCGAAATCAATGCGAATGAATTGACCGTTGAAGATAAAATCATTGCGAATCCCAACTGCTCCACCATCCAAATGGTTTTGGCCTTAAATCCATTGCACAAAAAGTATCGGATGAAACGTGTGGTCGTTTCCACCTACCAGTCCGTTTCGGGTACTGGTGTAAAAGCGGTGCAACAAATGGAGAACGAAGCGGCCGGAATCGAAGGTGAAATGGCCTATCCTTACCCCATCAACCGAAACGCATTGCCGCATTGCGATGTGTTCCTGGAAAACGGGTACACCAAAGAAGAGATGAAATTGGCCCGTGAGCCGCAAAAAATATTGGATGACCGTACATTTTCGGTTACCGCCACTGCTGTACGTATCCCGACTGCTGGAGGACACTCCGAATCCGTAAACGTGGAGTTCCACAAGGATTTTGATCTCGCAGAAGTAAGACAGCTTCTAAGCGAAACCCCTGGAATTGTGGTGCAGGACAATCCTGAAACCAACACCTATCCCATGCCAGCCTTTGCCAATGGCAAGGACGATGTTTTTGTGGGCAGAATCCGTCGGGACGAAACCCAACCCAACACCTTGAACATGTGGATCGTTGCGGACAACCTAAGAAAAGGAGCCGCTACCAATGCTGTTCAGATCGCGGAGTATTTGGTGGAAAACAATTTGGTTTCAAATACTTCTGAAGCAATTTCATAAATAGTTGTTGCTAATTAAAATAAAAAAGGGCCAATATTGGCCTCTAAATTTTTACAGCAAGATTGTCATCAGCTTACACTTGTGGTATATACATTTTATTATAGGCATGGCCACTAACCGTACCGTTTAGTTATTGCACCATCATATTTGAAGGGCATTAATCTTAAATCAAATTCAGAATCTTGATGTTTATATTTTATATTGTAATCTTTTTCTTTAATTTGATGAAAAATAAAACTAAATATCATGAAAAAAATTGCTTACTTTTTAATGTTATTGATTATTGTTTCGTGTGAAAAAGATACAATAGAAACTACCCAAGAAATATCAGAAGAACAATTAAGAAAAGAGTTGGGTCTCCCACCTTCCACTTTATCCAAAGCTGAAAAACAAAAAATAAAAGAAAACATACCTCCCATTGAATTCAACTCGATAGAAGAAGCAAAAGAGTTTTTTAACAACATAAAATCGTTAAATTATTTCGCAAGCGGAAACTTGGACAAACTTAATACGTTAAGTAATAAAGGAAAGATTAACATAGAAGATAATCAAGTATTAATCGAGTTTGAAAATTTGATTATGTCGGTACCTTGTGACTCTCAATTTTTACCGCCCGCAGAAGGTTGCGATGATAATGATGGAGGAGGAAGTACGGGTGGATGTGGTTCGGGAAGATTAAGGTTTTCAGGAAATAAAATTTTTGGATCTTCAACTACTGGATTAACTGTAAATAATGCTTTTAGTTTTAACAATAGTAATGGCGTAACTTCAGGGTCTCAAGGAACATCTTACATATCTGGTAATACTTCAGGTTATAGCTATCAACATCTAAGTAGTGATTATATAACAAGTGGTAACTCCATCTGTCATGTGACAACAGGAACATTAACTGTAAGTGCCAATGTTATTGGGGTGGATATTGCATACGTAGAGGCTATTAGCAGTAGCGTTTGTATTAATCCTTGCACAGGTGGTGGTACAGGTTTAGAATTGTTCTTAACTCCTGTAAACTCTGATGGTAATTAAGTCCTAAAACTTTAAGAAGTTTTTTAAATCCTTCAAATCAGTAATGTTTTAGAGGTTTTTTTGTGGTATTTTTATCGGAATCAATCCGAGAAAACATGAAAAACATAAGTCTGTTGGCTGCTTTGGTTTTATTTGCGGCCTGCAAAGAAGAATCTAAAACCAGAGAACCTATTACTGTGAACTATCCCACTACCAAAAAAGTTGATACTGTAGATAATTATTTTGGAACAGAGGTCCCAGACCCTTATCGCTGGTTGGAGGACGACCGCAGCGAGGAGACCGAAGCCTGGGTAAAAAAGCAGAATACGGTCACATTCGGATATTTGGAAAAAATCCCTTTTCGCGAAGACCTAAAAAACCGATTGGAAAAACTCTGGAACTACGAAAAAGTCGGTTCCCCTTTTAAAGAAGGCGATTACACCTATTACTACAAAAACAACGGGCTACAGAACCAATATGTGGTCTACCGCAAAAAGGATAATGGCGAAGAAGAGGTGTTTTTGGATCCCAATACATTTTCTGAGGATGGCACCACCTCTTTGATGGGACTTAGCTTCACCAAAGACGGTTCCAAAGCCGCCTATCTTATTTCCGAGGGTGGAAGCGATTGGCGCAAGGGAATTGTCATGGACACCGAAACCATGGAAATTGTAGAAGATACTTTGGTCGATATTAAATTTAGCGGTATTTCATGGAAGGGCAACGAAGGTTTCTACTACTCCAGCTATGATAAGCCCGAGGGCAGCGAGTTGTCGGCAAAAACGGACCAGCACAAACTCTACTATCACAAATTGGGCACGCCACAGTCCGAAGATAAAATCATCTTTGGAGGCACACCCGAAGAAAAACACCGCTACGTAGGCGGTTCCGTTTCCGAAGACCAAAAATATCTTTTTATAACAGCTTCTATATCCACTTCCGGCAACAAGCTGTTTATGATGGATCTTTCCAAAGAAAACCCTGAACTAGTTACCATTTTGGATGATACCGATTCTGACACCTACCCCATAGAAAATGAAGGCTCCAAGCTTTATTTGGTAACCGACAGGGATGCGCCGAATAAAAAGGTAGTGACCGTGGACGCCTCCAACCCAACCCCGGACAATTGGAAAGATCTGATTCCTGAAACGGAAAATGTATTGACCGCCGGAACCGGAGGAGGTTATTTCTTCGCAGAATACATGGTGGATGCCATTTCCAAAGTACTTCAATATGATTATGATGGTAACTTGATCCGAGAAGTGAAACTGCCCGGAGTGGGAAGCGCAGGAGGTTTTGGCGGCAAAAAAGAGGACAAAGAATTCTATTTCTCCTTTACCAACTACAATACACCTGGTTCCTTGTATAAATATGATGTAGAAACCGGTGAGTACGAACAATATTGGAAGCCTCAGATTGATTTCAATCCAGATGATTATGAATCGAAACAAGTGTTCTACAACTCCAAGGACGGTACAAAAGTACCCATGATCATCACCTATAAAAAAGGAACTGAACTGAACGGAAAAAACCCGACCATTCTTTATGGTTATGGAGGCTTCAATGTAAGTTTAACGCCTTCTTTCAGCATCGTGAACGCTGTTTGGATGGAGCAAGGTGGTGTATATGCGGTTCCCAACCTTCGCGGGGGCGGCGAATACGGTAAAAAATGGCACGATGCCGGAACCAAGCTTCAAAAACAGAATGTATTCGATGACTTTATCGCTGCTGCCGAATACTTGATCGACAATAAATACACTTCAAAAGAATACTTGGCCATTCGCGGTGGTTCCAACGGAGGCTTGCTGGTTGGCGCCACTATGACCCAACGTCCGGACCTAATGCAAGTGGCATTACCGGCCGTAGGTGTAATGGACATGCTCCGCTACCACACCTTTACCGCTGGAGCGGGATGGGCCTACGATTATGGAACTTCCGAGGACAACGAAGAAATGTTCAACTATATCAAGGCATACTCCCCGGTTCATAATGTAAAAGAAGGAACTACCTATCCTGCCACTTTGGTCACCACAGGAGATCATGATGACCGCGTGGTTCCTGCCCATAGTTTTAAGTTTGCTGCCGAATTACAGGAAAAACAAGCAGGTGATCAGCCTACCCTTATCCGAATCGAGACCAACGCAGGTCACGGAGCGGGAACGCCGGTCAGCAAGACTATAGAACAGTATGCCGACATCTTCGGCTTTACCTTTTATAACATGGGGTACGATGAACTGCCCAACCAAGCTGTACTCAAAGAGTTTAAAGATTAAATTGTAAAGGGCTGCTTTGTCAGCAGCCCTTAATTTCTATGCTAAAAGTCCAAGTAGATTCTTTCGGTTATCAAGATAAAACCATTTTAAAAGACATTTCTTTTCAAGTGGCCCATGGGGAACATGTGGCATTGATGGGCGAAAGTGGCTCTGGAAAAAGTACCTTGTTAAAGATTGTTTATGGTCTGCTTCATGTGGAGGATGGCTCCATTTTTTGGGGCAATACAGAAGCGCTCGGACCCAATTTTAATCTGGTTCCCGGAGAGCCTTATATGAAGTATTTGGCCCAGGATTTTGATTTGATGCCCTTCATTTCCGTGGAAGAAAATGTTGGTCAGTTCCTTTCCGTGTTCGAGCGCGAAACGCATGATGAACGCATTGACGAACTCCTAGACCTCATCGAAATGAAATCGTTCGCGAAAACCAAAGTAAAATACCTCAGCGGTGGTCAACAACAGCGAGTTGCACTTGCACGTGTATTGGCTCAAGAGCCGGAGATTTTGCTTCTGGACGAACCCTTCGGCCATATTGACAACTTTAAGCGGATTTCATTAAGAAGAAATCTGTTCCTATATCTAAAAAAGCAGGACATTACCGTGCTTACCGCAAGCCACGACCCTAGCGATGTGCTCCCTTTCGCAGAGCGCACCTTAATATTACAGCAAGGGCGTGTCATTGCAGACAAAAATACGCAAGACCTCTACAAAAATCCTCCTGATTACTACACGGCATCATTGTTCGGGCAAGTAAACCAAATCCCGATGAAGTTGCTAAAATCCTATTCTGAAATTGAAAGGTCGATTCTGGTCTACCCCCATGAGTTCAAATTTTCCGATTCGTCCGGGCTAAAGGTAGAGGTTATGAATTCTTTTTTTAAGGGAACCCACTACCTCAATGAAGGTATGGCGGAAGATGGTACTGTGGTTTTTTTCAATTCGGAGAAAGAACAGGAAAAAGGAGCGACCATTTTTCTTAATGTATCTTTGAATACCATTAACAAAAGACTCCAAATTGGACAAAAAGCAGCTACATAGGGAACTTCAGTTTAAGGCCATGCGCAGTAGTGGCGCCGGAGGCCAACATGTGAACAAGGTTTCCTCCAAAGTGGAACTCACTTTTAACATTAGTGAATCAGAAGGGCTTTCGGATAGGGAAAAAGGTCGGATTTTCCTTAAACTACAATCCCGATTGACCAATGATGGAACTCTGGTTCTTCAATGTGATGAGGCAAGGAGCCAACACCGAAACAAAGACCTTGTCGTCAAGCGTTTTTTTGATATTCTAAAAAATGCGCTCGTAGTCCCAAAAAAAAGAAAGCCTACCAAACCCACTAAATCCTCAAAAGAAAAAAGATTGAAATCCAAAAAAATTACGGCCGAAAAAAAAGCCGCTCGTAAAAAACCAGATTTGGGCAAATAAGAATTTGATGATTTTCAATCTATCAGATTATAAACCCATCAAAAAAAAACAAATACACGACAATTCCGACCCGTCTAATTTAGTATCCTCGACACAAATGCTTAATTTTCAGTCAAATTATAACTAATTCAAAAAAATGATTTCTAAAAATGCAAACCTCAAAGCATGGTTGCTCTCCGTTGCCATGTTTTTGTCTTGTGCAGCGTTTTCCGTGGCACAAAGTGTTCCTTCCCCCGAGGACGTTTTCGGATTTAAGGTGGGAGCCGATTACAAATTGGCCGACTATTCCCAAATTGAAGACTATTTGTCCAAATTGGACGCTGCTTCCAATAGGGTCAAAAAAATTGAGATCGGAGAAACGGTACTTGGCCGTAAAATGTACCTGATGTTCATCTCTACGGAAGAAAACCTTGCCCAGCTGGACAAGTGGAAGGACATCAGTACCAAGCTTGCCCGTGTTCAAGTGAGCGATGACGAAGCCATGAAACTTTCCCAAGAAGGAAAAGCCATCGTCTGGATCGATGGTGGAATGCACTCCACCGAGTTGGCCCACGGTCAAATGACTTCCGAACTGGCCTATACCTTGGCTACTTCAGAAACCCCGGAAATGCAAAAGATCAGGGAAAACGTTATCACCCTTTTAATGCCGGTAATGAATCCAGATGGATTGGACATCGTTGTTGATTGGTATCGCAAGAATATGGGAACCGCCTATGAAACTTCTCGCCCTCCGATTCTATACCATTATTATATGGGCCATGACAACAACAGGGACTGGTTTATGAACATTATGCCCGAAACGTACAACGTAACAAAAATTCTCTATAACGAATGGTACCCTCAGATCGTTTACAATCATCACCAATCGTCCCCATCTTGGACCAAGATCTCCATTCCACCCTATGCAGATCCTGTAAACCCAAAAATTCACCCGGCAATAACTGCTGCAGTGAGCGAAGTAGGCTCCGCAATGTCCAAGCGTTTTTCTTTGGAAAATATGCCCGGTGCCATTGCCGATAATTTTTACACCATGTTCTGGAACGGTGGTGGGCGCACCGTGCCATATTACCATAATATGATCGGTATTCTGACCGAAACGGGACATACCACGCCAACCCCTCGGTTCTATGACCCCGAAAAACTGCCAAAAACTGTAGCGGGCGGCACCCCTACGGACGGAACGGACATTATGTACCCCGACCCATGGAAAGGTGGCGAATCCCACTTTAGGGATGCCGTGGATTACATGCTGACCGCCACTTGGGCCACTTTGGACCTTGCTGCCGACCGCAAGAGCAATTACCTGTACAACATCTATAAAATGGGTAAATCGGCTGTTGAAAAAGGAAAGAGCGAAGGGTTGTTCGCCTACATCATAAGCAAGGAACAATGGGATTCTTTTGAAGCCGTAAATCTTGTCAACGTATTGCTCCAAGGAGGAATCGAGGTCGAAAAAGCCACTAAAGATTTTACCGTCAATGGCAAAGAATACGAAGAAGGTTCCTATGTAATCTACACAGCACAAGCCTTTAGACCTTACCTGATGGACCTTATGGAAAAACAAAATTATCCCACGCGTTTCCAATACCCCGGCGGTCCTCCCGATACTCCATACGATTTGGCAGGATGGACATTGCCAATGCAAATGGGCATCGATGTGGATAAAATTGAAGAACCATTCAAAGCTCCGACCGAGAAAGTCAATGGTCTCGTATCGTATTACGATGGCGAAGTAAACAGGAACGGTTCCTTTGGATATGCCCTTAGTGCCAACACCAATGCCTCCGTGGCGGCAACCAACAAGGTTTTGAGGGCAGGAGGCACGGCATACAAGAGCATGGGCGAATTCAAAGCAGGAAAAGAAACGCTGCCCGCTGGATCCTATATTGTTTCCGGGGACAAAGAAATGATAGCATCCCTTGCAGACGAGTACGGTCTTGAATTCAAAGGTTTAGCAGCTAAACCAGAGGTGCAATTGAAGAAAATCCATCTGCCCAAAGTAGGTCTGTACAAATCCTGGGTGGCCAATATGGACGAAGGATGGACCCGTTTTGTAATGGACGAGTACGAATTTGATATGGATACTTTGCACGATGCGGACATCAAGACCAAAGATCTCTCGCAGTATGATGCCATCATCATTCCATCACAAAGACCAAGTTCCATTTTACATGGACATAGCAATTTGAGCATGCCCGAAAAATTCACAGGAGGCATTGGCCTAAAAGGGTCCATGGCGCTGAGCGACTATGTGGATGCGGGTGGAACCTTGATCGCTTTTGATGAAGCAAGTGACTTTGTGATCGAACAATTCGGGTTGCCATTGCGCGATGCCGTTGAAGGTGCGGACAGCAAAGATTTCTTTATTCCAGGATCTTTGATCAAGGCCGGTGTGGACACGTCCCATCCGTTGGCCTTTGGTATGAAGGATACGGTTGCCGTTTCATTTAACCGAAGTAGGGCCTTTACCATTGACAAACAACGTAAAACAGGTGAAGGAGGAACAGAGGACATCAAAGATGCTCCCGCACCCGATGTTGAGGTAATAGCCACCTATGCCGCCAAAGACCTACTGATGAGTGGTTGGGCCATGGGAGAGGACAAGTACATTGCCAAAAAGCCAGCCATGGTAAAAGCAAAGTATGGAAAAGGTTCCGCCATCTTGTTCGCGTTCCGTCCACAATTTAGGGCGCAGCCTCGCGGCACTTACAAATTGATTTTTAACGCGATTTACGAAGGCGCTTCGGAATAGCAGAAAACATATGAGTATATAAGGAAAGGCCGCATCAAAATTGATGCGGCTTTTTTTTGGATTCGTCTTGTGCGAGCTTTAAATAAAATCATCCCTGTACCAAAGTACCTTTAATATTTTCATCAATGAAACATTCAAAACCCAAGCATCTAACAAAATTGGCTAAAATCTCTGGCTAAACTATGAATGGCTTTCGCCCTCCAGTTCCCTTGCAATCCAAGCAAAACTGTCCTGGACCTTGGGAAAAACTTGTTCTATCGGAACCAAATCGGGAATAATGTCAATGTTTTCAATAAGCTGTTTGGGCTGTTCCCTCAAACCTGTTAGAACGGTTTTCACGTTTTTCTTGGATAATTCGAATATAATATTCTCCAAGGCATAGACCCCGGACTGATCGATATGGGGCACACGATCCATACGTATAACCAGTATTTTTATATTCTCGTCAATATTTTTTATTTGATCCTGAAAAAAGGTGGAAAAACCAAAAAACAACGGCCCGTTTAAATGTTTGATGTATACATGGTCCTTATATCTCTCATAAAAATTCTCCTCGTCAAGCCAAGGCTTTTCACCCTCAAAACCTGCAATGGTACCAACGTCCATGCCTTTTTCCCCAATATCGCTAGCGCGTTTCATAAACAACAATGCCGCTAAGGTTACCCCGACTCCAACTGCTTGGATCAGACTGCCAAACGTGGTCCATAGTAAGACGATGATCAGCACCACAGAGTCAGCCTTGGGCATAACCTTCATGTGCCTGATACCACGTTTATCTATAATCTTAAATCCAATTGGAATCAATATTCCTGCCAGTACGGCCAAGGGAATATAAGCTGCCAGGGAACTTAGTCCCAATAAAACGGCCAAGAGAAATGTTCCGTGCAAGGCTCCTGAAAGCCTGGTTTTACCACCATTATTGATATTTACCACGGTACCCTTCGTAGCTCCTGCACCAGGTATGCCCCCAATCAATGCTGCTACCATATTGCCAATACCTTGGCCTATTAGCTCGCGATTGCTATTATGTTTGGTCTTGGTCATGTTATCTGCAATTACCGAGGTCAATAGTGAGTCAATTGAACCCAAAACCGCCAAGACGAGTCCATATTCCAAAACCATAAAATAGGCTTCGCTATCAATGCTGAAAAGGCCATCTATTTGCAATGACGGTAATCCCGAAGGTATTTCACCAATGATAGGAACATCCCAATTTATGAAATAGGAAAAGATGGATACGGCAATCAAGGCCACTAGAGCACTGGGCACGGTCTTATTGATTTTTGGAAAGAGGTAATAAATTATCACCGTCATTGCCCCCAAAACCATGGCCTGCCAATTAAACTCTGAAAATAATCTGGGCAGATCCGACATTACCTTTACAGTAGATTTTGCCGAATCCAAACCAACGAACGGGAATATTTGCAGGATGATGATAATGAGTCCCACACCGCTCATAAAGCCTGAAATTACGGGATAGGGAAAATATTTGATATATCCGGCAATGTTTACAAGCCCGAAAATTATCTGCAATACGCCGCCGACAAAGAAACTCAGAATAATGATGCCCATTGCACTTTCCAAACTTCCTGTCAAATCAACGGCACTGGCCACCAAAGCTGCTGAAACCACGGTCATTGGTCCGGTAGGGCCGCTAGCTTGTGTTTTTGTTCCCCCAAACAAGGCGGCAAGTATTCCAATTGCGATTGCACCGTACAGCCCTGAGATTGCACCGAGACCGGATTGCACACCAAAAGCCAATGCCAGCGGTAGCGCTACGATGCCCGCCACGAGTCCACCGGTAAAATCGCCTTTCAAATATTTTGTATCGTAAAATTTTGCCATAATTGGTTAGGTTCTATTGTGAGTTTTATTTTACTTGAAATTTACAACTTTCGAAATTAACCCTCGAGCCTTTGGTCCTTTATCTTGGTCCCAGGACATTCATTGTTACATAAATATCTATCCGCATGCGCCTTGTCCACCACTCTACGGATTGGTTCGACCATTTTCTTGAAATTCCCATCCGACCAGACAATCCTTTGCTGTGGATTATGGCCAACTCCTGCGGAATCTTCATGAACGAATCATTTTTGAAGAAATACCGTTTCAAAAAAAAGCAAAGGAAAAAAGGTTATTTAAACAAAATCGCCACCGCACCGATCGCCGTCACGATCAAAATAAAGCGCTTATAATTCTTTTCGTTGATTTTCTTCACCAAGAAAACACCCAAAACCAACCCAATAAGAATGGCGGGCAGTAGCCTTAAGTTTACCAGAAGGCTTTCAATCGTAACCGTTTTCCAAACAAATACATGAAAGGGAAGTTTGAATAAATTAGTGATGAAGAACAGCCACGCAGCCGTACCCACAAATTCGTTCTTGGGCAATCGCATTGCCAAAAAGAAAATATTGGTGAAGGCCCCGGCCAAGTTGCCGATCATGGTACAGATTCCGGCCAAAATTCCCATGGAGCCCGAAAACAACCAATGGGTGGGCACGGTTTGGGACTTTCTTCTGTCCCACCAAATGAGCATCGCCAAACTTATAAATATCACGATCACCATTCCCCATTTAAATTCCCATTCAGGGAGGTCCTTGCCGACCAAAACCCCGATGAGTATTCCAAGAATCATCCATGGAATAAACTTAAAAATATATTTCCATTGGGCATGCCGGTTGTAATAGACCACCGCAAAAATATCCCCAACAATGAGAAGTGGAATAAAAAGCCCCGTGGAAGCTCTCGAGCCAAAGGCCAAGGCCATAAGGGTCACATTGAAAATGGACATCCCCTTAAGCCCTGCTTTGGAGACCCCCATTAAAAAGGCAGCAGTAGCGGCCATGGTCCATGCAGCAACAGAAATATCCGAAAAAGTTGAAAGAAACATGAGGATTTTTTTGCAGGTTCACAAAAGTAACCCAAAAAAACTATCTTTAACTCCAGCCAAACTAAACAAATGAAATTAGAGCTTTTAGATTACACCATCATTTTTGGATTTTTTGCCCTAGTCCTTTTTATTGGAATATATGTTTCAAAAAAATCCGGACAAAATTCAACAGAGTACTTTTTATCTGGCCGAAGTATGCCCTGGTGGCTTTTGGGATTATCCATGGTCGCAACCACTTTTTCGACGGATACGCCCAACTTGGTCACCGATTTGGTCCGCTCCAATGGAGTTTCGGGAAACTGGGGATGGTGGTGCTTTTTGTTGACAGGGATGTTGACCGTTTTTGTGTACGCCAAACTTTGGAGAAAATCCAATGTGAAAACGGATCTGGAATTTTACGAATTGCGATATGGGGGGAAGGCAGCAAGTTTTTTAAGAAAGTTCAGGGCCATTTATCTTGGGGTCTTGTTTAATGTGATCACCATGGCTTCCGTCACCTTGGCCGCTATAAAGATAGGTGGCGTTATGTTGGGGCTGGAGCCTTGGGTAACCGTGGTAAGTGCAGGCCTGATCACTGTTGTTTTTAGTGCTCTTGGTGGATTTAAGGGCGTTGTCTATAGTGATTTTTTCCTGTTTTTTATGGCAATGGCCGGGGCAATAGGAGCTGCCTATTATCTGGTTAATTTGCCCGAAGTAGGCGGATTGCAAGCAGTTTTAGAGAATGAAAACGTAAAAGATAAATTGGGCATACTCCCCGATTTTAGCGATAAAAAAGCCTTGATCACCGCACTGATCATACCCTTGGCGGTACAATGGTGGAGTTCTTGGTACCCTGGCGGGGAACCTGGTGGCGGTGGCTATATCGCACAACGAATGTTAGCGGCAAAAAATGAAAACCACGCCATTGGGGCCACCTTCTTCTTTAATATTATGCACTATGCGCTAAGACCTTGGCCATGGATTTTGGTCGCTTTGGCATCTTTGGTGGTCTATCCGGACATAGCAAGCATACACGAAGCATTCCCCAATGTGACGGAAGATAAGTTAGGACATGACTTGGCTTATTCCGCTATGATGACAAAACTGCCGACAGGTCTTTTAGGTGTGGTTCTAGCCTCTCTGGTGGCGGCCTATATGTCCACAATTTCAACCCAATTGAACTGGGGGTCGTCCTACATAGTATATGACTTTTATAAGCAACAGATAAATCCAGAGGCCACAGAAAAACAAATGGTAAATGTGGGACGGATATCCACCGTACTATTAATGGTATTGAGTGCGTTTTTGGCGTTGGCCCTACAGGATGCCATGGGTGTTTTCAATCTATTATTGTCTTTTGGCGCCGGAACCGGACTAATTTTCATATTAAGGTGGTTCTGGTGGCGAATCAACGCTTGGAGTGAAATTACGGCCAAGTTTTCTTCAGGTATACTAGCGGTATTATTGGAGAGAA
>Ga0114912_1000865_pt1 | contig 13763 bp, 20 predicted proteins | sample MalvirDeepMed_51_FD_89713 | JGI IMG/M metagenome (GOLD analysis project Ga0114912, IMG submission 89713) | Marine viral communities from the Global Malaspina Expedition - Malaspina viral metaG DeepMed_51 | ecosystem: Environmental > Aquatic > Marine > Oceanic | place: Mediterranean Sea...
AAACGCGAGCGCGAAATGAAAAGTTTTGTCAAAGGAGCGGTAGAACATAATGATGGGGTCTAGGAGTGAAGAGAGCAGTCGTCCGATTAGAGCAAGAAACACCAAGAGGAGGGCAGGGAGCGAAAGCCCGGCAGGGCGATTTGCAATACCGACCACTCTCGTCGCCGGGCCACCGGGCAGCGGCAAGTCGACATGGGTTAGGGAGCGGGCGAAACCGGGCGACCTGATTTTAGACACCGACCTGCTGTATATGTCGCTCAGTGGATGTTCGCGATACACGAAACCCCAGCCATTGCTTCCCTTTGTTCTTGAGGCCTTTGAAGCAGCAGAGAACCGGCTGTTATCCATGAGCGATGTAGGGCATGCCTGGATCATAAGTGCTGCTCCGAAAATTGCACAGCGTGCATATTACGCCAATCGTGGCGCAGAAGTGGTGGTCTTAGCGGTCCCTGCTGCTGAATGTATACGTCGCATCGCCCATGACCCAGTAAGGAATCAGCCGGATGCGGACTGGGAAGGTTGGATAAACAGATGGTGGCGAGATTATAGGCCCGACGAACACGCGGCCATTGGCTAGAGGAGCATCATGACAACTGAGAGAGGAGACGACCCGCAGATATTGGACGGGGACAGAATGACCGGCGAGGAAATCGACCAAGCTACTGAGGGTTTGACTGGCAGGGAGCGCTGGCGGAAGGCGGCATGGGTCGCTGAGGAGCGCGCGTTTGTACTTGGCTGGGAAGCTCGGGGGCGACTGTGGAACCGGAAGAACCGCTGATGGTTCAGTGTCCGAGTTGCCTTGGGTCGGGCAAGATGTGGGGTTACGGTGGCCAGTGCAAGAGGTGCTACGGGGCGACTGTGGTCAACGCCTTTGGGTTGGAGCCGGAGGAAAGCCAAGCAACGGATGATCTTTCGCGGGATGGTGATTAGATATGCCGGGAAGAAAACCGGTCCCTACGGAGTTAAAAGTTTTGAGGGGAAACCCTGGGCGCAGGCCATTGAACGACCAGGAAGCCAAGCCGAAGGTTAAGGCTCGGCTGGTTCCTGCGCCGTCTTACTTGAACGAGGTGGCGAAGAAGGAATGGCGACGGATGGGGAAACGGCTATTCGACGCTGGACTGATGACAGAGTTGGACGAGACAGCTTTGGCGTCCTATTGCCAGGCTTATAGCCAGTGGATTGAGGCGAACCAAGCTATCGAAGATGAGGGGGCGGTCGTCACTAAAGCGAATGGAGACATGGCGCGTAATCCTTGGGTGGCGATTCGTGGGGATGCTTGGAAAGAAATGACCCGGATGCTAAGTGAGTTTGGGATGACACCCTCCAGCCGGTCACGGGTGAAGGTGGAGAAGAAGGGCGGAGAGAGTGAGGCAGAGGACTGGTTCGGCCAAGACCACCGGAACTAGATTCTGGTACGACGAAAGAGCGGCGGAAAGAGCGGTGCAGTTCTTCCCCCGTTTCCTGCGCCATGCCAAGGGGGAACACGCGGGGCAGCTGTTTGAGTTGCTACCGTGGCAGGCTGACGACGTGGTTCGGCCCCTCTTTGGTTGGAAGCGCCCCGATGGCTCACGGAAGTATCGCCGGGCCTATGTGGAAATCCCGAGGAAGAACGGTAAGAGCCAAATCGCCGCTGGGATAGGATTGTACTTGCTGTTTTCCGATAGCGAAGCCGGTGCGGAAGTCTATAGCGCGGCGTCCGACAGGGACCAGGCAGCGATTGTTTTTGAAGCGGCGGGCGGAATGGTTGAGGCATCGCCAGAGTTATTAAGCCGGGCCGAGGTGTACCGCCGGTCAATTGTGATCCCTGGAACCAATTCAAGCTACAAGGTATTGTCTTCGGACGTTGGCACCAAGCACGGGTTGAACGCTTCGGGGATTATTTTCGATGAACTTCATACCCAGCCTAACCGGGATTTATGGGACGTTCTGACCACATCGACGGGGGCGCGGCGGCAGCCCTTGACGTTCGCTATTACGACCGCTGGATTTGACAGACATACGATATGTTGGGAACTTCACGATTACGCTCAAAAGGTGTTGAACGGCGTGATTGATGACCCTGAGTTCTTGCCGGTGATATACGCGGCACCCGACGATGCGGACTGGACCGATCCAACGGTATGGGAGTTGGCTAATCCAAGCCTTGGCGTGACCGTCTACCGTGATTATTTAGAGGCAGAGAGTAACCGGGCCAAGGAGACGCCAGGATACGTCAATACTTTCCGCCGATTGCATCTAAACCAGTGGACGGAATCATCGGCTAGGTGGTTAGACCTTGAGGCTTGGAACGAATGTGGGGAGACTGTTGACCCAGCGGAACTGGTGGGCCAACCCTGCTGGGGAGGGCTGGATTTGTCCACTACCACGGACCTTTCTGCGTTCGTGCTGGTGTTCCCGCGTGAAGTTGGCTTCGTTGTTTTATCTTACTTCTGGGTGCCGGAAGAAAACATAACGGATCGCGCTCGTAAGGACCGGGTACCGTACGACGTTTGGGAGCGCGAAGGGTTTATCGAGGCTACCGAGGGGAACGTCATTGATTACTCTTTCATTCGGGCCAAGATAAACGAACTGAGTGAATTATACTTGATTCAAGAAATCGGGTATGACCCTTGGAACGCCACTAGCTTGGTTAATGACTTGATGTCAGAGGGGGCCAATATGATAGCGGTCCGGCAGGGGTACGCTAGTTTGACGGCTCCCGCGAAGGAACTGGAAAAACTGGTTGTATCACGGCAGCTGTTCCACGGCGGCAATCCTGTACTGAGGTGGTGCGCCGCTAATGTGGTGGTTGAGCAGGACCCGGCGGGGAATCTCAAGCCCAGTAAGGCCAAGTCAACGGAGCGAATAGACGGTATTGTTGCGTTGGTGATTGCGTTGAGCCGGGCCCTTGACGGCGACGAGCATGGCAGTGTTTATGATACCCGTGGAATATTGTTCGTATGATAGAATTGGAAGATATTTTACTAGCGATTTCGGCGGCGGCGTTAATTGTGGGATTGGGTATGGTGTTCTTACCCTTGGCCTTAATTATCCCCGGAGCAGGCTTTCTAGGATGGGCTGCATTCCGGCGGTGGCAACCTATGTGGCGGGGATAGTGGATTGAGTTTATTAACTAAATTCCTTGAACCAAAGGCGGCGACATGGGGGCCGTTGGATGACCGTTGGTATCAGACGAATCCTGGTATAACCTCGGCTGCTGGGATTGCAATCAGCCCTGAAAAAGCCCTAGCCATCTCCACCGTCTTTGCTTGTGTCCGTATCATCTCCCAGACTGTAGCCATGCTACCACTGATTGTTTACCAGCGACGACCAGACGGAGGCAAGGAAAGGGCAAGCAATCATCCGCTTTTCGATATTCTCCACGATAGGCCGAACGTCCGGCAAAGTTCCTTTCAGTTTCGGGAAATGATGATGGGGCACTCCCTACTCCGGGGGAATGCCTACGCCCGGATTGTACCCGGCCCCCGTGGCTTCGCAGACCAACTTGTCCCGTTGCATCCTGACCGGGTGACACCCAGCTTGGCCACCGATGGAACGATAGTGTATGAGTACCGCCGGCCCGACGGGATACCAGAGCATTTGTTGCAAGACGAAGTATTTCACCTTTCAGGGTTATCAGACGATGGCATCAAAGGGTTGAATATGACCGTTCTGGCGCGGGATACCTTTGGTTTGGCGGCGGCGACGGAAAATTATGGTAGTAGGTTTTTCGCCGAAGGCCAACGCCCCTCTGGTGTTTTTACAATTCCGGGAAGGATAAAAGAAGAGGGGCGTGACCGGTTAAAAGAGGAGTTGCGCGGATTTAGCGGCCCCCAAGGTTCCCACAAGACAGCCATTTTGGAAGATGGGTTGACGTGGCAGCAAGTGGGCCTTTCCAACGAGGATTCCCAGTTTCTTGAGACACGACTATTCCAGGTAGAAGAGGTGGCGTCGTTGTTTGGGGTGCCCTTGTCACTAATTCAGCACACTGAGAAGTCCACCTCGTGGGGTACTGGCATCACCCAACTGACTTTGGGGTTTGTCCAGTTCACGATACAGCCTTGGCTTGTTCGGTGGGAGCAAGAGATCAGGAATGACCTAATCCTCAACAAGGACCGATTTTTTGCGGAGTTCGTTCTGGAAGGATTACTGCGGGGAGACCCAGCCACAAGGGCGGCCTTCGATGCCATTATGATTGACCGTGGGGTGTTCACCCGCAACGAGGTTCGGGTGACTGAGAATCGCAACCCACTCCCTGGATTGGACGAGCCAATGAGTATGTTGAATATGCGCCAGGGAACGGGAGGAAACGCATTGGCACTAGAATTGTCCACAGATGCGGCAGCCAGGATGGTGAGGAAGGAAGTCGGGGCTATCAGGAAAGCGGCGGAGAAGTACGCTGAAAATCGGGTTGACTGGGAAGCGTGGGTGGCGGAGTTCTACAACGAATTCCGGGCGGACCTAATGGAAGTCTGTAAATTGGAGCCGTATCTGGCACTGACTTATGCCAACGCCCAACGGGATGAACTTCTGGCCATCGGGGTTGGAGCTGTCGATGGGTGGGAGTCAGACCGGACAGGGAAATTGGTTGACCTGATGATGAGGGGTTAATGAAATACGAGAATGTAGCCAATCTGGTTTATAACCAGCCATGGGCGATTCACCCGGCCAAGTACGCGATTCTGCTGGAGTTGATAGATTTCAGGGCTCGTGGTGGGATGTTGACCAAGGAGGAAATCCAGGCCCGTATTCGCGCTGCTCAGCACCCTACGCAAAGCCTGAGCGGAGCGGTGGCGGTGTTGCCGCTCTTCGGGGTGATGGCCCAGCGAATGAACATGATGTCGGCCATTTCGGGGGGCACTTCTACGGAGATGTTTGGCACGATGTTCAAGGACGCCGTGGCGGACTCGAGCATTGGCGGTATTGTTATTAACATTGACTCCCCTGGTGGCTCTGTGTTTGGAGTTCAAGAACTTTGGCAGACCATCATGGACGCCAGGGGGCAAAAGCCAATTATAGCCTTTGCAAATAGCATGGCGGCCTCGGCGGCGTACTGGATTGCGACTGCGGCAGATGAAATTGTCGTTACGCCTGGCGGAATGGTAGGGTCAATTGGTGTGTTGACCAGCCATAGTGACATTTCGGCCTACCTGGAAGCAGTTGGTGAGAAGGTGACGCTGATTAGTGCTGGTGAGAAAAAGGTGGACGGCAATCCGTTTGAGCCGTTGTCCGATGAGGCGAGGGCAGATTTACAAAAAAGCGTGGACATTTACTATGCTTCGTTCGTCGGTGCGGTAGCTAAGGGCCGTGGGGTGACGCCAGCGGCGGTGCGGAATGGCTTTGGCGAAGGGGGGATGGTGGGCGGCGCTGAGGCAGTGACCTTGGGGATGGCCAACAGAGTTGGGACGCTGGATGTTGCGGTGGCTAGGGCTGGAAGCAAAGGCAGGCATCGGGCGGAAGTTAAACATGCGGTGACCGATTTTGATACGACCGATTATACCGTTGTAAGCGCGGTTGACGACGTTTCCGTAGGCGGCGAATCGGACGGCGACACCGACCGGCGGAAGCGAAGGGTTGCGCTCCAGCAGTTGACAAGCCGATAATCCCCGGTGTTATGATGGTCAATACATAAGGTCTTTGGTGGCAACCGTCCATTGACGGTAGAAGCCACGGATGCGCGGTTCAGTCAGTTCCGATGAACTTACAAAGCCGCCAGGCAATCTCGATTTTTAATCGGGACGAGCCCGGCGGCTTTTTGGCGTGCTGGGCAGACTCCATAAGGAGAGTAGATGCCCACCATATTAGATTCCCACCACTACCAAGCTTTAATCCAAGAAAGGGCTGACATTATTGCCGAGGCCAAGGCAGTCCTTGAAGAAGATCGTTCCTTGACCACTGAGGAAAAAGAGCGTGACGATGCCATTCAGGCCCGGCTCGAAGTGCTGAATGATGACGTTGCTCGGGCGGAGCGCCAGAGGGAACGGGAGCGAAGCCAGGCTGCAATCAGGCCTCCAGACCCAGACCCAGTTCCGGTTCCAGCCGGTGCAGGACACCCGATTTACACCCGGCCCAACACTCCCAGCGGGGGGCCGTTCGCCGAATTGGGAGAACAACTCCAAGCCATCCAATTGGCGGCAACCGGCGATATAGTAGCCAAGGAAAAACTGCTTGCTGTCGCAGAGTTCCACCAGCAAGAGTTCCGGTCCGCTGCCCAGGGGGCTGGGATAGCCATCGACTCAGACGGCGGATTCTTGGTTCAAACCGACTTTTCCACCGAGATCATGCAGAAGATGCACGATGTTGGGCAGCTAATTGGGCGGGTCCGGCGTGTCCCCCTTGGTGCCGACGCCAACGGGATTAAACTTCCGATGGTGGACGAAAAATCACGGGCCGATGGGTCTCGTTGGGGCGGCATACGGGGTTACTGGGTAGCGGAAGGCGGTGCCCCCACGGCTAGTCAGCCGACTTTCGCCCAATTGGCATTGGAACTTCACAAGGTCGCGGCGTTAGGTTATGCCACCGAGGAACTGCTTTCCCACGTTACGGCCATGACGGCCATCTTTACCAACGGCTTTGCCGAGGAGTTGTTGTTCAAGGTTGAGGACGCCATTTTTGAGGGCGACGGCGCAGGTAAGCCACAGGGATTTACGAACTCCCCCGCCATTGTGACTGTTGACAAAGAGACCGCCCAAGGTGCGGCCACCGTGCTATACGACAACCTCAAAAAGATGTGGGCACGGCTGGACCCACGGAGTCGGGCGAACGCGGCTTGGTATATCAACATGGATGTTGAACCCGCATTGGATGACCTAGCCAAACTTATCGGGACTGGCGGGGTCGAGCCTTACTTTGTGGCCTACTCGCCCTCTGGTGTTCTGACCATCAAGGGTCGCCCGGTCGTGACTACCGAATACGCTTCCACCTTGGGCACACTGGACGATATTGTTTTGGCTGACCTGAGCCAGTACGCCTTTATTGACCGGGGCGGAGTGCAACAGGCACAATCGCTCCACGTGCGTTTCACCACCGACGAAATGGCCTTCCGGGCCACCTACCGCTGTGATGGTGGAGGTCTGTGGAAAGAGGCGCTGACGCCCTTCAAGGGCACGAATACGACTAGCCCATTTGTAAACCTGGCAGCGAGGGCATAACCATGAGCAATATGCTATCGGAAAACTTTAATATCATTCCCCTGATTGAACCACAGGACCACCAATCCGCAGGTATCGACGGCGACTCTTTCCATTGTGGCAAGGTCAACCATTTCGCCATAATCGTACAGTTTGGCGAACTGACGGCTAACTCCATCATGTCCCTCTATAGCGGTGCGACGGCTGGCACCAAAACTACGCAGGAATCGTTCCGTTACCGGTTGGCCGACTCGGAGTTGAAAACTGCGACTGGTGATCTGTATGGTGCCTGGACCACCATCGCGGCAGGTGCGGGGCTGACCCTCACGGCGGCCAGCTATGAGGATTTCACCGTCATAATCGAAATGGACTCTGACGAAATGACGGTCGATCAACCATGGGTGACATTGGAGATAGACAGCACCGCATCGGAATTGTTCGTTTCGGCGGTAGCAGTCGCCACGCCTCGACACATGGGGCATGATACCTTGACCCTGATTGCCTAGAAAAACAAGGGCACGCCAAGGAGCAAAGGATGCCAACACAACGGTCAGAATACAGAAACGGGGCCATGGTGACGTGGGAAACCCACCGGATGCGGCTAGTCGATGCGGTGGGAGCCAGCGTCATTAAGTGGGATATACGGGATTTGGCCCTTCAAGATCAGGCCGGAACCGGGACTGATCCGGCTGGGGTTGTGGCCACGATGGTGGAAGTTGGGGCTGGCACATCGGAGATAACTGGGTCAAAGACAGCGGGCTATTCCGCCGAGCTTGTGACTGCGGCCAACGATAACGACGGAATTTCAGTGCAAGTTGCCGACGAAAATTTCGAGTTGACAAGCGATCAGATCGTCTACATGGGAATCGAGCTTGAGATTAACGATGTAACCCAATCCGATTTCATCGCTGGCCTTTGCATCACGGATACCGCTCTTCTGGGTGGAATGACGGACGGGGTTTATTTCGAGTCCGTGGACGGTGGAACCGGAATCAGTACGGTGACTGAGAAGGATTCCAGCGAGACCCAATCCGACAGTGAAGGGACATTGGTCGATGACACCCTTGTCTTTTTGGAGTTTTACTTCAACGGGACGGCGGTCTATTTCTTCATCGACGGCGTAGAGGTTGGCCGAGTGACGGCCACTATTCCAGATAATGAGGCTTTGCGGCCTTCATTGGAGTTCCTAACCGGCGAAGCCGTAGCCCAAACCATGAAAATCCGACAGATGCGGGTTATCCAGGTCGGACGGTAGCTAAAGGAGCTTAAAACATGAGTGGAACAGTATCGCGGGCATTACCAGAACCCCGGCTGGTTGATGGCACGGTTGACACAGAGTCACCGCGCCGCAACGGGTATGGGGAAGATTATGTTATGCCATTCAGTCGGCGGATGTCGGTGGAAGAGGGTAGCTACCGATTGCTTTACAGCGCCACGCCAGGGACAGGGGTAGCCGGGCACGCTGCGCCTACCACGATGGATAACACAAAACCGTTTGTCATGCTCCAGGCCGGTGCCGCCAAACAAGTGATGCTCGATTATATCAAGTTGGTTGTCACGGCGGCTGGTACGGCCGGGACGCTGAACTATGCCACGGGGTTACTGGCCACCTCCAGCACCTATACATCCGGTGGCGCAGATTTGACGACCAGCAACCCTAACGGGGGCTTGAATGAGCAGTCAGGGTTGTTGCTTTCCAAAGTTGGGGCCGTCGTAGCCGTTGCTGGGTCAGCCGAGCGTCAGGTACATCATCAGCGGGTGCGTACCGTGATACCTGTGGTTGGCGACGTGATAATTTTCAACTTTGGTGCGGACGCCAACGGGTCTTCCGCCGTGCTTGGAGGTACCACTGAGCTTGAACGTGTCATCGCTTGCCCCCCTGTGATTATTGCGCCACAGCAGTTCTACAAGTTGGTGCTGTGGCGGGCCTCCCAATCAGCGGCAGCTTCTTACGAAGTGGAAATAGGACTCTGGGAACGTTAGAAGGCAATAATCATCCACTGCGAATGGTGGCACTGGCCCGCTGGGTGGCCCTATCCCTTCCCGGTTGGGTTGGAGTGGTGGTGGGTCCAGCGGGCCATTGATGTCTTAGGCGGAGTAGCAAGTATTAGACCTGAGCGACATGCAACGGGACATCCAAGACCTTTACCGGGGTTTGCGCCTGGACGAAGTGGACTCGGATGCCCACGTGAGGATCATCGGCAAGGTTCAAGAGATATTCACCACTCCAGGGCTACTTGATTTGGTTGACGCCTACCAGATTACCCAACGAGAGCAACAATGAACTCCTATGTTAATTTGGCGGAATTCAAAGGCAGTTTGCTCGCTGGGGTGACGGTAACGACTCACGACGCCCGGCTGCGTGAGTTGTTGGAGGCCGTCAGCCGGGTTGTGGATGAATACTTGGGCCGGTTCATGTTCAGCCTAATTGCAACTCGCTACTTCTCTGGCAACGGCAAACAGGTATTGACGCTGCCTTGGGACCTGATCTCCATAACTACCTTGAAAGAGGACACGACCGCCAACGCTTCCTATGACAACACTTGGGCGACAACGGATTACATTCTTGGCCCCTATAACGCAACGCCGACGGGCCGGGCTTATTTGCCGGATACCCAACCCTATTGGCGGCTTGAGGTTGACGAAAGGTCTACTGGGTCTGAGTCGGCTTTTGGGAAGGGACAACGGCGGTTTGAGCTTGTCGGCAAGTTTGGCTATTCCGAAAGCAAGAGGGATAGTACATCGCTTGTTGATGATGCGGACGTTACGGCTGCTGACCTGACGCTCACGGTTGACGATGGAACGGATTTCAATATCGGCGAGACCCTCTTGATTGACAGCGAGCAAATGTATATCACGGCGATAGCCACCAATCTGCTGACGGTAGAGCGTGGGGTGAATGGCACTACCGCCGCTACCCATGCTAACAATGCGGCTATAGATATTATTGAGTATCCGAATCCCATTAGGGAGGCCGTGATGCTGGAGGCGGGGTTGCTGTTAGAGACGCGGGGATATCGGCGGCAGTTGGGGAATTTCGACACTGGAATCATCACCCCGTTTGGCCGGACGTTCAGTGCGGAGACGAAATCGAAGTTGGACCCGTTTCGGCTAGTGCGGGTATAAATGGCTGGCGAGATTACAACCATTCGGGACGCTATCAAGACCCGGCTGGACACTATCAGCGGGTTAGAGGTGTTGAACCATGAGCCGGACGCCACGACCATCACGCCGTCCGCCAGCATCCGTTTGGAATCAATGACCCGGAATGAGACGTTTGAAGGGGCCAGCGTACCGGGAGACCGGACATACCGGTGGGTGATCACGGTGCGATTGGCAGGGGCCATTCCTGCGGAGCAATGGGAAGCCTTGGATGACTACCTGGCTCCCACAGGGAGCAATTCTATCCTGGCCGCCATTGATGGGGATGACACCTTGGGCGGAGCGGTTGATTGGACAGTGATGGCACCTGGTGAAAGCATCGAGATAACAGACCGGGAGCAACGGGCCGACGGTTGGTTTTACGTGATGGAATTCCCATTGGAGACGTATAAATCGGGATGACCGCCATTAATTCGAAAGTAGAACTAAAGGGCAGTTTCGAGCCGTTGCTGAAAGGATTCTCCGACAAGACGGAGCGGGGTATTCTTCGGGCGTCGTTGCGGCGGACGGCCCAACAAGTGGTATTGAAAGCGGCCCGGTCTAATTTGAAATCAGTCGGCGGCTCACGTTTTGCAAAAAGCGTAACGGTCAAGGTTGCGGTCACGAATAGGGTGGCAAACGCCAAGATTGGGGCGAAGAAGGGAACGCCACTCGCCAAGACAGGTCACCTGATTGAGGGGGGTACCAAGGCGCACTCAATCGTGCCAAAGAAGTCTCGGGTGATGGTTGGGAGGGACGGCATTTTTTATGGTACGAAAGCAGCACATCCGGGCACTCAGGCTAGACCTTGGCTCAACCCCGCATTTGAAGACAACAAAACCCCGGCGGTGGCGAAATTTGGGACTCTGATTGTTGAGGAAATAAACAAGGCCATCTCCAAGGGGAAGCGGTGACCACACTAATCAAGATGGGGCCGGAGCGGGAACTGGCGGCTACCATCGCCCGTTGGATGTTAGATGACGGGGCCAGCATGGCGGAGGTCCGGGTACGGGTAAACCGGGAATGCCCCAGCCTGGACAGAGGAACCAAACGATGGACTCTATTGGAGCTTGAACGTGAACGAGAATGTGTACCTGGGGCCGTACATAGCCAGGCGGAAATTGTTGATTCCCCAGGGGCCGGGCAAGACGCCTAGCAGCATGAGATTCTTCAAACACGACGTATTCAGCTTCGACGGTGACGAGCCGGTGGACATTCGCGCACTGCTTAGAAGTCAGGCGATTCAGCCCTACACGAAGTCGCTGGAATCGTTGGAGGTGAAGGGTTAAATGGTTCGTACCCATGCTAAATCGGTCGCTCACTTTGTAGATGAATTTGATTTTTCTGGTGTCTCAAACAGTGCCCAATTGGATTTCTCAGAGACACCGGGAGACGTAACTGCGTTCGCCGACACTCACGCTACTTTTGTTGAGGGCAAGGCGACATTCCAATTCAATGTCCAAGGACTATTCTCGACCGCCACACCAAACTATGACGGTGAAACCTTCATTGATCTAACGTCTACCCAGCGGCAGGTTGGCATATATCCCGGCGGTGACACCGAGGGCAACTTTGGGTATGAAGGCCGGAGCAACATTACGGAACGCCCCGAGGTTGCGGAGACTGCTTCCGCCATTGCGTTGAACGTCACTTGGCTGGGTGACCAACCTGTAGTCCGGGGTGCGCTGATATACAAAGACACAGCGGTAGCCGCCACAGAGAATGGGACCAAGTTCCAGGTGGGAGCGGTTGGGGCGACTCAAACCGCCGTTGGGGTTCTGAGGTTGCTATCCGCTCCGGGAGGGGCCGGGAATAACGACTGTGTTGTAACCATCGAGAGCGATGCTGATAGTTCGTCTGGTGGCGAGACAACTCGGCTCACGTTTACGACCCTCAACCAGGCAAGCACCGCGACTCACGAAGTCCAAGAAGCGGCTGGGGCTTTCACAGACACGTGGTGGCGGGCGGTGGTCACGATCTCGGGCGCTGGCACCCGGACGTTTGACTTGGTCATCACTTTGGGCGAGAGGGAGACCTAATGGCCCGCACACATGGAAAGGATGTCAACTTCAGCTACAACGCAGTCAACCTTGAGGGAGAGTTAAACAACGCCGTAATGAACGTCACGATCCCCCCTGGGGACATCACTTCGTTCAATGATGCCTGGCAGAATTTCGTTGCTGGCAAGCCGTCTATTCAAACTGAAATCGCCGGTACGTTGAACATGGCTTCTGGCGGCGGGGACGTAACCCTATTTGAAGGTCTGGGGGCAGGGCATAAATCAACGGTGTTTGACCCGACCGGCGCAGGGCCAAACACCAACGACCCGGAATACCAATGCACAGCGTCGGGCCTGACGGGTGTGCTGGTGGCGAATTACAGCGTATCCCTACCGGTGGGTGGGGCGGCTGCGTATACGGCGACGCTGCAACATTCCGGCGACACTACTAGAGCAACATCCTAGGAGGTTATGACAATGGCGAGATCACACGGTAAGGATGCGGACGTGAGCTTCGATTCTGTCACTTTAGAAGATGAATTATCGAGCGTCACTCTGAATTTCTCGGTGCCCCCAGCGGATATAACGGCTTTCAGCGACGCCTGGCAGAACTTCCTAGCTGGGAAACCCACGCTGGCCATTGAAATGGCTGGGTATTGGGACCCGGCGGCATCGCAAGGTGACGCCACGATATTCGGGGAGCTAGGATTGGAGGGGGAGGAGTACGATGTTGAGCCGGACGGTGCCACGGGATACAACGGTTTCGCCATCGTGACCGCCTACTCGATAACAGCGGGAGTCAATGGCCCCATAACCTACTCGGCCAGCTTCCTGCACAACGGTGGCTCGGCTGCCGCTGACGGCGCCGCTCCCACTCGTGCGTGATGACCGGGGCCTAATCAGACCATAAGGCGGTGACGCCTCTTGGGCGCGCGCGGGGAGGGTTCGTACTGGTGCCCTCCCCATCTAAACCAGTACAGGAGACGACATGGTTAGCGATAACAATTCCAAGAAATGGAAGATACCCCCATCCCGAGTAGAGTCCGACGATTGCGCTGTCTATGTAGGCCGAACGATTGAAGACGGCGAAATCACCGAGGAAGGCATTGCCTATTATGTGCATAAGGATGAGTGGGTCGAGCTTATACCTTGCCGGTCGCTGGCCGAAGTAATGGCCCTATCCGATATTGGCTCGACGGCTCAATCTGGGTCCGGCGCACTCCGGGAATTGTGCCAAGTCCTGTCTGAGCGAATTGTCTCTTGGAATTGGACCGGTATGGATACCACCCCGATGCCGCAGCCTCACAACACCCCTGAAGTCCTGGAGCAGCTTACTGACGACGAGCTTATGTGGCTGTTGCAAGCGGCTCAGGGGAAGGAAACAGCGGCAACCAGAAAAAACGCTTAAAGGCCCTTGCTGAGTACGTTCTCGGCGAGGGCCAGCAGCCCTACGAAAGCACCATAGGGGTTATATGCGAGGCTTTCAACTGCACCCCAGATGTAGCGATGGTTCA
>Ga0114912_1000869_pt1 | contig 13731 bp, 6 predicted proteins | sample MalvirDeepMed_51_FD_89713 | JGI IMG/M metagenome (GOLD analysis project Ga0114912, IMG submission 89713) | Marine viral communities from the Global Malaspina Expedition - Malaspina viral metaG DeepMed_51 | ecosystem: Environmental > Aquatic > Marine > Oceanic | place: Mediterranean Sea...
GGACTCGACATCAACCCTTACATATTGATGGTAGCTACCACAGTGGCTGCTTCCTGTGCTTTTATGCTTCCAGTGGCAACACCGCCCAATGCAGTGGTTTTTGGGTCGGGATATTTAAAAATATCCGATATGGCAAAGAGTGGGATATGGATGAACATTGTTTCCATCGTGTTCCTATCCCTTATGGTGTACTACGTACTGCCTCTTATCTGGGATTTTCATCCAAGGGAGTTCAGTGCATTTATTTCAGAAAAGATTACCAAATGACAAACTAAAAATTACTAAACATGAAAACGTATAAAAACCCAATATTGCACATAGCCCTTTTTATGGTGTTTTTATTTATTGGTTGTAACGATGACGATGAAGGGACCATTTTGGATGATGGCTCGTTGCGAGTATTGACCACCAATATAACCGAAACAAATTTTGGGACCAGTGTCGAAAATGTTCCGGTGAACACATCGGTCGATTTGATTTTTTCCCATAGTTTAAATACCGAAGCCATAGTATCGGCCCTGGAATTTACTTCAGGTTCAGCAAACGTGGATTACGAAATTGAATTTTCAAACACCGACTCAAATGTTCGTTTGATTCCAAGTGTGCTGGACTATGAAACGAGTTACACAGTAACATTGCCAGAGGGAATTTATGGTGTTGAAGGTGAATCCTTGGAAACCCCATTTGCCATTAATTTCACTACCGCAGCTTTTGTGCCACCGACCTTGACCTTGTCTAGCGATGTTTCCGAATTACAGGAAGATGGTGAAACGGCAACGATTACGGCAACCTTGAATAAAGTCGCCAACGATGATGTGACCGCTACCATCATTTTTGATGGAAGTGCCAACAAGGATGTGGACTATACTGTTTCCGGGGAGGAAACTATCACTGTTCCTCAAGGCTCCTTATCGGTTTCTTTCGGGATTACCACCGTATTGGATGGCGAAAATGAAGGCAATGAGCTGATTGATATTTCACTGGGAGAAGTAACCAATGCCTCCGGTAGCTCAGAAGGGATAACGGTAGCCATTATTGAGCAATTACCTGCTTTATCATTAAAGGGGATTATGGCCCTAACATGGGATGGTTCCGGTACCAATGATGGTAAGGCCATCCATCTTGTGGCCAATCAGGATATAGCCGACTTGAGCCTTTATGGTCTGGGAACGGCGAACAATGGTGATGGAACGGATGGAAATGAGTTTACCTTGCCTGCGATTTCTGTTGCAGCAGGGGATGACATCTTAGTGGCAAGGGAAATAGCCTTGTTGTCCACTTACCTGGGAGGGTGTGCCGGTGAGTTCGAGCATGTACTCCAAGCTGAATCCGCTATTAACCAAAACGGGGACGATGCCATTGAACTGTTCCAAGGGGATACTGTCATCGAAACCTATGGGGACGCTAACGTAGATGGTACAGGTGAGGCCTGGGAATATTCTGGGACTTGGGCCTATAAATTTGATGGGTTCTGGACCACTGGCGGGCTTGATTGCTCCGTTGGCTCCACTACTTCTGCCGATTCCAACTGTCCTTACCCCATTTGTAACGAAGCACTTTCCTTAAAAGGAGTACTGGCCCTATCATGGGAAGGTAGCGGGACCAATGGAGGAAAGGCCGTTCACTTAAAGGTAAATAAGAACATTCCCGATTTGAGCATATACAGTATCGGTGTTGCCAACAATGGAGGTGGTACCGACGGTATCGAATATACACTGCCGGCAATTGCCGTTGAGGAAGGGGACGATATTCTTCTGGCTCGCGAGCAAGCAACTATAGCTGCTTATTTTGGTGGCTGTATCGATTCGTTCGAACACATTATTGAGACCGAGTCCATGAACCAAAACGGTGATGATGCCATAGAACTGTTCAATGGGAATACCGTGGTTGAAACCTTTGGTGATGTTGATGTGGATGGAACAGGGGCAGCCTGGGAATATTCGGGATCTTGGGCCTATAAGGAGGGTACAAGCTGGATGACAGGTGGTGTGGATTGCGCTGTAGGTTCCACCACAACACAAGAGTCGGCCTGTACCTATCCGGCATGTAATTAATTTATAAAAGCATAAAATGAATAAAAATATAGTCAAGAACCTTCAACGTGTACTTATGGGCATGGTTGTGCTTTGGTTCACCGCTTGTAGTGAAGATGATGCTGCTACGGCGGGCTCGTTAAACGTGATTTCCGTTAAATTGAACGACACGGTATTTACCGATGACATGCAGGGTGTTCCATTGAACAGTACTTTTGAGGTTGTTTTTTCGTCCGCAGTGGAACCCAATGTATTTGAAAATGCGGTGTATATAAGTGCAGGACAAGAGAAGGTGACCTATACGGCGCAATACCTTAACCAATCCACTAAGGTGCTGATTGGTTTGGACGACATGGTACCCAACACGGCCTATACAATTCATATTGATTCTGGTCGAATTGGTGTCGAGGGAAAAATGCTCCAACGGTCGGTTTCCTATTCTTTTACAACAGAAAATGCGGAAACGAATGCAAAGACCCCATGCCTGTCGGCATCTGAAGATTGTATGCAACGAATCGAGTTTTTGGACGATTCCGAACAATCCTTGTCCTTTGATGTTTATTCAAATTATGATTTTATCGAAGACACCGGGTTTGTATGGGACTTTATAGAAAAGGTCGTTGTGGTGGTCCACGGAGCCAATCGAGATGCAGATAATTATTACAATTATATGGTCAATTCGTTGCAAAGTATGGAGATGGAAAGGAACACACTTATTATTGCACCATACTTTCAAGATAATGGTACAGCCCCAGCAAATGGATTGATATGGAACGATTCCAGATGGCGTGAAGGAGCAAACGCAGGAAACAACAACTCAGGAATAAGTTCCTTTACCGTAATGGATAGCCTGGTGGAACGCTTTTCGAACCAAGGGAAGTTTCCCAATGTACATACCATTTTTATTGCCGGACATTCATCCGGAGCCGCTTTTGCACAACATTATGCCTTGGCCAATAAAGTGCAGGCTACGATAGAAGGTGTTGATTTTCAGTACGTGGTGGCGAACAATCAATATTTCTATTATCCAGATGGCCAGCGCTATAATGAGGATACGGCTAGCTTCTATGAGCCTACGGATTGTGTGGGATACGATTATTGGCCCTATGGATATGAGTTTGCGGTACCTTATTTGGATGGCGTTGATGCAACTACGTTGACCCAGCAGCAGGTATCCCGGAATACGGTCTACTTTTTGGGAAGTGATGACACATCAACAGAAGGAACTCTTAACACTACGGACTGTCAAGCAACTTTGTTAGGGTCCAATCGTTTCAATCGGGGGGAGCATATGTTTCAATACATGGAAACATTTTATCCTACCGACCATAATCATAGAAGAATAGTAGTGCCCAATGTGGCACATGATGGTAACGGGATGTTCAATTCACCTGAGTTCAAAGATTACCTTTTGGAATTTTGAGTGAGGTAATTGTGATGTAGCATAAAATTCAAGAATAGTTATTTTTGATTTAGTTAATTCGAGATGGCCCAAAATGGGCCATCTTTTTGTATGACTAAATTTGAACCCTATACTTGGGATATTGACCGCTAGAAATTTAGAGCTGTTCATTTTAAATGTTAAGGATGATTTTACAGCGGATATTATAGAGGTAGGAATTCCAATATAAGTGCGGTACAATAAAAATGGGCGCAAATTTGATCGAGTTATAAAAAGTGGGCGCTATGGAAGATGTTTGAACCTAAGTCATTTATAAATACTACTGTGAAAAATCAAAAAATAATACGATTGCGCTGATTTTTTTTAAAATGGTCATATGTATGAAGTTGATTCTACGCAATAAGTAGGCTACAGATGTTTCCAATGGTGCTCAATTGAGCTCACTAAAGTATGGACAAAGATATTCGATCTTCCCTTTTTGATGTAATATTTTTAAGTTGGGTTGTTCCGTACAAATGAGTAGGCTTCCATGATCAGTTAAAGGTGGTCAAAACCTAGGTTTTCTGGAATGGCGTCCAAATGGAATCCATCGATGCCCATCATGTGGTTTTACTTTATCAAAGTACTGGGAGGTCGTCCAAATTGTTTTTTAAAACATTTACTAAAATAAAAAGGATCCTTAAACCCCACCATGTCTGCCACTTCGGACACATTATAATTTCTGGTACGCAACAGGTGGGCGGATTTTTTTAGGCGTAAGGTCTTGATGAACTCATTTGGTGAAAGATCGGTCAGTTCAGTGATTTTACGATAAAGTTTAGAGGAACTTAAACCCAATTCCTTACAAATAAAACTGGAGGAAAGCTCAGGATGATCAATATTTTCCTCGATCAGATCTTTGATTTTTGTGATCAATTCAATATCTATCTGCGAATGGGCCAACGTCAACACGTCACTTTCCACCTCACCTGAAAATTTTTGTTTTAGATCGAAATGATTTTTAAGGATATTGTCTATACGTGTTTTCAACAAAGAGGGGTCAAAAGGCTTTACCAAATATCCATCAACACCGATTTTATATCCATTGATCCTGTTTTCGTTCTCTGCCAGGGCCGTGAGCAGTATTACAGGAACATGGCTAAGGTTTTCATCCTTTTTCAATTCTTTTACAAATTCAAAACCGTCCATTTTGGGCATCATCACATCTGCAACACAAAGGGTCGGCTTTATTTTCCTGCAGATCTTTAAACCTTCTTTCCCATTTTCGGCCTCGTATACCTTATAAAAATCAGAAAGATATTCCACCACATATTTCCGTAGTTCCGCATTGTCCTCAATGATCAATATCTTTTGTTTGACCTCAACATTGTTCTTGTTGGAGGGAACATTTTTGAACGAAGCCTCCAGTTTTTTAATAGGGATCAAGGCATCATCTATTATATCCTTGTTTGGAGGAAAATCGCCCAACTCCTTTTTGGAAAAAGCCGATTTGTGCACGGGCAAAACAACGGTGAATATGCTCCCTTTTCCGAGCTGGCTCTCTACCTTGATCCCCCCTTTGTGGATTTCTACCAACGATTTCACCAAGGATAGGCCAATGCCGGTACCAGTGGAGTTGGCCACGCCGTTCTGGACTTGGTAAAATCTGGAAAAGATACGTTCCTGGCTCTCCAGAGGTATCCCGATGCCATCATCACTTACTTCGATCACCAACTTTTTGTGGGTCTGGTTTTCCTTGAATCCGATGAACAGATCGACATTTCCATACTCGTTGGTAAATTTCAAGGCGTTGGACAATAGGTTGAAAAGGATTTTATTGTATTTGTCGATATCGATCCAACATTTCATGGAAGTTTCCTCCACATTCAGGTTTAAGGTGATGTTTTTGGCATGGGCCACTTCCACAAAGGAGTTCAATATGTTCTCCGTTCGGACCAGGATATCTGTTTTGAAGACTTTTAGGGCCAATTCTCCTGTTTCTGCCCTTCTGAAGTCCAAGATCTGATTTACCAAGCGCAGCAATCGTTCTGCATTTTGCTGGATAAGATTTCTCCTACCTTTTGAATAGGGACTGAGTTCTTCTTGTTCCAACAGCTGTTTGACCGGCCCAAGAATCAAGGTCAATGGTGTTCTCAATTCATGGGATATGTTGGTGAAGAAGCGCAACTTTTCATTGTTCAATTTTTCGTCCCGTTCCCGCTGCACTTTTTCCATCAAAAGCTCCCTTTTCAATTTAAGACGGGAGCGAATCTGCTTTCTGGCAAAGAACGTGATCAGTGCCAGCGTAAGAAATATCAATCCCAGACCCTTGCCTGTCAACCAAAAAATGGGCAAAACCGTGACCTCATAGGTTGACGTTTCACTCCAGTTGCCGTCACTGTTCCTTGAGCGAACCTCAAATGTGTAATCCTTTGACGGTAGGTTAGTGTATTGTACGGTCCTTGAATCGCTGGTGGTCTCTATCCAATGCTCATCAAAACCTGAAAGCCGGTATTGAAATCGGTTCAATCTTTCATTGGTATAGGAGGGTGATGAGAATTGGAAGGATATATTCCTGTTCTTATAATCCAGCACCACTCGCTTGGAATAGTTTAACTCTTTCTCCAAAGGAACTTGGCCATTGATATCCGTTCCCGGGAATACCTCCTTATTTTGAATTTTAAAATTGGTAATGACCGGAGGCGGCACATAGTTGTTCTCTTCAATGGTATTTGGGTCAAAGTAAATAATCCCATTTTGTGCACCTATATAGATTCGGGAATCGTTGAATTTAAAGAACCCGTTTCTGCTGAACACGTCCAGCCTATTGCCACTTTCGATATGATAAAAATGTACCTCATTGGACTGTGGTTCATATCTGGCCAGACTATTATTGTTCATGTTCAGCCAAAATGTTCTTGAGCTATCTATTTCGATATCGGTAATCCACTTGCCCATTAGTTCTTCCGGTTGGGAAATCCTATCAAAATTGTCATTATCCCTATTGTACTTCGCAATTCCGTTACGAGTCGATGCCCAAACGCGAGATGCATCATCAACCAAAATATCGGTAATGTAATTATGGGGAAGGCCATCATGGTCTTCGACATCATTTTTGTACCGTTTGATTACCCTGGTATTAACATTGTAATGTATAATGCCGTCTTTGGTAGATAACCAAAGTGCATTGCCCTGCCGTTTGATCTTATCAATTTCGGCATCGGGCAGTATCGCCTTTGGCCCAATGGGCAACATTGTTTTGGCATCCAAAAATCGGATGCCCTCACCAAAGGAACCTACGATCAGTGTGTTGGGGTCATATTTTAAGAACGCCAGCACCGGGGAATTTATAAAGCCGATGTCCTTTATTGTCGAGGTATCGGTCACATAATCATAGATGAGGACCTTTCCGTTCCAGAGGCCACAGTAGAAGATTTTTCCGTCCTGGGAATAAATACTGGTAATGTTGTTCGTTTTATCGTGCAGGGGTACAAAATGTTCACCTTTTGAAATGAACAATCCATTGTTCTTAGTGGCCACAATAAGATGATTGTCATAAGTTTTAGAAAATCCCTTGATCGTTGGCGCCTTATTGTCTATATAAAGGGAAATGTCCTTGTTGGTCTTGAATAGGTTTTCATACGGATCATATTTGTCCAAACCATTTTCCGTTCCAATCCATAGCACGCCGGAACCGTCAAAGTAAAGTGCGGAAATCAAGTTGTCAACCAGCGAGGTATCATCTGACAATATGGAAAAATGTCTTTGAAAATCGCCTTTTGCAATGTCCTCCAGATTCTTGCACACAATAAGTCCACCCAGTGTCCCAAGCCAGAACTTACCATCGGGTGCTCTTGCAATGGATAAAAAATAGGGGCCCAGATCTTCCCTGACCACATCATCTTCAATATACAGGTTGTCAAAAGTGTCCGACTTCTTGTCCAATTTATAGAGTCCTTTTCGCGTCCCTGCAAAGATGTCCGACTTGTGGTCTTGGTAAATGAAGTGGATATATGGGTATTTTTCATCTGAATGAGGTACGGATAGGATGTAATTTTTGTATTGCGAAATGGTCCCTCGGGTATTTAAGGTAATTTTGGCGATGGAAACACCATTATAACTTCCAATCCAAATATTGCCTTCATTGTCCTCAAAGATTTCCTTGATGTAGTCATAGTTTGGGAGATCGATTTTAGTGAAGGCTCTCTCCGAAGCATCATACCTAAAAAGCCCATTGTATTTGGTACCTATCCATACTTTTTTATGTCGGTCGATATGTACCGCACGGACCTCCTCATATGGGAAACTGTCCTGGCCGCCCTTGTTATGCAAAAAATCGACAAGTTCATGGGTTGCTGTATTAAAGAGCAGAAGACCTTTGTTGGTGCCAATCCACATGTTATGGGTGCTAGGGTCCAGCTCCATACCGGTTATATCCGCTTTGTAAATTTCACTGTCCACGGAAGACGATAAAAGATCGGACTTGAACTGGTACCCATCAAATCGATTTAGCCCGGAGAAAGTGCCCAACCATAGGAAGCCTTGCTGGTCCTGTACGATATGTCGGACCGAATTGTGGGACAGCCCATTTTTATCATTATAGTGGTTGAATTTTAAATGTTGCGCATCAAGATCAAAGAAGGAAACAAATACAACTAGGATTACAAGGTACGATTTCATAAAAGCATGATTTACAATAGGCTACTTGATTCAAATTACCAGGGCCAAACTCCAAACCTAAATGCACATCCCCCTGTAAACAATCTGGATGTTATATACATGGTCGTAATGGGAAAAGTAGTCGATCAAATATATTTCATTTGGCAAGTATTCAGTTGGTTTAGATGGACCAATAGATGGAATATTTGACCAAATCCATGTAAATAAGCTTCTGCATTAAGATTTGTATGGACCGATAGGCACGATGAAATTCCATGGCATGGGGTTGTTAGCGTTCAACGTATCCCGAATCCAGTAACACAGCAGAGTCACCCATATAATTGTCTGTATCTCTTGTTCTGAATTTCCACCAGATTTCTATTCGTCCACATCTTGTTGGATGAAATATTACATGATTTTGATTGAAAATCACATTTTCACTAAGGGTAAACAATTGTAAAATTGCTGGAAAATTAACCAAACAAACTTTAAATGAATAAGATTAAATTAGTTTTATCGACTTTCTTTCTGATTTTATCATTTACATCTTGGGCACAATCCACAACTGTGTCCGGTGTTGTGTTGGACAACAACAATACACCTCTGGCCGGTGTAAATGTCCTTCAGAAAGCGACCACCAACGGTGTGGTAACAGACTTCGATGGAAAGTTCTCCATCGATGTATCTGGACAGCATGCAACCTTAGTATTTTCGTACCTTGGATTTTTGGCCCAAGAAATTGAAGTGGACGGCACCCAAACCAATTTGAGAATTCAGATGGTCGAAGATGCCGCTTTATTGGATGAAGTGGTGATTATAGGATATGGTCAGGCCAAAAAAAGTGACCTCACAGGTGCCGTTGCTTCCCTGAAATCTTCGGATATCGCAAGGGCCAACCCCGTTTCTGCGGCCCAGGGCATTCAAGGGCAGATGGCAGGGGTCAATATCATCAAAAGAAATAATAGACCTGGATCCGGTCTTGACATTAGGATCAGGGGACTTAGTTCCATCGATTTCAGCAATGAACCTTTGATTGTTATTGATGGCATACAAGGAGCGGATCTGAACACGGTGAACCCCAGCGATATCGAAACCATTGATATTTTAAAGGATGCTTCTTCCACGGCCATTTATGGGTCTCGGGGAGCCAATGGGGTGGTCATTGTTACCACGAAACGAGGCACTAAAGGAAAAATGTCCTTGACCTACAATGGATATTCCGGGCTTAAAATGCCGTCCTATTTACCGGAGATGCAAAATGCCCAACAATTTTATCGGGCAAGCACTTTTGCCAGGGAGCAAAATGGGTATGCCGCCAAGACATTTACATCTACCGAGATGGAAGTGTTGGCTTCCGGAAGCGGTGTGGATTGGGTGGACGAGGTGACCCGTTCGGCATTGCAGACCAGCCATAATGTTTCTTTGAGCGGAGGTAGCGATAATGTCAACTACTATTTTTCCTTGGGTTACCTAAATGAAGGAGGGACTCTTAAAGACACCGATTTTAAGCGATATACCATCAATGGGGGATTGGATGGCAACATCGTGGAGCAGGTCAAGCTTGGGTTCACCATGAACTATACCAATTCCCTGATCAATTTAGGTTCCCGTGAATCACTTCGTGGAGCGTATCGGGCACGGCCCACAGGGGTCATCTATTTTGATGAAATACTTAATCCCAGCGAAAATAACGATGTGGAGCACGATGGATATGCGGTATGGATGGGCATCAATGACAAACAAGTTTTGAACCCCATAGTGGAGGCCGATAGAAGAAATTTCCAGTTGGAGACGCTCAGTTCCGATTTTAGGGGCAACGCTTACATAGAAGTGACCCCTTTGGAGGGTCTTAGCCTAAAATCATCGCTTTCGGCAAGAAAATATGATGCTAGGGATGGGATGTACCGTGGGACTTTTACAAAAGATCAACGGGCAAGTTTGCCTCCAAGGGCCAACAGTAGCAATCAAATTTTGACCAATTATACGTTTGATAACATCATCAACTACCAGAAAACCTTTGGTAAGAGCAGTATAAATGCGACCGTGGCACAAAGTGCCTTCAAAGAAAGAGTGGAGGTAATGGGCCTGGATGTGGAAAATCTGCCCTATGGTTCATCATGGTATGCCGTCAATACTGCGGGCACCATCAACTCGGTCAATTCCAATCTGACCGAAAGGACCATTTCTTCCTATATGGGTAGGCTCGTATATGGTTTTAACGATAACAGGTATCTGTTGACCGTCACCGGAAGATGGGACGGTGCCTCGCAATTGGGTGACGGGAACAAATGGGATTTCTTCCCATCTGCCGCCTTGGCCTGGAAAATCAGTGATGAGAGCTTCCTGAAGGACAACGGGACCATATCGAACATGAAAATTAGGGTAAGTTATGGTACCGTGGGCAACAGTGCTGTTGATCCCTACAGTACCCTGACCCGATTGTTGCAGACCCCTTATGCCTTTGGAGAAACTCCGGCATACGGTTTTGCCCCTGCATCCTTGGTAGATAAGGATCTGGGCTGGGAAAAAAGCAAGGAACTGAACCTTGGGCTTGACCTCGCCCTGTTCAATAATCGGATATCTTCCACCATTGAAGTTTATAACAGGGAGACCGTGGACTTGATCTACAGGGAACGCATCCCGACCTCACAGGGCTTTGGGGAGTTCATCACCAATGTTGGTTCGGTATCCAACAAGGGAATTGAGGTCGCCCTGAATACCCGTAACATTGTAAAGGATAAATTTACCTGGTCCACTTCCGTAAATTTTGCCAAGAACATCAATGAGGTGCTGTCCATAGGCAATAATGGGATCCTTGAGGATATTGGGTCCAACCTTTTTGTTGGACAACCCTTGAATTCCAATTATTTCTACGAGTTCGATGGGATTTGGCAATTGGATGAAGCCGAGGAAGCCGCAGTGTATGGACAGTTGCCCGGTTCTGTTAAGGTAGTGGATCAAAACCAGGACGGCAAGATCTCATCGGCCCCTGGGGAGGATGATAGGGTAATATTGGGTTCCGAACAGCCAGACTGGACGATGGGTATCACCAACAAGTTCACCTTTGGCAACATCGACCTTTCCTTTTTGGCCTATACGGTACAAGGGGTCCAGTTCAGAAACAACTTTTTAAGCGGCACCATGGGTGAGGTCGGAAACGGCAGGTACAATGCCCTAAACCTGAACTATTGGACTCCCGACAACCCGACCAATGACTATTTCGGAGCCGGAATACCCAATCCATATAGACAGGCCATCCAATATCAAGACGCTAGCTTTATACGTATTTCCGATATTACCTTGGGCTATACCTTGCCGACAGAATTGTCATCCGATGTATTGGGGCTTCAGAATTTGCGGATATATGCCCAAGTGATCAATCCTTTCATTTTCCATGATTTTGATGGGATAGATCCTGAATTCAATTCTAGCGCATACAACGATGATGTGTCCTCGACCACAATATTATTGGGGGTAAAATGTACTTTTTAATTTTTAAAAAATAAGACATGTTCAGCAATAACAAATGTTTTTTCGTAGCCGGTATTTTTTCTTTGATGGTAACATTGTCCGGATGCAGCGAAGACTTTTTGAATGAAAACACAGTTTCCATTCAAACCACAGACACCTATTATACCACAGCACAAGGATATGAAGACCTTGTAAAATCTTGCTATACCCTTCTAAGGGATATCCATCAACAAAGGGAACTGGTGCTTCCCGGTACCGATATCTTCACAAATGCAAATTGGATAGATGGAGCAGGAGACGCTTTCAATACGTACGATGTAAGACTGAACTCCTCCTTGGATGAACTCCAGGACCTTTGGGATTTGCTTTACAGGGAGATTTATAGGACAAATACCGCTATTTCCCGTCAAGACAACGTGGACGGTATGGACCCCGCCGTATTGTCCATACGCGTAGCTGAAGCCAAATTTCTTCGGGCCTTCAGTTATTTCTACTTGGTGCAACAATGGGGTGATATACCCATGCCCGTGGAAGAAGTCGTGACCGCCTCCCGCGAAGTGATCAAAGTAAGTGCCAGTGAGGTTTATGATCAGATCATTGCCGATCTGGAGGAGGCTGAATCGGTTTTGCCGGTAAGTAGTGCCGATTATGGTCGGGCAACCAAAGGGGCCGCACAATTTTTATTGGCCCGGGTCCATTTGACCAGAGGTTGGAATTTCAATAATTCACTGGGAGGCACTCCTGCCGATTTTGAAAAAGCAAGGGAGTATGCCGATCAAATTATTTCAGCTTATCCCTTGGCAACAGCGTATTCCGATCTGTTCCCACAACGATCGGAAAACCCTTTGTTCGAAACATTTCCAGCACAGGACGATCAAAATCCTGAAATTGTTTTTGCCGTGCAGTTTGTGGACGATCCCATCACCAATTTTGGAGATCCTTCAAACAGTGATCGATTGGAAGGGAATGACTACCATTCCATATTTGGCGGATCACCTGATATCGTGGGTTCTGAAGGAAGGACTAGTACCTATAACAGATTTCTGCAAATTCACTTGGCTACACCGGCCATGTACCGATTATATGACCCAAGCCTTGACAGAAGGTACCACCATAATTTTGTGGATGTGCAATACGCCTTGGTGGATGTGAACAATTTTGTGCCAGATCCAGCTAATCCATTAGAGACCATCAACATTATGAGAGGGGATTCCGTACTCTATTTTCGACCATGGAACGACCCGGCACCACGATCGGAAAAGGGATTGGATGTTGGCGGCAACAAGCGTTATGCGGTGCTGAACACAGATGAATTTGGCGATAATGCGCAGACACCTTTCCACAGTATTGACATTACACCGATGATGTGGAAGTTTTGGCAACCGGGCATAGAGTATGGGGATGCCTTTGGCACCTTCGATTTTGCGTTGTTCCGTTCTGCCGAAGCCTATCTGATTGCCGCGGAAGCCATCTTAAAAGGAGCATCCAACGGAAATTTAGGAGGGGCCGAAAATTATTACAACAGCATTGTGGACAGGGCCTTGGGGACCGATAGTGGCATGGATCCCTTACAAGCTATGCATCCAGAAGATGTTACCTCCCTAGAAACAGTCTCTTACCGTGCAGCGGGCAACTTGACCATAGATATGATCTTGGATGAAAGGGCAAGGGAACTCATGGGCGAATACTGTAGATGGTTCGATTTAAAAAGGACCGGAAAACTCATTGAGAAAACCCAATTGAGAAACCCCATTGCACGTCGATCGGCAACCATGGAGGAAAAACACTACCTGCGCCCATTTCCACAGGCGGAGATAGATCGTTCCGTGCCTAGTATTAACAATAACCCGGGGTATTAGCAATCACCATTGCAACCTCATAAATAATTGAGATATATGAAAAATACAAAGGAAGTACCCTTTTTCATATTGCTGTTCCTTAGTATGAACTTGCTTTGGGGACAGGAGTATATGATCACCGATTTTGGGGCCAAACCTGATGGAACAACATTGAACACCAAAACAATACAAACGGCCATCGATAAAGTCAGCAAAAAAGGCGGGGGAAAGATTATTTTTCCAAGAGGGGAATTCCTTTCGGGGTCTATCAGCTTGAAGAGCAATATAGAATTGCATCTTCAAAAAGGATCGATCTTATTGGGAAGCACCGACCCCGATGATTATGGCC
>Ga0114912_1000870_pt1 | contig 13729 bp, 10 predicted proteins | sample MalvirDeepMed_51_FD_89713 | JGI IMG/M metagenome (GOLD analysis project Ga0114912, IMG submission 89713) | Marine viral communities from the Global Malaspina Expedition - Malaspina viral metaG DeepMed_51 | ecosystem: Environmental > Aquatic > Marine > Oceanic | place: Mediterranean Sea...
ATTCAGGGCAACCAATGATGTTACCGGTTGTTATGTACAGACAATTTACACTGTAGCTCCTTACGATACCATAGATGTGGTGGCAACGGCGACCGCTGCGGCAATGTGCTTTTATGATGCAGGTGAAATTACGATAGATGTTACCGGATATGCAGGAGCTTACGATTATGAAGTATATAGAACTGATGGAACCCTGATCGTTTCCGGAAATGAAAACACAGCGTCGGGTTCATTTGCGATAACGCACCCAGATTTGATAGGTGGCAACTATTATGTTGAAGTCACCGCGACAGGTACTCCTTTTTGTGATGCCACCTCAGGTACCGTGACCATAGTTTCACCAAGCGCTGAGTTGGATTTTACACCACAACAAGTAGCCAGCGTTACCTGTACCAATGATCTTGGTGAAATTCTTGTAGCACCAGTAGGTGGATATGCCCCATATGATATCGTTTTAACCAATATGAACACAATGCAGGTCTTCACTATCAATGATGTACAAAGCCATGTGTTCACTGGATTGTCAGCAGATGATTATACTATTAGGGTTACCGATGCTGGCGGTTGTTTTGAAGATAGAACGTTGACCTTGCTGCCACCAGCCCCAATAGTTGCGGATATCAACGTATCCTCCACTTCATTGGATTGCTATGGAGATGACACCGCATCAGTTTGGGCAGATCCAGTGACCGGAGGCAGCGGTTCCTATGATTATCAATTGAATTATTATGATGAAGCGGGAACGACCATTGTATTCACCACAGGTCCCCAAAGAAGCAACATGTTCAACAATTTAGGTGCCGGAACCTACAGTATTACGGTTACCGATAATTGGAGCTGTAATGATACAACAGATACCGTTACCATTTCGGAACCAACAGAGGTAAGAGCTTCTCTGATCAAACTTGAGGACCTGACGTGTTTGACCAATGGAAGCATGCGTTTATCCGCTACGGGTGGAACTGCTCCTTACCAGTATTTTGATGAAAACACATCAACTTGGGAAGATTTTGATAATCCTACGTATCATGATTTCTTGAACATGGGAGCCGGTCAGTATCAATTTGAAGTACGGGATGCCAATCAATGTACTGCCATGATTTCCAATCAGGTCAGTCTTCGAGAGCCACCTGAATTGATATTGGAAATAGATGACAGGGCAGCTTTCATCAATTGTGCCGGAGAAGCCACTGCAACTATTATTGCCAGAGCCACTGGTGGTCTGGGCAACTATAGCTACGAATTGTTCAGCGATCCCGGTTTCAGCAATTTGGTAGATGGACCCAATACCACAGGAAGGTTCGATGACCTTATGGCCGGTGAATATTATGTTAGGGTGACCAGCGAAGATTGTATGGAAGAATCTCCAATGATCCCTATCCTGGACCCAGCTCCTTTGCAGGTTGAAAGACAAGAATTTACCGATATTACCTGTGCCGGAATGGAAGATGGTACCATTTCCGTTGAGGTATCCGGTGGAACAGGTGAAATTTTATACGCCATTTCTCCTAGCCTTAATAGATTCGATACCGTAAACACCTTTACCGATTTGGCACCGGGCATTTACGATGTTATTGCCCAGGATGTAAACGGATGTTTCATTACGTTCCAGTTCGAACTTGAGCAACCAGAGCCCATTGTTGCGGAAGCCATCAATATTACCGATGAGGTATGTTTTGAAAGTGGTGATGGTTCCTTTGAAATTCAAATTTCTGGAGGAACAGCTCCATACGAAACAAGTTTGAACAGTAGTGCCGATGCAAATTTTGTACAAGATCAGACCTTGTTCCAAAATTTGACCGCGGGTGCACATGTGGTGTTCATCAGGGATGCGCAAGGTTGTGAAACTAATGTAATCGTCGAAATGGACCCAGGAGTTATATTGGCTGCCACGGTAACCCCTATGTACGAGTGTACCGGAAACATTCCTAACAACTATTTGAACATTGCTTTGGAAGACGAATCCATTGCCGGTGACCTAATGTATGCCTTGGATTCCACAGACCCGACAGATATGCAATTGTCGGCCGACTTTACCAATATGACGCCAGGCGACCATTACCTCACCATAGCACATGCCAATGGATGTATGGCCACCTATGACTTTACCATAGCTACTTTTGAACCATTGGTACTGACCTTGGAGAACACAACCATCAATCAAATTACAGCAATTGCCGATGGTGGTGTAGAGGATTATACCTTCTACTTCAATGATGTGGCCAATGGAACCGATAACACGTACTTCATTAGCAGTACAGGAACGTATACGGTAACAGTGATTGATCAGAACGGTTGTGAGGCCACTGCAGAGATCTTTATGGAGTTCATAGATATCGAATTCCCGAACTTTTTCACCCCAGATGGCGACGGTCGCAACGACTTTTGGATACCTGACAACATTGAAGGGTTCCCCGACGTACTAATCAAGATTTATGACCGTTATGGTAGAGTAGTGGAAGAGATGACCCGCAACGTTAAGGGTTGGGATGGTAATTACGAAGGTAAACCATTGCCTACCGGAGATTACTGGTATGTTGTACGACTTGAGGGAGCACAGGATAACAGAGAGTTTGTAGGTCACTTTACATTATACAGAGAATAAACACTTAACCTGCTATAGCCCCATGCAAAAAAGAATATACGTAGCCATCTTATTGTTTTCCTTGGCATTTATTGCCAAGGGACAAGAGTTGACCGTACCCCAATTATCCCAATACATTGCCGATAATCCCTTTTTAATGTCACCTACCTATGCAGGTATCGGTGATCATATAAAAGTCCGTCTAAACGGTCTTACGCAATGGGTAGGAATAGAAGATGCTCCAGATACACAGACCTTGGCCGCAGATGCCAGAATAGGGAATAGATCGGGAGTTGGTATGATGCTCTATAACGATAGCAATGGATATACCAGACAAAGAGGTGCCAGGGTTTCTTTTGCACACCATTTGACACTGGATAGGTACGACGATATCTTTCTCTCTTTTGGTATCTCTTACAACTTTAACCAGTTTAGGATAGATGTGGAGCAATTCAGGGAGAACAACGGGCAATTACCAGCTGACGATAAGGCCACCACCAACCACAATTTTGATCTTGGGGTACTTTATCGTTATGATAAGTTCTTCTTTAGTGCAAATGCAGGGAATGTCCTTAACAAGGATCTGTCCAATTTCAATACCGATATTATTACCATAGAGCCCAATAAACTCAGAAACTACTACGTATATTCCGGGTACAGCATTTCCAAGAACAAGAACAGTAAACTGGAAATTGAACCCTCTGTATTCTTTCAGTGGTTCGAAAGCGATGGCCGTTCCGTTACCGATCTGAACGCCAAGTTCCGTTTCCGTGATTTTGAAGATTACTATTACGTGGGTCTCACCTATCGTTTTTTGAACGATCAATTAGGAAAACCATTGTACATAGCACCTATAGCCGGTCTTAAAAAAAGCAATTTCTATTTTGGCTATTCCTATCAGGTAATTACCAATGAAATTTTGGGATATAGTACAGGTACGCATGTAGTTACCGTTGGAATGGATCTTTTCCAAGGAATAAGTAACTGTAGATGTATGTATTGATTTAATGTGTTTTCACGTATTTTTGCCCTTTCTTATAATTCACAGTTTTGGGTAAAATCAGGTTAAAAAATATTAGGATACACTCCAATCATGGATGTTTAAAGGAAGAAATGCTCATTGGGAGCGATTACAGGGTAGATCTTGAGAGTTCCGCAGATCTTTCCCGACCTGCAATCTCCGATCAGTTGAGTGAAACTGTGGATTACTTTCATCTGAACAATATTGTAAAAGAAGAAATGAAGGTACGTTCCAATTTATTGGAACATGTGGCCAAGCGTATTATTGATCGTATTTTTAAAGAAATACAAGAAGTAACCGAAGTGGAAGTAGAAGTTTCCAAAATTAATCCACCCATTGGGGGCGATGTGGAAAGTGTTTCGGTGAAACTCGGAATTACTCGATAAACCGCTGATAATTAAGCATTGAATAAAATTATGTTTTTATATTTTTGCTTTTGTCATTTTAAACGGCATTGTGGTCGAATTGGATAGACAAAGTCCCGCAAGGATTTTTATGGTGGTTCGAGTCCACCCGATGCCTCAAATTTATTACATGAATATTTAGATTATTTTCAATCCAGATATTCATAAAATATTTTTAGCTTTGCGATCCCTTTGGCATCGTGGCCGAGTGGCTAGGCAGAGCTCTGCAAAAGCTTGTACAGCGGTTCGAATCCGCTCGATGCCTCAAAAACCCAGTACTAAGTGCTGGGTTTTTTTGTTTTATAAATCCTCTATTCTTTCAATACGTTCCTGTAGATCAAACCTGTCGCTCGGTAAAAAACCCTTGCTTATCAATACGATACCACAAATGATCAATACAATTCCCAATCCCTTTTTAATCAAAACGATACGTTCTTGGGTCAAGTATTTTTTCAACTGTTTGGCCAAAATGATCTTGATCAGGTCGGTTGCAAAATAGACTACCAACACGGTACCGAAAAATACCATCATTCTATTGGGATTGTTCTCCAAACTGGGTCCGACAACGATAATAAGCCCCAACCAAAATGCCAATACGCCGATATTTATAAAATTCAAAAGAAAACCCTTTGCCAACAGTCCAAAATAAGTACCCTTGGATGCCCTGACATTGGTCTTTTTCTTGGCCTTCTTTACAAAAAGAAAAATTCCGTAGACCAATAAGATCATCCCCCCAAAAACAAACAATCCAGGTTCGTTGCTCAAATTCTCCAATAACTGAAAACTGCTGAAATAGGCAATGAGCAAAAAAACAATATCGGCCAAAATTACCCCTATATCCAAACTTACTCCCGCCCTGAAACCTTTTGTGGCACTCGTTTCCAACAAAACAAAGAAAACAGGTCCGATCATAAAGCTCAATAGAAATCCCAAAGGGATCGCAGCTTGGATATCATCAATCATTTTTAATTCACTCTTTTTATTTTTCCACCAAAAAGGGTCTGCTCGTCCATTTTCTTCGGATCACCATATACCAGTACTTCGCCACCGGCCTTTACATTGGCCTTTACGTAGTCCGATGCATAGATTTCGGCATTGCCACCTGCATTGACGCTAATGGTGGTAAACTTTGTTTTAAAGTTTCTTGCGCTGTATTCACCACCGGTATTGATGATCACATCCTGGTTATTGGAAAAGCCCCCAGCAAAAATTTTACCGCCGGAAACCGCTTTGATCAACAGCTGGTCCACCTCACAATTGATTTCCAGCTCCCCGCCCTCCTGGGCCTTAAGTTCCAAGACTTTTTGCACATAGGTATCATCGGAAGAAATTCTTGCATCCTCGTTTACATCTATAACCACTAATTCTTCAGAGTGATAAAGATCTACATAGGTTCTATATCCACTGAATATTTTAACGATCTCCATTCGGATTTTCAAAATACCTTCATTATTGACAATGGCCACATTGGTGGTATTTGCACCAGTGATCACCGCTTTGTTTTCATTTGATCGTATCAAATTGATGGAAATACCATCAAAACCCTTTACTTCGGTAAACTTTTGTAGGTTTTGGGTTATGGTAGCATCCTGGGCCTCAATATATTGAAGGGATAGGAACAAAATAACAATCGTAATAATTCTCATGTTATAAAAATTTGGTTCTCAATAGGATAACAAACTTTATTCCAAAATAGTATTATTTCTTTTTACCGATCAACGAAAAGTCGAGATGCCGTTTGACCAAATCAGTGTTTTTCACCATTACGTAAACCTCGTCTCCCAACTGATACATCCGTTTGGTCCGCTCTCCCACTATGGCATACTGGCGTTCATCAAAAATATAGTAATCATCTTTAATATCGCGGATACGTACCATGCCCTCACATTTGTTCTCAACAATCTCTACATATATGCCCCACTCGGTAACGCCTGAAATCACACCAAGGAATTCCTGGTCCTTGTGGTCCTCCATAAACTTGATCTGCATGTACTTGATGGAATCCCGCTCCGCATTGGCCGCCAATAGCTCCATATCTGAGGAATGCTTACATTTTTCTTCGTATACGGTGGCTTTTGGTGCTTTTTCCTTATCCAGATAATGTTGTAGCAAGCGGTGGACCATTACATCCGGATAACGCCGTATGGGCGATGTAAAATGGGTATAGTAGTCAAATCCCAATCCGTAGTGCCCAATATTTTCCGTGGTATAGATGGCCTTGCTCATACTACGGATGGCCAAGGTATCCACCAAGTTTTGTTCTTTCTTGCCCTTTACGTCCTCCAACAACTTGTTTAGGGACTGGTTAATGGTCTTACTGTCCTTTAGGTTTATACTGTGTCCGAATCTGGAAATAACACCGTTGAGGGCCATTAATTTGTCCTCATCCGGTTTGTCGTGCACCCGGTACACAAACGTTTTTTTCTGTTTTCCTATAAACTCGGCAACCTTTCTATTGGCCAGGAGCATAAATTCCTCGATCAATTTGTTGGCGTCCTTTGCTTCTTTAAAGAAAACACCGACAGGCTCATTGTCTTCGGACAAATGGAACTTGACCTCTATCTTATCAAAAGAAATGGCTCCGGCGTCCATTCGGGCCTGCCTCATGATCTTTGCCAACCGATCAAAAGTGAGAACGGCATCCACAACTTCATCCGAAACGGAATAAGCGTTTTCGCGAATGGATATCTCCTTTGGAATCTTGTTTTGCTCGGTTTCAATAATATGTTGAGCCTCTTCGTAGGCAAAACGTTCGTTGGAATTAATGGCGGTCCTGCCAAACCATTGATTGACCAATTTGGCATTGTCGTCCATTTCGAAAACCGCCGAAAACGTATATTTTTCCTCGTTGGGTCGAAGGGAACAGGCCATGTTGGACAGTACCTCCGGTAACATGGGAACCACACGGTCCACCAAATATACCGATGTGGCCCTATCGTAGGCTTCGTCCTCCAAAATGGTATCCGGCTGAACATAGTGTGAGACATCGGCTATATGGATACCTATCTCGTAGTTGCCATTTTCCAATTTCTGGAAGGAAAGGGCATCGTCAAAATCCTTGGCATCCTTCGGATCTATGGTAAAGGTAAGCACATCGCGCATATCCCTTCGCTTGGCGATTTCGGATTCCTTTATACTGGTATCCAACGTTTTGGCAAACTGTTCTACCTCATAAGGGAACTCGTGCGGTAAACCGTATTCGGCCAATATGGAATGTATTTCGGTATTGTGCTCACCAGGTCTGCCCAATACCTCCACGATTTCTCCATAGGGCGAATCGGTACCATCGGGCCAATCACCCAGATTGACCAATACCTTGTCGCCATCGTTCGCCTTTTTCAATTTTTCAGGTGGCACAAAAATATCGGTATACATCCTGGAATCGGTAGGACGAACAAAGGCAAAACTCTTTTGCTTGTCCACAATACCTACATAAGAGGTCTTCTTGCGCTCGAGTACCTTGGAAATTTCACCTTCCATTTTTTTGCTCTTACGCCTTGGTTTGATAAAAACCTCGACCGTATCCCCATGAAAGGCCCTGTTCAAATTATTGTGCTGTACAAAGATGTCGTCTTCCAGTTCATCCACAATGATATAGGCATTGCCACTTGTGGTCAAATCCACCCTACCCGTGTAATATGTATGAAGTGATTGCTTCTTTTGATACTTGCCCCGTTCGGGCTCCAAAATACGTTCACTCGCCTTTAACTGTCCCAAACGTTTGATCAAAAGGTTTCGGTCCTGTGTATCGTCTATTCCGAGTTTTGATGCTATTTGCTTATAATTGAAGCTTTTAGATGGTTCCTTTTCCAGTACGGTGAAAATGCCCTTCGTAATTTCATTCTTTCGCTGACTACCAGCTCTCTTCTTTTTCTTTGACATTAACGTCCTTATTTTTTTGAAAAATACGAATTATAATCCTTGACCAACAAGGAAAGGAAGAGTAATCTCAAACAAAGTCAACTTTATCAACAATAATCAATATTATATTTTTTCTTCTTTTTAAAATTTAATTAAAATGATGGTTATGATGGATCGTTGAAATGTGGAATAAAATTCTTTCAAAAAAGTTGCTTTGAACGATCAAAATAGTTTGTTCACAATTTGTAAGACCACAAGAAATTTAAAAATCAAACGATTAGATTTTTTGTACACAGTTTTTAATAACCGTTATCAACATCAATTTATTGAAAAGTTAATGTGTTTTTAATGTTAATTACCGTAAAAAAGTTCTTGATATTGGTTGATTAATTTTTAATCGAATATCAACGCAACATTAAATAATTATTCCTACTGATCGATTTTCTTGAATTACAAAATTTCGTTACCAGAAGTTTTATGTAAATAATTAACAAAATGGTGTTATTGTTAATTGGTTGTTTTTTAACCCGATGCAAAAATCCCATCATTTTTATAAACAACGGAACATGAAAAGATGTTGTACCTTTGCTATGTACCCATTTTAATACTATAACCATGAAAATTGCCATAGGAAACGACCACGCGGGAACCGATTACAAACTTGCCATTATCGGTCTGTTGAAATCTAAGGGAATAGAAGTTGTCAACTACGGAACCGATGGAACCGATAGTGTTGACTATCCGGATTTTACCCATCCCGTAGCAAAGGATGTGGAAGAAGGGAAGGTAGATTTTGGCATTGTTATATGCGGTAGCGGTAACGGGGCCACGATGACCATAAATAAACACCAAGGTGTTAGGGGCGCCCTGTGCTGGAACAAAGAGATTACCCAATTGGCCAGGGAGCACAATGATGCCAACATTTTAAGTTTACCCGCACGATTTATAGCACTTCCGCAGGCATTGGATATGGTAGAAACGTTTTTGAAAACAGAGTTTCAAGGGGGCAGGCACGAACGTAGGATCGAAAAAATTCCTTGTAGTTAAGTTCTATGGGCCACCATCATCACCACGGACATTCACATTCGCACGCACATCCCGATCTAAAGGGAAGAAATCTCCTTATTTCTATTTTTCTGAACATAGGCATAACCTTGGCGCAGATTATAGGAGGCCTCCTTTCAGGAAGTTTGGCCCTCTTGTCCGATGCGCTGCATAACTTTAGTGATGTACTTAGCTTGATTATAAGTTATGTTGCAAGGCGGTTGGGAAAGAAAAAGGCATCCAATCTTAAAACATTTGGGTATAAGCGTGCGGAAATTTTGGCTGCGTTTATCAATGCAGCGACCTTGGTGGTCGTGGCCATAATTTTAATGAAGGAAGCTGTTGAACGGTTGATGGAACCACAAGAAATAGAATCCAACTTGGTAATTTGGCTCGCTTTGATTGCCATTGCGGGCAATGGTTTTAGCGTATTGCTCCTAAAAAAAGATTCGGAGGACAATATGAACATGAAATCCGCTTATTTGCACCTACTTACCGATATGATGGCATCGGTGGCCGTATTGATAGGAGGTATTTTGATGAAATATTTTCAAATTTATTGGGTAGATGCCATCCTTACCATGATCATAGGTGTCTATTTGATCTATATGGGATATGACCTATTGAAGGATTCCACCAAGGTATTAATGCTTTTCACCCCAAAATCAGTGGTAATCCAGGACATTGTGGAATCCATCTGTACCATAGAACCGGTGAAAAATGTGCACCATGTGCATATATGGCAGCTCAATGAAGATGAAGTTCACATGGAGGCCCATATCGATTTTAAAAATGATATCCGCCTTTCCGAGTTTGATGAAATCCTTGAAAAAATTGAGGAACATGTCTACCATAAACATGGCATAAACCATGTCAACATACAGCCCGAGTTTGATAAGTGTGATTCCAAAAGCGTAATAGTCCAAGATTAATGCAAGTATCCGTTAAAACTTTTGATGAGCTTTCTACCAAAGAACTTTACCAAATTCTACGACTTCGTAGCGAGGTTTTTGTAGTGGAACAAGATTGTGTATACCAAGATGTGGACAACAAGGACCAAAAAGCACTCCATGTCATGGGGATCAAAGATAACGAGGTTGTTGCCTATACCCGGATTTTTAAACCAGGTGATTATTTTGACAACGTAAGTATTGGCAGGGTAGTGGTAAGCCAAGAACAACGAAAATATGGATTGGGCAAACAGATTATGCAAGCCTCATTGGCAGCTATAAACCAAAGGTTTCCCGATAAATCCATAGAAATATCTGCACAATCCTATCTCTTAAAATTTTATACGGAATTAGGTTTTAATGCCACTGGAGAAGAATATTTGGAAGATGGCATTCCACACAAAAGAATGCTAAAGGGCTAATAATGGTCCCCTCAAGGGGACCATAGGGGTGTTATTCTTCAAAAGATTAATAAGTACGCAGAAAGAATGACAACATCAATTGATTAAACGCCACGCCAATCTGCTCCAAAAAATCCAATTTTAGAATAAGATTCACAGGTTTTTCAGCTTTGAAGTTGCTTTTCAAGTTCGTTTATTTTCCGGAACAGGGAAACACCTAATTTTTCCACAATGCCCACAACCAGAGCGTTGCCCATAAAAAAAGCACGCTTGGCATCCGAAATGCCCTCCAATTTGGTATGATCATCTGGAAACATGTTCAACCGTTCCAATTCAACAGGTAAGAGTCTTCGCAGTCCCTTGGAGGTTTGGACCACGTGCTTAAACCGGGACGGGGACTTGCCGCCTTCACCGGTTATAATAGTTCTGGAAGGTTGATCAAGGGCATCGGGGAAAACCATGCTGCCCTCGCTATAATTGTATTCAAAACCAGCGCTGGTCTTGCGTATTTCTTTTTTTGCGCCCTTTAAATATTCCCATTTGGGCAAATCGGCGCCATCAAGGTAATATTCGGAAGGAACAGGACCTTTTTTCAAAATATCGGAGAGTACGGTCCATTTTCCATCATAGGATGGCGTAGTTTTTAGGGTAGATACTTTTCCGTTTATACAAATTCCTGTGTTCAGGAATGGCGAGAGGCCTTGTTCCTTATTGAAATTATTGGACAGCGCTACCAAATCCTCTTCCAGATCAAATTCAACCATATTTTTTGCCGATCGGTCAACAGGAAAAGCGTCACAAAAAGTGCTTTCCTTTAAAATCCACTTAGAGGGATTGGTTTTCTGAAGCTTTTTGTAAATTTCCGTATCCTTAAAATATGCCAGAAAAAAAACGCGCCTTCGGCGCTGGGGCATGCCATACTCTGCTGCATTTATTACGCGCCATTCCACAGCATAGCCCAAATCTGATAAACTACGGAGCATAACAGAAAAATCCCTTCCTCTTTGGTTAGAGGGCGATTTTAAAAGCCGGTCCACATTTTCCAAAAAAAGATATTTCGGCTTATTTTTTTTCTCGGACAAAATTCGGTGAATGGACCACCAAAGCACCCCTTTTTTACCAATAAGACCCTTGGAATTCTTTAGGGAAGTTGCAACAGAGTAGTCTTGACACGGAAATCCACCAACAAGAACATCATGGTCGGGAATTTCTTTGGTTTTGACGGTCTCAATATTGGAATTGGAATGACTTTCCGCCCCAAAACGTGCTTCATAGACCAAAGAAGCGTGCTGTATTTTTGTGGAAGGCTCCCATTGGTTGCTCCACACCACTTTGTAGTAGTGTTCCGTGTTTTCCAATCCTAGGCGAAAGCCGCCAACACCCGCAAAAAGTTCACAGACCTTAAGTTGTTGCATGCCCAAAAATAGAATTAATTCCCTTTTTTATGAGGGATTGCCGTACAAATTTGTGGAAATGGGCCTTGACCCCGATTTTCGAACGTTCCCACACCAAAATTATGGGTAAAGGAAGGCATTAAAAGACAACCCCTTTAAGGCCTATGCAAATTGAAAACACCGGGGCAACGCCCCAAGCGTTGTTTTCACGGAGATCATGGGACAACGGAGCTGTTTTTCGGGAACGATATTTTGGCCTTGATAAGGATATTTGGTAAAAGGCACTTTTTACTTTAAAATATTGGAATATTTAGTGTTGTCTGCCAATAGTTCTTTTGCGGTTAGAATTGCATCATCGTGTTTTAGATAATACCTGTAAAGACCTTCCCTGTAAAAATACCTGGTAATGATTTCATCCTCCAAATTCTTTTGGATTTCATCTTTATAGGTATCCAATGCATTTATCTTTCCCCTATTTATCGCTAGGAGAAGGTCCTTGTACTTTTCCTGTACATCGGCTCCCAATAAGGTGTCGTCTCCATTGATGGTTTCTTCCAAGACTTGTTCGGTTTTTGTCTGGTAAGAGAAGTTCTGCTCTGCGGCATAGGCCTTGAAAGCACTATAATCCGAGCTTGAAAAGCTAAAGTTGTCCACAGAATCAAAACTGTGATCGTAAAAATATTCTGTTGCAAAATCAAAAACGATATTGTTGGATTCCAAAGCGTCGATCAACGAATTTGTTTTTAAGGATTCGATGGTGATATCGGGCATTACGCCCCCGCCATCCCAGACCTTTCTTCCGTTTCTGGTGGTAAATTCATTGAACGCTGTGTTCCGAACGGCATTTCCTTGCTCATCCCTGTTCCAATAATCCAAGGATTGTATACATCTGCCCGAAGGGGTGTAATATCTGGAAATGGTTACCTTTAATTGCGTACCATAAGTTAGTTTGAGCGGGCGTTGTACCAACCCTTTGCCAAAACTCCTTGCCCCGACGATAACGGCACGGTCTAGATCCTGAAGCCCTCCGGAAACAATTTCACTGGCCGATGCGCTTTTTCCATTTACAAGCACCACCAAAGGGATTTCTTCATCTTCGGGCTTGTTCCTGGTCCTATATTCCTGATTGAATTTCTTGACCTTGGATTTTGTCGTAACGATAAGCTCTCCCTTCGGAACAAATAGATTTGTAACGTTGATGGCCTCGGACAATAGCCCGCCCGGATTCCCCCTAAGATCAAGGATCAACCGCTCGGCACCACGCCCCTTAAGGTCCTGTAAAGCAGATTGTGTTTGCTTGGATGCTTTTTGGTTAAAACGGGATAAAACAATATATCCGGTTTTATCATCGATCATATCATAAAACGGAACGGCATCTACCTCCACGCCTCCTCTGGTGATGGTGGTGGTTTTGGTTTCTCCCTGTCGCAAAAAAGTAACCTCAACAGTGGAGTTGTTGGCCCCTTTGAGCAGCTCTCCGGCGTTATCGTCGAAATCAGCGACCACAGTCTCCCCAATTTTAATAATCTCGTCCCCGGCCCTTAATCCAGCTTTGTCGGCTGCATACCCTTGATACGGTTCTACGACCAACAATTTGTTTTCATATGAGCGGACAAGGGCACCTATACCTGAGTATTCCCCAGCGTTGTTGATTTTAAAGGATTCTACATCCTGCTCATTAAGGAACTGGGTATAAGGGTCCAGTTCCCCAAGCATGTTCTTTATGGCGGAATCCATCAGCTCGGCGGGATTGGTCTCGTCCACATAGTTCATGTTGAGCTCCTTGAAGAGGGTGGTAAAAATTTCTATCTGTTTGGCAATTTCAAAAAAGTCGCTTTTAAAACTACTGGCCCCGACCAAGACCACAACCGCCAAAACGGGAATCAAAACCTGCTTTCTAATCAATCTTTTCATGGGATTCTTTATTTACAAAGGCATCCAACAGCTTTTTCATGGCTATTTCTACTTCATCAAAACTTGGAGCCTTCTTGCCAAGGTATAAAAATATGAACGCAAAATTCCTTTCAATGTTGTTAAAAATGAGGGGCTTGTTGAGCCGGTATGCCTCCC
>Ga0114912_1000874_pt1 | contig 13656 bp, 12 predicted proteins | sample MalvirDeepMed_51_FD_89713 | JGI IMG/M metagenome (GOLD analysis project Ga0114912, IMG submission 89713) | Marine viral communities from the Global Malaspina Expedition - Malaspina viral metaG DeepMed_51 | ecosystem: Environmental > Aquatic > Marine > Oceanic | place: Mediterranean Sea...
ATCAATGGGTCTCCACTATCCAATTTAGAGATTTTTATACGTTGTTCTGCAATTATGCCCATTGCTATTTTTTTCAATTCCATTTGTTCCAACGCAACAAAAGAGGGATCCCTTGTAGTCTTGTTTAAATGTTCAAAAATTATTCCAATTGATTCAAGAAGCTTACCACCTTTAGAATATCCACTAGGCAACATTAGTTCAACTTGGATTTGAACTGTAATGAGTTCATTAAACAGCTCTACTTCTTTTCCTACAGAATATCCACTCGTTAGCTTTAGAAGTCTGTGTTGAATTGTTATAAGTTCAGAAACTTTATTAATAAATCTTATTGTCCAATCCTGTCGTTTGTCCGCAATATGAACCTTTCTGTTCCGAATCTGATTTCTGTGATTGACCAATAATACAATTATCGCGACAACTATCGAAAGGACACCAATCCCAAGGGTTGCCTTTTCTGTCCAATTTGATACTTCCATATTGATTATATCATTTTTTCTCTTTAACTAAAAGATGACCTTTCATGTATTTTAACTAACCCTAATCTACAATTCAAATAGATTGAATGATTTTAAAAGTGCGGACAGAATCAAGAATCAAAACAACAACTTAAACGTGATTTTGACAATTCATTCACCGTAAACTAGGAAGAGTACTTTTTGGTTACTCCATTCGAATCCACTATAATCTCAATATGATAGTTGTCATCTGTTCTGGCATAGGTGAACCTTTCGGAATCCAATACATCCAGTACTTCTTGATGTGGGTGATTATGGGGCCTGATATGGGTGCTCATTGCCAAAAATGCATTTCGGGGACAATCCGTGGTCCATGTTCCATTCCCCGAATGGTCCAGTGTTCCATTTCTAGAACCATGATGCGGAATTTTGAAGAAGACCGTATCATTTGGGATTTGGTTTTTTATTTGGCTCCAAACATCTTCCTCTGCATCACCTGTAAGTATACAGGTTTTATTATGGAGGCTCAGGGTCATTACTATGGAATTGTCATTTTCGTTATCCGAAATTTCATCCTCGTTCGGCCATAGAACATCAATTTTAACATCGCCAAAATCCGGAAAGATTCGATTGTTGTCGATTGCCTGGTGGTTAATTCCCGTTCTATTGGCATAATTCTGTAAATGTGCCAGACTAGAGTTCAAAACGCTCTTTGAATAATAAAACTTCTCTGTACCAAAAAATCTCATGATTTCTTTTAGACCTTGGCCATGGTCAAGATGGGCATGTGATAGCATTACCCATTCAAACATTGGCTTATTTACAGTACTTGAATTGAACTTTCTTTGAAAATACCTTTTAAGAAAAATTAAGCTGGATTTATAATTTAACGTATCGTTCGAATCAATCAAAGCATAGTGCTCATTCCCGTTCCCATCAACCGTCTCAAGGAAGATCGAATCCCCCCATCCTACATTGATCAAAATTATTTTTAATCGACTCATTGCTTTATTTTTTTAAGGTAACTCTCCCTGTTTTCACGGTAGATCTCTTTGGATCGACTAATCTGTTTCTCCACCCAATCCTTGAAAACCAAGGTTTCCTCTTCAGAAAATCTTGTATCGAACTCGACAATATTCTCATTTATGGAAATAAACTCCTCAATAGAGATATTGTCATTCCTTAATTGCCAACAATGGATAAAACGATCCTGGGGTATCCGATAAACCATCCCTTGTTCTATTTTACTTCTCCTGAACCAAGTAAGGGGCACCCATATATCATTGATATCAACAAATAACCCCTCATTTTCATCTGCATAGTCATACATCGATTCAATATCTTCCAAATTACGAAACCGATCACCATCCCGTATGGGGCCGATTAAAATAGCTTCAATGTTCAACAAAAGTATTGGATATGTTGACCGTGAAAGAGTAAGACTCCAGTCTGGCAACGGAGTATCGGATTGAAATGAAAAATAGGAGCACCTTACCATTTCCAATCCATCAATATTCCTGATTACATCTGTAACAATAGGTATCCTGAACGAAGATTGTCTCATTTTCTTTTTTTAGGTTAAACAACTCAGGTTTTACAATTTTTATGGGGGGGGGACAAATGACTGCAAATGAGCATTATAAAGCTAACACTTTAATTGCAGATAAAAAATGAGAACTCTAACATTGATTCAGTTAATGGCCTATGACTGTTATTGTTATAAACGCTTTGGATAATGGCTTGAAAACTTTGATCAGGAAAACATCCCATTCTCAGTACAATACTGGATGCCTTGCAAATTCCATATAAGCACGGAGTTGAACCGTATTTTGATCATTAAGGGCTTTGTTGTATCGGGAATCATAATCCAATTAGGATGATCCTTTCATCACCTATTCCAGTACTCCTGCCTTAAGCAACTTCCTTAAAATTAAATCCTTTGTGATTTCCTCATCATAAAAGAACTCGATGAGCTTATAACCAAGGTTTTTGCAAATCATCTTTTTCCTTATGTCATTCGTTTTCTGTCGTTCTAGGTTTTCGGTGCCTCCCCAATACTCAATGGCCTTAAAATGCTGTACTCCCTGATATTCAATACCCAATCGGTATTTGGGGATCCATATATCAAGTTCAAGCCCTTCCAATTCATCACCACGGTAATGGAACTCAACTTCAGTATGATTGAATATTTCCTTGGTCATCTTGTAAAGAAGAGTTTCGGTGGTCCATTTCTCCCCAATTTTATAATAACCAAACTTTGCTCTTAATTCATTCTCAGTAAGTCTGTTTTCCAAACCATCAAAAAAGAAGATGTTTCCATGTCTTTTTTTGTTCATCAAATGATAATACGGTAAAAACTTAACAAGAAAGCTGGAATAGTACATTGTACTTCCATAATCAAGTTGTGGTGTGGTGTTGGTGCACAGATGACAAATACCTTCCATAAATTTTAAATTTTCAACTTTCCGTTTTAAGAAATCGTTGAATTCAAGGTTTTTGGCAAATCGGTAAAAATCCTCCTTCCAATCGATTTGGTCTTCAAAGCATGTACATGAAAATAAATCGCCACTTTTTCTGCAGGTGAACATGATTGGATATGACATCGTGGTAAAACATACTTCATCCAAAATGGGACTGTTTCCGAATTTCTTCAACAATGTATCCATCATCCTTATGATTGACGAGTGGTCAAAGTGGATTCCAACTAATGAAACAAAGGGCTTTCTTTTCTTTGGCCCATTGTCAACTGTGTAACCGACAATTTTTATCTGTTCGGATTCCCTTACAGTAAACTCAAAATCCTTTGTCCTGAGGGGAACAACAATATTGCCGAGACTGAAATTTTTGTTTTGTTTAAAGGTCTGTAATGAGAAGTATTGAGAAAATAGGCCAAATTGATAGTTGATTGCACCGAGGCTATAAAAATCAGGACCATACCGTGCACAAAAACCAAGATCTAAAAACATCCCATTTGGAGATTCTATTGGAGTAAGTTCTTTAAAATCCTTCCCCAACAGATTTGTGGAGTCCGATATTTTTGATGCCCCAATTTCAATTCCATGGGCTTCAAGTTCACTGTGAATCCTTTCCGATAATAGTCTTCTCATATCCAAAAAGAGATTCGTTCTGTTTTCTATAGTAATCGAGTCTTGAATGAGGGATTCAAGGTCTATGTTGTTGAGGTCTAATATCATCCCAAAATTTCAGGTCATTGGTTCACTCAATATCCACATTCAAATAGTCAAATTCAATGTTCAAATGTGACTTGACATAATCAATATATTCTTGGTCCTGTCCATTGGCCGGAAACTGACCTACCACAAATATTTTCTTCTCCCTTTTGTCATCATCGTCATGGACATATAGTAAAACCTGTCCCAGTGCCTGTTTTATACATTCACTAGGACAGATTTTACCTCATAGAACCCCAAGTAACTTGGCTGGATCACTTTGACATCTACATGATTCTCTTCAAGTACGACATTATCATCACCAAATTCAAGAATCAACAATTCCTTCAATCTTTCTTGGATTTTATTGTGCTTTTGTTCTGCCAAGTAAGACCTGGACACCGTTCGCAATTGTGCCTTGATATTTCTTCTGGATGCCCTTTTCCTTTTTCGCCTACCATTTGTACGGCCAATTCCATTCAAAATGCCATTCCTGTCCTTTTCCCGCCCAAACCGTTCAAACAAGTTATACATATATTGGTATACATTCAAGCTTGTCGGTTTATTGGCTATCATGGTTGCTTGGATTTCCGATACAGTGGTATTCCTGTCAGTTGCCCTACCATAATTATCGGCTATGGCCAAAAGTACTTTCCTTTTGAAAACCGGAACCAAACGTTCATTGGAATATAAAAAGGCAACTTTCCATTTGAACAGGTCTGGAAGCATAATTTTATCTATTTGATCAAACTTTTCCTTTTCTGATAGTTGGATAATGTTCAGGATATCATCTTTAATATTATTGAATGCTTCATTGCTATTTTTCCCATATCCCCTGAGCCAGGTATAGATGTCATCATTCGCATAGTTTTTTAGCTTTTTTGTGGATTTTTTCGTTCATAGATCCCAAATTTAATCGAAGGCATTCCTTTGATACTGCCCAACAATCTCGTTTTAGTTTCAACCCATTGACAGAATGTATCCTTGTTTCCAATCCCTACGTATTGATCGATTGTCATTTTGTTCACTGTTGCCAAGTCCCAGCGGATAAGAAAAGATTCCAGTAATTCTTTGTGTTCATTTGCCATACATTACATTCAATTTATACTTAAACCTGTGGCAATGGTACATATACCCTAGTACTATTCGTCATTAAGTGCCAACACTTAAATAGCACCCGTTTTTTGCCTAACCATTTAGTTTTAAATTTTTGGGACACTTCTATTTTGCTCCTATCGAAAGGGCGACAATTCCTCGACTTCATCCTCATCGAACCTAAACCTTTCGTTCAATAAGGTCTTCAATGCCTCAAAATTGGGAAAACGAGACCTATTTTCCAGTCCAAAGGACTTAAGGACATGGGCACTTATCATTTTTAGTTGCAAATCTAAGTTCGGGCCAATAATTTCACTTATAGGGATTTCAACATAGGTTTCTTCTTCATCTTTACGTCTTATCTCGTGAAATGTTTTTTGGAAATCAACTGACCACTCTTCGTCATCGGTATATGATTTTCCATTTTGCCTCAAAATGTTTTTTGTTTTTAGATCATTTATATTATTGTAAAGTGCCATTACAATTTGCCAATCCAGCCATCCCTCGGCTTTTAGTTTTTTCAATTCCTCGGTAAATATCTTGGAGGCCTTAAGCCTTTCTATTGTAATATGGGTCGATTTTAAATTGTTCTTATAACGTGCCTTTATATTTGTTATGGATTCTTCACGGTTGTAGAAATGACTATTGCCTTTTTTTGAACCGAGTATTTTCGATTCCCTCTGCTCAATGTTCAGGATCTCAGGCTTGAATTTATTGCGCATGGATTCATTGAACTTTTCCTGTGATACCAAATCCCGAAATGCCCTTTGGTATACATTTATGGCCAATGTCCTACTGGCCAGTCCTTCTTTGAACAGTGAATGGAACTTATCTTGGAAATCGTCATTTGGCAGTAAACTCAATTCATTAAGCACCATCTGAAAAGAAGCTGTGATGGTGTCATAATGCAAATTCTTTTTAGCAGGATCCTTTGAGTTAAGTGTCGGCAAAAAAACCTTCCACAAGTATTCCCTGTTGGATGGAAGTTGCTCTGGGCCTTTTGCTGTTTCAACCAACTCAATTTTGATGGTTACGCGACCTTTGGTCAGATGAAAATCAATATCACGTAAGGCAATTTCAGATTGGATGATTTGAATCAGGGAAGCAAATTCTTCCCCGATGGAATTTGCAACAAAATTATTCTCAAATTCGATATCCCATTGGATACCAAATGCCATCCAACTCAAGGTCCGGTTTTCACCCATATCATTTATTGGCGGATTATCAAGTTTTCGTGCCACCATTTCACTTAGACCGATTGAGACTTGCTCCTTTTGTACGAATTCAACACTGTCCTTCAGGTAATCCTCGTACATCTGTCCCATCCTTACTTTTTCATACTCGATAAAACCAGATAATTGATTGGATATGATGGGCATCAAACCCATAACGAAGCTGCATTCAACAAGCGTTTTGCCGAAAAGTCCATCTGTTCCAGGGTCCATGCGAGATGTATCCAATTCATTTTTGGCTGTTATGTAGTTTTCGAAGAAATATAAATAACTTAGCCAAGAACCCTGTTTGAATTCATAGTAGAGCAATAAGGCAAATGATTCACTTATGCGCTTCAAAAGCGCAGGTTCTCCCCTTTGAAAACAAAACCAAATGGCAATTAAAGAATAATATTTTGCGGCAAGATTCATACCAATGGCCCCATATAACTGGGATATGCTCATTACACCAAGAATAAAGCCCTCATAAGTGGCTTCATTATTATAAAGGTCTTTGGCTCTATGAAAGTAATCAAGGGCTTTTAAAATACCGTTTTGATTCGTAAGCCCAAGATAGTTCCATCCCTTCTCAATGTATCTTTTGGCTGCACTGAACCCTCCTTCCCGCTCAATTACATAAGGCAGCAAGTCTTCGGAGAATTTTTCAAGTCCATCAAATTCCTCCTCCAATCCAAATCGAATCCCCAACGCTACAATATCATCTATCCTTTTGCCTAGATGGGAAACCGGATATTGGGGAGCTTCCGGTAGTTCAACCATAATCTCCCTTAAACAGGTCAAGGCCTTTTCATTATCCTCGGCTCCAATGCCAATTGAATTTTTGTTGAGACTTGAAAACCCCTCCAGTTCCAAAAGGGAACAATAGGTGTTTCTGTCTGGAACAATGGTTTTTTGTTGCTCTATCAAGGAATCCAATGTCCCAAACCATTCGGTGGTTTGACCTTCTTCAATATCGATTAGCCCAAACTTTTGAATTGAAGCAATTGTTGTCAATAGGTTAAGGGCATCTTCTAAACTTCCCAAATCCACAAATTCACTTAAATCAGAGAAGTAATCATGGACCAGCCCCTCCAGCCCCTTAAGGCTGTTCTTGGGGATTTCCTCAGCTGATGGCCTTAGTGTCAACCATAGAAATTCATAAGTGGCTTCCCTCTTAAGCTTTCTTAGCGTATCGGGATGGTTATAATATATGGCCAATAGGTTCAACCAAAAATCGCTATGATCCTTCAGGTAACTGTTCCTTCTACAATGTCTTGCCGCAATTAGCACTTGATAGAACTCCCCGATATTAAATACTGAAACATCATCAACACCATTCCACAATCCATATGATTCAAGATATGCCTTATCGTCCTTACTGCCTAAATTCAACAGGTGACTGTCCAACAGACTGTTTGTCAGCAAACGTTCTTGGGGGTCGGTTTGCATTGACTTATCGCCCACAATCCCCCTCAGCCTATCAAAAACCAAAAAATGTTCATCCTTCCCAATGGGAAATGGGAGCTGACTTATTAACTCAAGTGAATTTTCCATTGAAATATCAATAGCGGCTTCACTTGAAATTCCGTCAAACACCCAACGAATCGATTTTGCGAACGACTCCCAAATATCCTCGGGTAATTTGTCATAGGTTTCCTTTGCAATCAATAGTTCTCCATTTTCACCATCGGACTTTAACTTCTCGTATTGCCCATTGATATATGTATCTATGATTGCCTTCAGCTTAAAAGTACATTTGGCAAGTAGGTCACCTGAGAGATTATCCTGATTTGAGACCCATTCTTTTAAGAGTTCCGCATCATTGTCCCCTCTTTTAGCAGCAATCGAAGTATTGGTCTCAAAAATGAATCGAGGTTCATCCATCAAATAATCGCCTTTTACAAAAAGCATGAAAAAGTGTGCCAATGACTTTGCAATTTCTTCGCTGGTAAATGAGAAATTCTTGGATGAATAGAGTTTTAGCTGCTTGAATGTGGACTTATAGGATGTCAGATCCCTTTGAAAGATATCATCTTCAAAATCACAGTAGATTTGCTCGTCAATGCCATTTACCTTATTGTACAACCAGACTTCCAGAGTCTTTAATTCCTGATATTTGAATCCCTTGATTACATCGGGTGCATCAGTATCCTTTGCAAAAAGGTGTAGTTTTGAAATATGTCCAGCATTTGCCATTGTTTCTGTTGGTTTAAACAGTTCTTTTGTTTTTCCTTTGAAACATGGCTTAATTCACGAAGAGCTCCGTTATTTCAGGAAAAAGGCATCGATTACATTTCATTTTGAATCTTAACAAGTAGTGCCTGTTAACACAAGTTGATAATTTACCAAATTTCCAATAAATGACTTAGCCTTAAAGTAAGATTTTCTTCCCTTAAATTTTGTGAAAATTAAAAAGTTAAGATTTAAAGGCCATCATACCTTTTGGCAAATGGGCTATGGCAAAGAATTGCACTACAACCCCCAAAATTATTCCGCCGACAAACTCAAAGGGTTTATCAATATTATCCCAATGGGTCAACACCAATGAAGAATCTGTTCAATTCCTTTTTGTTCAAATCTAATGATGGCTATTTAGATTCTGCTTCCCAATCCTCACTATAATCGTCCAATTCCATTAAAGCGAAATTAATCCTTTCGATATAGAATTTTTTCGGGTCATACTTACCCTTAAAGGCAACATTCTTTTCCTGGACCCACTTTTTCAAATGTTTACGTTCAGGATGTTTTGTATTGTCCATGATCCTTAAAAAATTATAGAACCCTGACAAACCACCTACATCCTCTGGGGGACAGTTCAACTCGCCATGGCAACAAATAGGAAAGGGAATATTTAAATCATCGATTATCATTTCCAATGTTATCACATGTTGCCAGAAATCGCCAAAATCATAGAGATATGAAAATGTTTGTTCCGTATCCTTTAGTACATCCCCGATTTTAAGATTTTGTGCGCTGATCACTTCATTTGGACCATGGTATCCATCCTCCTCGTATTGTTGGCCAATACGATATGTATCCGATTCAAATTCAAAAAGGTGATAGTTCTCCCATCCCATCACTATCTGTATAATGTGGTGTAGCCTATAAAACGTAATATTGGAATCCACTAGGAACTCACGCCAAATTTTCGGATTACTCCCCTGCAATTCAATATGAAACTTAAAAACTCTACCCAATTCTCAACCATTTATTAAATCAAGTCCCCTACCTTATCCAAATAATAGCAAAAATCATAATGGGTCATTCCAATTTTCGGATAATAGGAAATGGCTTCAGGAGCAGCGAGTAAAATCAATTTGGCGTCAGGTGCTTCCATCTTTGTTCTTCTGATCAACTCTTTCCCTATCCCTCTTTTCTGATATGATAGATCAACTGCCAAATCGGATAGATAAGTACAAAATGAAAAATCGGTCAACGATCTGGAAACACCTATAAGCTTACCTTTATGCCTTGCCGTAATGGTAAGGTTTCCCATCTCGACCATTTTCCTCAAGGTGTCATGGTTGTCAATCGGTCTTCTGTTTCCCAAAGTGGAATTTATCAAGACCTCTCTGAACTCCTCGACTTTCAAGTTATGTTCTACTTTGTATTCTATCATTTTTTAACTTATGGACATTGGAGAAAAACATATTGGTTTTAAATGACAAATTAGTTTTTAAACCTCTAATTAACAAAATTCATAAATCAACAAAAGCGATCATCCGGGAAATCGTCCAACATCAACAAAGCATTATTTCTCTATATATGATCCTAAGCGAGGCTTCAGCAGCGTTCTCTTGAAAGTATACGGACAATCCTTTCACCAAATGCTCCAATGCAACCCTATATCTTGCCTTTCCATGTGCATTGTCCTCATAATATGCGCATGGATCTTTGGGGTGTACACTTGTCGGCGTATTGAACACTTTTGCATCGCGGTTCATATACTCAAACCGTTGTGAGGCCCTTCTATGGATGCTATCTAGCGATAATTCTCTTGGATATTCAGGTAAATCATAATAGAGTTCCTGCAATATGACGATGAATGCCCTTCTACGGGAAAGTTTGGGCTTTCTTGAGGCCTTTTCCAAATCATGTTGCAGATCTTGGACAATCTTTTCAGCCAACTTGACTTGGGATAGGGTGTATTGCTGGCCCCTTATAAAGGGGGCTTCCTCTTTTCCCAATTGCTGGAGATGTCTGAGCAATACATCCGAATCGATCATAGACCCGGCCCTTCCTTGCCCTTTTGTTTTGAAATTTCCTTTTGGATGGCACTTCCCAATATCTCGGACATATCTTTCATCCTTGCCGAAAGCCTCATCATATTTTCCTGAACATAGGAACCTATGAGCAGGAATTCAGACATATTGGTCTTTTGGGGCATCAATATTCCCTTGGCCATCAATTGCAAGAACAGTTTTTCTTGGGAATCCATCTTTCCATCCTGTTTGTCCAATGCCTCTTCCAATTTTTGAAGGCAACCCTTTTTATCCACAATCTTACCCCACTTTATATGGCCAAAGGCCTTTTGACCAAAATAGGCCATCACGTAACGTCCGTATTCCCATTTTCGGAAAGAAGTGGCAGGGTCCAGTAATTCCATTTCCACAAAATCCAATAACCTTTCATTGGCTAGAATTTCCTGAATGTTGTGTTCCATTTGGAGTAATTGCTCGAGTTCGGCTTTCGCTCCTTGGTCCAAATTGTTCAAAAGGTGTCCGGCAAATGTTTGGGACACATGAAACAACGGGAGCTTTTCCTCTATAAGGATGTTCAAAAACCGGTGGCGTTTTGCCTCTACCAATTCATCATAATGGAGGCCATATGTATACAGGACAGCAATCAAGGAGTTCAATTGCCATTCTGAGAGAATAGCTTTTGAAATATCGGCTTCCTGATGGACAATTTCCTTTAAAGTTTCCTGAAAAGTCTTTTCCACTATCGGACCCTCAAAATTCAATATATCATAAACAATATCGTCCATAAGTTTTCTTCTCTGATTTGATTTCCAAATCTGTGCTCCGTGTTAATTCCAAAAATATAATAGATTCTTCTATTATATACCTTTCAGACGTTTTTAATAATTCTGGACAACGACTTGGCAATGATTTCGTTGTGGAACGGTTATTCAGTAAGCCAAATAGGGCAATCACAAATGGACTTCCTCAAGTAAGTTTTACCGCAATGAACATTCACCAATGTTGCGCGAAGTGTTCTATAATTCTGCTATTTTTTTCAATTCATTCTTATAGCTCCAAACTTGTCCGTGTTTTGGATTTCCAGCTAAAGTCATTTTATCCACATAAAAAACCTCATTTTTATTTTCAGTAAAGATTTTTTTCGTTTCCGCCTTTAGTTTCTCATATTCTTGATAAAGTCCGCTCGGATGATTTCCCCACGCAATTATCACGTTCTTATTTTTTCCGCAAAACTCGTTTAAAGTGTGAATGTTTTTTTGGTCGATTATTGTCTCTTTAAATTCTTTAAGTCCGTTTGAGTCGGTCAGGTAATTTGGCATTAAGTTCAGAATTGTAATCTTTCCAACATTTTTCAATTCCGAATATTTTTCCCGGTTTCTATGAATGTAATTTGAAACGGTAAAAACTGTCTTATCCGAAGTCGATTTGTCCGCTCTACTTGGGTTTTTGAGTATGACTATTATTCCGTCCGATTTATTATTATCGATTTCCAAATTCAGCCAATATCGTTTGCCATTTTCGATTTTCAATTCCACTTTCGATACGAAATCGGGATACTCATATGTTGGTTTTTTCATTTCAAATAGAGTTTATGGGGGTTCCAGGCCCTAATTGTCAGTTTAGCACCATTCACTGTTCTATATTTATACTTTTGTCTCATCCATTTCGCACCAATTGGTTAGAATCCTTGTAGTTAACCTATTCTATTTCTGACGCATACAAATTCTTGATATTATCCCCAAAGTCAAATTGAGTATGTTCAAATGGTGAATAGATAAAAAACTGCTTAATAGTTTCTGTTGCAAAGTCAATTCTTAATGCAGCTAAAAAACCTTTGTCTTTATAGTTCTCTACCATAATACCAACTAGATAGAATTTTGGCACCCCATTTTTTCTATCATCCCAGTTAGGAACATACCAGAGTCCACTCCCACTAATTCCCGTTAATTCTTTGGTTATTTGCTTCCTTTTAGAGCCAAATGGAGCTAATTTCCTTTGATATTTTACCAAAATAAAATGGTCAGGGTTAAATCCATACTTTTCATATTTTTCTTCTTTAATGGGATAAGTTAAAAACTTAACTGGAATTGGTCTAAATTCCGCTTTTCCACTAGTTTTCTTTACTCCCGATACCGGATATCCTACTATAATATAATATCCATTCGGGTCAACTTTGTGATTAACAAGAATATTCGATGGATTACAAAATGTGTTAATCCCATTGACAAAGTGTTTGTTCTGTCTCTCAGAGAATTTTAAAAGTCCAAAGTCAATCGGGTTATTGGTGTTTGGTTCATTATATGTGGTAATTACTTTGCCTTTTAACCAAACCATTTTATTATCCGCTCCTGGAACCATTAATCTTGGCCAATCTTCCAAATTCAATAAGTGCCCGGCACTTATCAAATATCTGTCTTCATTTATTTTTAAAAAAATTCCACAGCCCAATGGTCTAGCTGATGGAGGATCGGGCTCACTTATAATTGGGATTACTTCCAGTGCGACGTTGGAAACTCTTTGGGTTAATATGGCTAATTTTTCTTCGTCCATTTTTAATTACCGCGTTTTGCCAACTAATGTTTATAATTTCAATTGCCTGGCACTTTCAAACACTTTTGACCTTAAATATAAAAATTCCATTCCTTCAGGATGGTTGTGAAGCGATTCAGCAACTAACATGGACATACTTCTTGCATTAGTATCCTCAGAATCCATAACCATGTTGATTATACTGAGCATATCATCAAGAAGTGACTCTGGTAAAAACATATCTTCATTTTTATTAAACAAATCTATGTTCTCAATATTACTGATCTGTTTACATAAATCTGTTGCCAATTTTGTTCTCAAGACGAAATCATCATCAATTCCAATTTTAAAATCATAAACCCTATGCTGTTTCTCGATGGAGCGAAAATCCACATCCTCAACTATTCTTTTATGGTCCATAGAAGTGACTTCGGCAGATTTTACCAATGAAGACAATACTGCATACGATGCAAATCCAAAAAGAACAGATTTTAACACCATTTTCAGCCCATATTCTCTACTATATTGATCAATACAATTTAAAACTGCAATGGCATCACATTTAAATTCTTCCAATAAAGCTTGGCTGGTGTCTAACCTTATTTTTTCATATAAGATACCTAATGTGCCTTCATTATTTTTTAAAAGTTGGCTCCATAAAGTATTATCTATTTCAAGAAAATAGTGCCCTAATTCATGAAAAGAAACCAAATTGGACATAATACTCGAAGCGTATCTCGCTTTTTCATTCAAAACATGGTCAGTATTCTTTTTTTCAAATATAGGGACCATCATCTGCTGTTCGTAAAGCAATGTTTCCAAAAGAACCGCTCTTGAAAAAATATTGTTGTTAAATGTATAGAGCTGTTCTCCAAAGAATTTTTTAAAATTATGATTAAGCAATGGGTTGTTCTTTATATCAATTTCCCCTTTTGTCTGTTGGCTATAAAATAAACAGAGATATTGATTATAGGCAAATGAAGATAGATATGTA
>Ga0114912_1000885_pt1 | contig 13558 bp, 25 predicted proteins | sample MalvirDeepMed_51_FD_89713 | JGI IMG/M metagenome (GOLD analysis project Ga0114912, IMG submission 89713) | Marine viral communities from the Global Malaspina Expedition - Malaspina viral metaG DeepMed_51 | ecosystem: Environmental > Aquatic > Marine > Oceanic | place: Mediterranean Sea...
CAGCTTAAAATCCATCAGCCGCCCCAGCCCGTTCCAGACACTTGCGTTGAAGAAGTCAGCAGGGAGTTCGGCAAGAACGGCAAGAACAAGGCTGCTGTGGCTCCGCCGTGTGGCCCGCAACCGGTGGAAGTGACAGTCGATGGTAACTAGCAACATAATCCTGTACGAAGACAGCCAGTACCAGAGCGATGCGCCTATTCCAGCGCAAGGTCAAATCCCCGCTGGTGTCCACAATATCGAACTGAGTTGGGACAGAAAGGCTGGCTATATGCGGGTGGTCATTGAAAGCCGGACTTGGCACTTCAAAGAATTTCTGGGGAAGGCCGTGGTGGTGGGAACTGATAACCAGCGGGGCCGCATCAACCTTCGGGGAATGGCCCGGTTAGATGGGGAAACGCTGACGCTATACCGCCCACCCAAAGCTGAACCGCATCCCGTGGTGGAAGGGGAAAGGCGGGAAGCAACCCATAACCGGCTTTGTTACCGGCGCAGTTCCAGGGACTGGCGGCTGCGGGATGAACGGCGACCTGACAGCCCCGATGCCCTGGTGTTTACGGCCAGCTACGTTGGTGACCTGTCGGCTGAATGGGACAAGAGAGATAACATCGCCCATATCTACCATAACGGTTGGACGATTATCGATGACAAGCACATCGCCCACCTGTATGACCCTGATTTAGTTTTAAACTCAAATGGCTGAGATAGACGACCTGCGTGACCAGTTGGCTGAGACGAGGATTGAACTTGAAAAGGTTAAGCTGCGAGCGACAACCACCCTGTCCGGTGCGGAATTTCTGACATTGATAATGTTGGCCCCAGTCGTCGCCGCATTTGTGATTCTTGGAATTATAATTGTCTGGCAGACCACTTCAAACCCGGCGAGTGTGGCTCCCCATCTGGACATAATTTTGGTTGCCTACGCAATTTTCGCCACGCCGACGACGGCTGGGCTGGCGGCAATAACGGGTAGATTCGCCAAGGAGGGCAGCGGAAATGTTAATTAAACTGGGGCCGAAGACGATTTCTATTCCATCGGCACGGCTGCCCAAGGTGAACGTGCCTCAACTGCGGATACTGTCTGCGCTCCGCATCCCGCTACCGACCACGCTCCGGTTCGGCAGTGCCAGGACTGGCCTTCTGAGCCTGGGAGTCGTAGCCATCGGATTTGCCGGAACGCTGTTCCTGGTGATAGCTGGCACGAATAGCGAGATGTTGTGGCCCGAAGCTGGGGCTGAATATGCTCTCCCGAACATCGTAGGCAACCCATTACCGCCCGACCCTGAAACCCCATCATTGATTAACCAGACGCTCCGTATCAACCTCGCTGACGGCGTCCGGCTGGATAAGTTGCACCTGAAGAACCTCGACCTCGGCAAGTCTGGGCTGACGAACAGTTTTGAGATAAACCGCACCAGTGGGGTAACTGGTGCCTGGGTCAATGTCGGCGTGTTTACTATCACTAACAGTTCAGCCCCGACGCTCGACTGGGCGAACATGGAGGTCGGGTCGCTCCATCTGGGAGCGAAAGTAGATGGACACACCAATTCGTCCGTTCTCAATTCGACCATCAGTTCGCTCGTCGTGGACAGTGATAGGGGGTCTGGCTCGTATGTGGCTGAAAATAGTACCGTCGACCGTGTCGTCATAAACTTGAACGGCGATAATGGGGCAACGATTGGTGAACTGATTGTGGACGGAGTGACCGCAAGCGTTGGAGCCTGGGACTTCGACTATCTGAAAGTTGGGACTCTCACGATGGACAGTACCAACCAGTTCGGCGACGGTAGCGGTATCAACTCTGCCTCGGCAGTATTCAACGACACGGTGAAAGCCAGAAGCATCACGGACAATCTAGTTGACACTCCTTTGAAGGTGCAATGATGAAACGAGCATTGGGATTAGGGTTAATGGGGGCGGTGGTAGCAGGCGTTAGTGGGGCACTGATGCTAGGCTGGGCCTATGAAGGGCCGAAGCGGTTCTTTCGCCGGGTAAGGCTCCGCAAGGCGTTGCGCTGATGTGCCTGTTCGGGCTGCATTGGTGGCGGCACATTCCCGATGGCTGGGGCATGAGAAAATGCCGGGTCTGTCAAAGGAAAGAGCAAGCCTACTACCATGCCCTGACGGGGCTGTATTGGATTAGATTATGATTGGAAAGATACGTCCTCAAATCCTCGTCGCCATTTTATGCGCCACGACCTTCAGTATGTTCGCTGCCTGGTTAGGTTATCGCATGGGAGCCATCGAGGTCTTGACGGCTATCATAGGAGGCATATTTGGTTTCCTGGGTGGCGTCTCGCTCAAAGTCTTGGAGAACGAATAATGTTCGATTACAACATCAAAGTAAACCGGGTCGTTGATGGGGATACGGTGGATGTCACCGTTGACCTCGGCTTCTCAATCCACCATAAAGCCCGTGTGAGGATGATGGGGATAGATACACCGGAAAGTCGCACCCGCAACAAAGCAGAAAAAGCCCTCGGCTTGGCGAGCAAGGCCCGTCTGAAAGAGATATTAAAAGGCCAGAAAGTGCGGCTGGTATGCACGAAGGAAAAGGGAAAGTTCGGGCGCATCCTGGGGAGTTTATGGCTGGTGGATGCGGATAGTAGTTTTGGCGGTGTCGGGGATGTCAACGTGAATGACCAACTAGTAGAGGAAGGTCATGCACGACCTTATTGGGGCGGAAAGAAAGCCTCATGGGTGTAGATGATAGCGTCGTGCAGGCGATTATTGCGGCGGTGGGGCCGGTGGGTGTTTGCGTTTTGGCGTCGGTATGGATGCTGACCCGCAAGCGGGAGAACGGCACCCAGACCATACGCCGCAATCAGGTGTTGGAAAGCCTGACCAAGATAGGGACAGACGTTGGCAATCTGAAGGACACCACCGGGGAAATCAAAGAGGATTTACGGGAAGTCCGTCAGGCTGTGACCCAACATCTGCAAGACCATTCATCCTAGTAGTATCTTCTCAATACCAGCCCAGTCTCTGGGCCTCCACAGATAGACCGATACGTTGGGTTGGTCATGGGCTACTGCACCGAGCGTGTCAAGCCAGGTCACTTGCGCTGCCCGGATGACTCCCTTGTTAGTTTTTAATTCAGCGAATATTAATCTATCGGCACGGGCCAGAACCAGGTCAGGAAACCCAGCTTGACTACGCCGACTGTCGTAAGTGTGGTAAACCAGCCACCCGGTAAGGGTGGCTAATTCAGTGACCGCAGCGAGGAAATCATCTTCCTTTACGGCAGGGTATATTGGATTTCCCGCCACGTTTGCTGCTTCCGCTCCTTGAACAACCTGACGCCGCTGGGGGCGATTAGCCCCTTGTTTTTTAGGTCGCTTAGACGCTTGCTTACTTGCCATGAGTTCAATCCCAAGCCTGTGCTGATTTCCCCGGCTGTTTGGTCGGGATGGTCTTGGACGTACCACAGACAGCGTTCCATGAGACTCCCACGGTCACCGCTGTCAGTCATTAGCATATCAGCTTCGGCTGACGTAGCGGGGTCGGTGTTCCGGTGTGCAGGGGGCAATGGATTATTAAAATAGATATGCGGTTGGGTCATCATCCCTCCTTGATGCAGGCGGCTTTGAACCGCTCCACATCGAACCGGGGATTGTCTTCAAAGAAGTATGCAGCTAGGTGCTTAACCAAATCATCCCGGTAGATGATGGGGTCACGGAGCATAGCTGGCCGGTGCAGGGTCAGGCCGTCAACGATTTCTGCTATCGCTTCGTAATGGCGTTTGCTTAACATTTTTCTCCTTTGTGGTAGTTACTATGGCTTTTAATGGGCAATGGCCTTAAAACGTGTCTCAAGGCCATTGTGAATGAAGCCGTGGCGGGTGCCATCCTGTTAGGAGTACAGTGGCACCCATTATCACCCTTGTCTGCCCGTCCGTTGTCTTTTCGCCTGACTATGTTGAAAGTCAAACGCCCTGCTCCTACGCAGGGCAACGGCATGGCGGCCCTAACGATGCTTGACCTACCATATGGTCGGGAGGGTGAACCACGGCGTTAAGTGATGTCCCAACGATTATTCCCTATGCGACGGAACCGGGAGTCACGGGAAAGGGTCACTTGGATGCTGCCCAGATTCAACCCGGTTATTGTCGCTACGTCTTTCGCTGATTGAGGCCCGTGGTCTTGGAATACGGCAACCATCTGTTCAGCCACCGGCAGTTCTGCTATGAAGCCCGGTACGTCTTCGATGGATTCTTCCGCTACTGTCACTGCCCCACGGTGGAACGTGAACCGGAATGAGACTGGCTCTTGCAGCCGCCCCTCATTTACCTTGCGATGAATCAAAGCAACGTGCATGACATCCTCGCCGATTTCTTGGGCCTTCTTCAATTCGTATGTCGCTCTGGGATAGTTGACCCAATACACACTGCCAAATGGCCCTACTGAGCCGCTCTTGGAGCGGTGGGCGATGGTCAAGCTGGTCTTGCGGAGTGACCGCAAGGACGTGAAGTAATTGATGGCTGATGCGGCTGATTCGGGGTCACCACCACACGCAGGGCCAGCGGAGTCCACCACGATAAATTCTATATTCTCCTCTGCTACTATCTTTTGGATTTCAGCAATATCAGCCGCTAAAGGTTGGTAGCAAAACCGATATAGAACTTGGCTGGTATCGCCGAATCCGAACCCCTTGGTTAATGCCTGGAACCGTCTGGCTGCTATCTGGGAATTGGTTTCGTAGTCCAGGTAAAGTACCCTTCCTTGTATCGGGGTGAACGCCCCAATCTTTACGCCTTGGTCAATCTGGGAAGCGAGGTAAGCAGCGACATAGCTTTTCCCGATTCCCCCATCCCCGTATATCAGGGTGGATTCTTCCTCCAGGAGAAATGGGTGCAGCCGATATGCCGGTTCTGGTGATGGGGTCACCGCCCCAAGATTTACTATTGGTTCGCCCTGCCTCCAATGGTCAAGGGTCATTACGCAGAATTGCTCGACCATCGCTTCCCAGTCCCGATGGGGGGAACGCCCAGTACAATGCCTAGCGACTTGAGTACGGGCTTGGGTGGACAATAGATTGATTCGGGTCATGTGGATATGCCCTTCAGGTTTGGCCTGTATCCGCACGTCTGCCGTTGGAGTATGGCGGCTGTCCTCTCGTATTCTCTGGACAGTCACCTGGACTTTCTCCTGTTCCCATATATAACTGTAGACACCACCGGTTACGGTTTGGGTTGGTGGCTTCGTTGGGGCAGACCCAGATGGGATATTCTCGTCCGGTGTCATGGCAGGGCCACCCCACCCTTTCCGCTCTGCCTGGTATATACCGGGGGCGGGGCGATTGGTGGTCGGGGGTCTTGCGGTTTGGGCTTGGGCGGCGGGTCAGCTATTATCCCGCTATACCTCATCTCCCTGACCAGTTCACCCAGTTGGTCTGCCAGAGTAAGGATGGCTAAATTGGGCGACATCTTCTCCACTTCTACCTCTCGTTCCATCTGGTAAAGTTCTTTCCAAGCTGGGCCGCACATCAGGCGGCCCGGTGGGTTTATTTCGTATGCCCGATGGGTTGGACACCATCGTTTTGAAGGGGCCGGTGTCGTAGTGTCAGTGTCGCTAGGCACGACACCGGATACGACATTGGGAACCCATGCGTTGTAGTCCTCTCCCGTCTCGGAGTCGTCGATTACTGGCATCGTTCATCATCCTCCATTAGATTATGCAGGGGCAGCATAACGCTGCCCCCTATGACGCTCTGAGTGTTATGTGGCTACGCACCAACCCTTGCGAGAAGAACCATCAGCAACCTCGTAGCTGTACTGATGGACATACCGGCCTTCTTGGGTTTCGGGGTTGACCCGCCACTCAAATTGGGTGTCGTGTTCCTTGCAATAGGCGGGGTCTTCGCCCGATTCATTTTCGGGTTCTTGTTTGGCCTTTTCCATCAACACCGTCTCGTGGTCGATGATGGGAGCATCCAGCACCGGGTCATCTGATTCAGTGGCAACCTCACCGTTGACAGGTTCCAGTGAATCGTTGAGGTCTATTCCCATCTCAGCCTGGTCGTACAGGCCAGAGAAAGTGGCCGGGAACGCCGTCCGAAGGGCTTTGACGATGGCGACTTTCTCAATCATGGTGCTGGGCATCTTGGCCCACATCGCTCGCCCGGTGCTGTACTCTTTGAACGATACAGTGGTGTCAACATCCAGCTTGCGGTCAGTTCTGGCAACCCTGGCCCAACCGCCGACGATGGCCTCACCGTCCAGTACCAGAGTGCCTTTGCGGTTGATGGGTTCCTTGTCCCCTATCTGGATGATAACGCCGGACTCTATTCCAGCGAACTGGGGATGGGCATCTGCTCGCTTGGTAAAGGCATCTTTCCCGACGACCATCGTGGCAGCGGAATCCCCGTACTTGATTAAATAGGCATCATTCACGAATGGATTCAGCCCCATGTAGCGGCACAGTTGGAGGAAGCTGGCGGCTTCCTTGTCCGTTGCCTTGGGGCAGATGGTGCGCTTGATTTCAGCGATGGACAATTCCACTTCCGCACCGGATATGGAATCGTGGTATTTAACGACTGATGTGGTAGTCATCATGCTCCTTGATTGAATTGGATAGGCGTTCTGCTTCACGCCAGGCTTGCCGGATATAAACGTCCATATACTTGACGTACGTATGACCGAAAACTGGGCCAACCGCTATGCGGATAGCCAGCCCGGTAAGTTCGCTGCTTGGCATCTACGTTCCCTCCTCCCACTGGATGTTGTCCCAATTCTCCTTTACGGAGTGCAGATTCACGAATAACCACTTGGCTACATCTAAGTCCTTGATGCGCTGGGCTTCAAACCCATCCTTCCCGCTACGCAAGACCCAGCCCTCGTTGACCCGCTCACCGGTCATGACCTCATAAGCCAGGGCATAACCAGCGACTTGAGCGGCTGCATCCTTGTAGATGGCCCGACCAGATTTCCAGTCAAGGATTATCGGGACACCACCTCGACGGGCGATACAATCCACCGTGCCGCCGTAGAGTAGCGTTGGATGATAGACCTTCACTTCCACATCCATAATTTCGCACTCGTGCTTGTCCAACCATTCCACGATGGGCTTGGCTGTGGCGATATATTCCCCTTCCAGAAAGGGCATCTCTCCGTTCTGCTTGGCGGTCAACCATTCTTCCAGGGCCGCATGGACTCCGGTGCCGAACTCTCTGGCAATGTCACCGGGAGTGGGGATTTCTTCTACTTCTTGGCGGTAGCGCACAATGTCTTCACGGTTGCCCCGACTGGTGCTGCGAAGGAAATCATCGAACCAACTTTCTTCTTTCACCTCGGTCTTGTCCCTGTCGGTATAGGCTCCAAAGATGGTGTTCAGGGCGGCCTGGTAGCCAGCCCCGTACATATTCCCACCGTACTGGCCTGTGATGGCTGTGACGCTGGGAAGCCCGATACAGGGCTTCCCCTTGCGGCAGTTGGCACAGGCATTGCAGTCTATGCCTTGAACCCTGTAACGATGACCCTTGCCGATGTTTCTCATGACTATCGGGCGGTCATATTCTGGCAGTATCAGCATCATCGCCTCCGAAAAATGATTCGCTGTATTGGGTGATTTGGGACTGGATGGGCCTATCAAAAGCCTTGATTCCCATCTGGCGGTGGTTCTGCAATAGCTTCCAGGCGGCATTGCGGATGCTTTGTCCTTTGCCAAACCACGAGCGATAGAGTCTCCGGTCTTGGGATTGGATGCTTCCTTGGAATACTGAACCGTACCCCGGTTGGACATAAGACTGGTAGTCGATGTATTCCGTCACGGCATTGTAAGCGGCCCATGCCGTCCCACGCACCAGGGGATTGTCCTGGCCCCGGCCCATGATGAATAACTCATTTATATCCCGCTCAGCCGCTTCAGTGTGGACATGGAGTTTCTTGGTGGCGTTGGGATTTATATGGAGCAATGCCTGGGTGAAAGCTGCCATATCCCTCTCGCTCATGGGTTGATGGCTGAACAGTTTAGCCTCTAAAATCATGTCACCGAAATAAGTTTCCCCTTGGGCCAAAGCCTTCTGTGCTTCTTCGATGCGCCTATGGACATTGGCAGTGTGCTTGATGGCTACATACTGGCGACCACGGGCCAAAGCAGCGGTCATGGTGTTCCCGCATACAACCCTGATAGGGGTCGTGTGAATCTGCAAGGCCAACGACCCATCGTGGCTGGTGACCAGCAGCAAGTATTTCTCCACCGGGTCGTCTTTGACGATTTCAACTGTCCCATCTAGCTTGGCTAATATCCATACGACTGACCCATCCCGCAACGCCCCGGCAGTATGATAATGGGCCTTGCCAGGGCCAAGGATGGTGTCCATAAAAGTCCACGAATCCCCGTTTTGGACTATCTCATAGTGGTCAGTCACGATACCGAATATCTTGCCTGTGTCAGCACGATAGATAGCTTGGTAGCCTGGGACTTCGCCCCCGTGACTGTAAATGGGGGAACTCTCCACCGTCCAGTCCAGATGGGCAGCTTGGATGGCTTCTAGGGCCGTGGCGGGGTTGTCCAGTCTGGTTCCCAAACCGTGCCAGGGAGTGTCTCCGGTATACATCATTTCGACCCGATTGCCTGAGTCTCCTTGAACCGTTGATAGTTCGTGCGGCATATCTGCCCTCCAAAATAAATTAGGCTCCGTTATTCTCCATCGCCCTCCTTCCGATTTGTATAGTGGTTCACCATCTCGACCCGGCTGATTACTTCCCGGCCCGTGACGGCTAGATGGGGGCAAGAATAATTGTCCTTGACCCCATCGTATTGCCACCGGCACGGTTGGCTGTCGGATAATTCCCGGTGCAGCCGGTCAAGAGCGGCAAGAATCTGCCGCTCTATAGTCTTCATTATGCTGGAGGCCCAGCAGCCAGCATATCCTGCAAAGCCTTGATTTGGGCTTCCCGTTCTGCTTGCTCTTGCTCCCTGGCTAGTGCCAGAGCCGCCTCCGCTTCCTTCACCGCATCAGTGGGTTGGAGCAACGTCTCGTATTTCTCAGCAAGGGTGGCGTAATAGCTGGCCCGTTCCACCAATTCGTCCGACACCCGGCGGTATTCCTCTGCCAATCCTTGGATGTCATGGGACTCTTTCGGGGCTGGGCCTTGAACGGTTATCACCGGGCCGTTCCTGGCTTCCCATTCTTGCCGCTCGTTGGGATAAGGCGGGGGGATTATGGGATTGATTGGGAGTGTTGACCCAAGGCCGCTAGTAAATACTCCATCCGGTGAGGATGTGGACGGGTATACTGGCTCTCGCTGCATGGATTCCTTGTTGCGTTGGATGGCTGCGGCTTCGGCGACCTTGGTTTCAGTGGACTGTTCGGACTGCGCTTGGGATTCAGCAGCTTCCTTCTCAGCTTTGGCTTTCTCGGCCCGTTCGTTATTATCCTTGACCCTGTTGCAAGCATTGCATCGGTGGGAATGGAGTTCGGGTTGGCGGTGGAATTTGCCGCATAGGGTTTCCCCGTATTCGGGTTCTTCCACCAGCTTCGCCCGACAGTTGTGCCTGGATGTCATTTGGTCTACGAATCGCTGTTCGGAATTTTGTATCTTGAGAAAGATACGCTCCTGCGTATCCTGCACTACCATGTGCCGATTATGTGTAAGGGAGTTTATGATTTTATTGAGGGATGTCCGCCCTCCGGTTATCTCCCACCAGACCATTCCACCACTATTCTTTGCCATGATTTTATCCTCCTCATATCGTTCATCTGCCAGGTGTATCCACGTCTCATGAAGGGCTATGCCCGTCAATATGATTAAATCCTTGCCGGTGGTGTTCAGCCCTTCTTTGTGCAGGCTTGCCATTTCTGGATACGACCCTTCATCGGAGTTGAACTGGTCGTACATCTTGTTAAAAAACAACTCGTCAGGAGCGCATATCGCCATGATAGTGGGCAATTCTGATTCGGGGATGTCCTTGTACTCCTTGTAATCGCTGTTTACCACCAATTCCGCAAGCCCCCGCCTGATTTGCACGATGTCTTGGGCGATTTCCCCGATAGCGATGAACACGTCGTTCTTATCCCCTGGTACTTCTCTCGTTATAGCGATGGACTTACCAGCGGGTGACCGTGGCGAGATTATCTGTAATGACCAATGGTTGCGTGACCGCCTATCAGCCCGTATCTCAGTGCCGGGTGGCATCGTGATGTAATACTGGCGGTCAGTGTCCACCCGCACCATTTCTTTCCAGACATCTTCTTGTCGTTCCGATGTGGCTTGATTTGCTGCCAGTAGCAATAATTGCCGCACCGGGTTGTAAAGGTCATGCAGTTCCTCAGTGGGCGACCCATCGGGGAACAGTTCCATTATTCGGTCGATGCTAGGGTACAATTCCCCGAAATCATTTAACGAACCTTTATCGAACATACAAGCCCTCCTTGTTATGGTTTTAATCGTCGTGAGACACGTTTTAAGGGGGATTCCCACCTGAAGATGGTTAATCCCCCACCAACGCTAAGACCCCGGTTATTTCACTGGCTCCTCCTCGTAATGGAATAGGGTCGCTGCCGTGGGGAAGTCCCCGGTGGCAAGGATGGCGGTGGCGAATGGGGCGAACAGGGTGGACTTCAACAGGTCGCCCATGTCTTGGATGTTTGACCATTCCCGCATGGCCCCTTCTGCTTCTGCCAGCTTCTCGATTCCCAGCACAAGCCCTTGGGTGATGATGTACCGCTCCCGCAAGGAGAATGATGTCAGTTCGGTTGTCTTGTCGATGTGCATACCGCTCCTAATTGAATAGAGTTTGAAATTTGAATTTCTCATCCGCTACGCATTGGCTCAATTCTTGGGACAACCACTCAACAAGGTGTTCTTCGTCTCCTTTGAAGTCCAGTGGTGAGACTTCGTTTGGGATAACTTCCAGGTCAGGGTGTCGCTCAACTATGCCGCTGGTCTGCATCCAAGTCAGGGCCATGCTGATAGCATCCATCAGTTCCTCGTTATCATTGGACGTTAGAGCATCCCCTGCCATGGCAGCATTGCTCAGCTTTTGAAGTGACTGGGCCAACCCAACATAAGCAGTCAGGCCCATCAGTTCCTGGGCCGGGTTTATGAAATAAAAGTCGTATGGCTTAACCTCTTGGAGTTCCATCATGTCTCCTTTCATACAGTATTACTCCACGCACGGAGAGCAGTTTTAAGGGGTGTCTCTGGGGGAAGGTGGTTAATTCCACATCTGTCGCTCGCTACGCTGCCTCCTCGATTTCTACTTCCCAATCGGGATGGAGTGTTATCAGTCGCTTCATAGATGCGGGGTCAATGTCAATCAGTCCCAACCAGAACTGCCCGTCATCGGTGTCCAGATATCCCACGCCCTCACCACCCTTGCTAGGGCAGCGGCGTTTGCGGGGTTGGCAACCAGACTTGAGGACAGCGATTGCCAGGTTGGTGTAATCATTCTCATCGGGGTTGAGGTTGGTTGAGGTTTGCATTAGTCCTCCACCATCAAGTTCTTCAACCAAGTCCGTACTTCTCGTTCATGCCCTTGGGGGACTGGCACGGGGTCACCTGTGATTCCGTGTGTCGCTGGGATGACGCAGCCCATGCAAAAGTGGCATACCTGTATCGGCATGACACCTCCGGTCTTGCGGTATTGCACCCCACAGGCTTCCTTGATTTGTTTGGACAAATCCATCGCTATACTCCTTTCTCCTATATACCGGTTGATTCCCGAAAAGTGTGACGCACCAGGGATGGCTACTTGCCATCCCATTCGATGCCTTGTTCCTTTAGTTGGGCTTGTAACCAGGCGATGCGGCTTGCCTCATTGTCCAGTTGGCTTGACCCTAATCCCTTGATGATTGTGCGGTCATTCTCGTGCCAGTTGGGGTCAGTGTTGCCCATGTCTCCATTCTTTTGGATGGAACAAGCCCCTCGTATTTCCTTGCTCATGGTTTCTCTGATAGCCCAGCAAAGCCGCCGCTGGGTGGCAGCGTTGGCAAAGGCAAAGGCCAGGATGGACATATTCACCGGGCTGTCGGCTTTCTTGACCCTGACCCCGATGCGGATGAAGGCCTGATTCTTGCCGCTCACGGCGTTGTAAAGGGTCAATTCAACCCGCCGATTGTGCCGTTCCAACAGGTCAATCAAGGCCAGAATAAGTGCGCCAACCTTGAATCGCTCCGTGGCGTTTTGCCCTCCGGTTTGGCTGATGTTTATTCCCAGTTGAACCACGCCACCATTGGCGGCCATTTGGTCGCTGACTATGGTCGTGTTACGTCGTGTCTTCCATGCGAGCGGGTGGCCCTGGACATATCTGCCCATGTCCAACGTACCGGGGCCAGCGATGCTCATGACATTCTGCTTTTGGGTGCGTTTGGATGGGAGTCGGAAATCAACGAATGTCTTGACTATCTCCGCAGCCCCTTCTTTCCAGCCCCGTTTGGCCTTCTCTATCGCTGTTTCGATGTCCTTCTCACCACCCCAGAACTTAACGATGGGGTGGTATTCGGGCTGTAAGTGTTGGGAGCAAGTGATTGAAAGCCGCTCCCTTCGGGTCATGTCGCTGGGCGTATTCTCAGCGTACCGGACAAATTCATCCCAGCTATCAAACATCATCGTTTGTTGGTTCTGGTATCCATTGACTCCAGTCAAAGTGTTACGCATCGTCGTCTCCTATCATCAGTTGATTTAATTGATTGCGGCCTTGAGCATGGTGGCATCTTCAACGGACATCTTGTTCCAGATGTATTCGTCGGCGATGAGGTCGAAGTCATCACCGTCACGAAGTTCGTCGGCCCCATTGATGGATGCACGAGGGCTGATAACGACCCGTAGTTCCCGCTCACTGGCGGCATGACGGACTTTCTGAACGAACTCGACCCAGTCCTTTTGGTCATGTCCGGCCCAGTCCAATTCGGCCTCCTCATCCACATCAAAGGGAATGAACTTGAAGCGGTCTAGCGTGGCAGCATCCAGTTGGTTGGAGCCGACATAGATGCGGTTCCATCCCATGCCAAAAGTATTCGCACCAGCGATGCAAACAAAGTCAGGATGTCGGGCAACCCTGGCGTCGGGGAATGTGGCAAACCCATTAGCCAAGGCAGAGTTCATGGCCTTCAGTACCGACGCATCGGCATTGTCACATTCGTCCAGCATTAGGATTCCACCGAACTCGAAGACCTTGCGGATGGAAGTGGCGGGTTCAACATATTTCCCATCGGGGCTGGGGAAGCCGAACAAGTCCCATTGGCTAGTGGCAGGCCCAAGGGAGATTTCCTGGTAGGGAAGGTCTAACGCTTCAGCAATCATCTGGGCGGCGGTGGTCTTGCCAGACCCAGCCTGACCGCATATCCAAACGTGCTTGCGTCGGGCAATGGACTTGAGCAACCGCTCGAATTTCATATGTGGGCGACCCGTCATGGTTTTGGCGGCGGCGGTTCCCACTGTCACGGAGATGTTATGAACACGGGGAGTGAGGTCACGGGCTACTTGGGTGGCGATGGCCTTGACGGTGTCTTCCAATCCATCAATCTTCCCGCTGATTTCCTGGGCCACTTGCTGGGCGATGGTGTTCTGAACAAGGCCGTTCAGGATGGCGTTGAAATCCAGTCCTGGGGTCGGTTCC
>Ga0114912_1000893_pt1 | contig 13510 bp, 21 predicted proteins | sample MalvirDeepMed_51_FD_89713 | JGI IMG/M metagenome (GOLD analysis project Ga0114912, IMG submission 89713) | Marine viral communities from the Global Malaspina Expedition - Malaspina viral metaG DeepMed_51 | ecosystem: Environmental > Aquatic > Marine > Oceanic | place: Mediterranean Sea...
GCCGGCACCCCGCGGCGGGACCGGGCGAGCGAGAACGAACGAGCGAGAACGAACGAACGAACGAGCGAGCGAGAACGAGCGAGCGAGAACGAACGAGCGAGAACCACAAAACGGAGAACGAACGATGAAACCGAGAGACATACTGCTGGCCAGGATCACGGAATTGCGGATCGATCAACTCGTCGGGGCGTCGAAAGTCCTGAACCACGATTCGCGAAAAGAGGCGAACCTGCTCTGCTCGCTGATCGAAATCGAACTGAAAACGCGGATGCCGCCGGAACAGTTCCAGTCGCTGATGACCGAACTGGCGGTCGAGAGCATCGAATTCTCGGCCCGGCTCGAAAACACCATGCTCACCGAGTCCGAATTGCTGGGGATGAAACTCGTAGAAAAGAACCAGGAGGACAAATGATGGAACCGTGGATGATCGTGACGATTGCCCTGGCGGCCGGCATGGCACTGTTCTGGCTCGAGGAGCGATGGAGATGAGTGTGCAGGACCAGCTGATCGCCGCGCTGCGGCAATGCGTGGTTTACGTGAAACTCACGAGAGACCTGGAAGGCATCTGGGAAGTGACCGACGAGGACGACCTGGCAATGTTGGAGTCGGCCCGTGAGGAAACGACTGCGGCGATCAATGCGGCACTGCTGGCAGTCCACATGACGAGGAACTGAACTGACGAGGACGAGCGATGATCGTTTTTACGGAAGTCTGTGACCATGAACTGGTGACCAGGGTCTCGCCGGCCGGCGACGACTTCACGTCGTGCAACAAGTGCGGGGAACATTGGGTCGGCCCGGCGACTCCCGATTACCCGGAACAGGAGGACGAGTGATGAAAGACGTATTTGGATGGAGCTACCCAGCGGGTGCAGCGGACGATCCCAACGTGCTGCGGCGGGAGAGGAGTTGGCCGATTCGGCCAAATAGGGGCAGATCGGGGCCAGGTGACCGATTTCGAGGCCCGAGGATGCCCTGTACGGGCATTGGACGAGCGACCGTGATACAAACATCGTCCGATTTTCGGGCGTCTCAGGACAGGGAGAACGAACGATGAAGACGAAGCGATCCATGAAAGAGCGAGCCTGCGAACTCTGCGACGACACAATCGCGAAGGGCGACCAGTACGCTCTGAAGACGATCACGATTGGAGAGCAGACCTGTTGGGCGATTGACAGTCGTCCAAAGGAAGAGATACCCGAGTCGGCCTGGCAACCGTACCGGATCAAGGTTCCGATCTGCGACTCCTGCGCCAATCCGAGCGAGTGAGGCGATTCCACTGACACAGCCGCCGGCCCGGGAGTGATACCCCCGTTGAGTCGATTGCGTATGGTGATTCTCCGCGATCTGACGAGGCCGGCGGCCTTTTTCCAGGACGAGCGATGAGCAGGAAACTCATTCGACGCGCGATACTCTACGCGAGGTTCAGTCCGCGGCCGAACGCGGAGGAGTGTGAGTCCGTCGCCAGGCAACTCGAAGACCTGCGCGAATACTGCCGGGCCAACGGCATCGAAGTGATGGGCGAGTTTTCCGACGAGGCACTCAGTGGTGCCGATCACGACCGACCCGGCCTGTGGGATGCCGTCGCCGCGTTGAAAAAAGGCTGGACCTTCCTCGTGCGGAACATCGATCGCCTGGCCAGGGACACCCTGCTGGCGATGGTCATCGAGGACAAGATCACCCGCAAGAAATGCTCGATCCTTTCTACAGAGAACGGGGATTCGATCGACCGGGACGAAGATCCGACGACGAAGTTCACCAGGACGATCCTGCACGCGGTTGCCGAACTGGATCGGTCGATCCGCAACTCTCGAACGCGGGCGGGAATGTTGCGTAACCAGCGTGGCGGGCGAAGGCAGTCGGCCGAAACTCCTTACGGTTGGAGGAGCGATCCCGATTCCGACCTGAACGAGAACGGCAATCCCAGCGGCATGAAAATCGTCCAGGCCGAACAGCACGCGATCGAGCGAATGCGAGAATTACGCGAGGCCGGCGAGTCCTATCGGTCAATCTGCAGGACGCTGACGACCGAGGGACACCCGCCCCGTGGGAGCAGGTGGCACCCCGCGACCGTCCAGCGGATCCTTGCACGGGTCTAGACAGACACATACACAAAAACCAATTCGATTATGGTTGGTTTTTTACGGCAGTGCTGCTAATGTTGTCTCCATCGAAACACGGGAGGTGACGATGAGCAGCGATCGCGGCAAGAAGTGTCTGACGTGCGATCAACGATCGATCCGCCGCGGACTGTGCCACGCCTGTTACCAGTCAGCGGCTACCCAGGTTCGCAAGGGTTCGCTGACCTGGCCCCAGGCCGAGAAACTCGGGATCGCCGCCATGCCACGACGCTACGGTTCGTGGATGAAAAAGTTCCGCGCGCTGACCGGAATCGATGACGCAGAGGACGGAAACGCCCGAGTGCCCCAGGACGGGGCATAAACTGTCGGAGACGACTCGGGCTAAAACGAGTTGGAGAAGGAGGCTGTGAAATGCTGGTCCTGGGAAGACGAGAAGGCGAGAGGATCGTTCTGCGGACGGAGGACGGCAAGGTGATCGAGATCCTGGTCGTGCGTGCGGCCAACGGGAAGGCCAAACTCGGCATCGAGGCTCCCGACGACGTGGAAATCCTCCGCGATGAGTTGGTCAAGAACGGGAGGGTATCGAGATGAACCATGCGAGTCCACTGTCGAGAATTACGACTGAAATCAATAGTCGGCCCAGCATGATCTTCATCATGGGGCCGCCGGGAATCGGCAAGACAACCCTTGCCGGCTGGATCGAAAACATCGTCTGCCAGCCATTCGGTCGCGAAGACTCCTGGTCACTGCTCAAACAATCAGGGGCCATCCCGAAGGATCTTCCGATCCTGCCACGGGCCAACACCTGGCTGGACCTGATGACCAACCTGGAGGCGTTGCGGACGGAGGATCATCCGTACAAGGCGATCGCCATCGATACGGCAACGTGTGCCGAGTCCCTGTGCCACGAGGAGGTGACGAACGTCGTCTACAACGGCAGTTGGGAACAGTTCATGGCATACCATCGCGGATTTGATATTGCCGCGAACGAGTACTGGGACGGTTACTTCCTCGACAAACTCGACGCACTCCGCGAAGAAAAAGGAATGTCGATCATCCTGCTCGGGCACACGAAGGTCGCGCCCTTCAAGAATCCCACGGGGGAGGACTTCGACCGATACATTCCCTGCCTCCACAAGAAGAATGCTGCGTTTTTGATCCAGCGATCTGACGCGGTCCTTTTCGCCACCTGGTACACCGAGGTCGAGGACGGCAAGGGCAAGGGTGGCAAGAGCCGCGTGCTGCACACTGAACACATGCCCGGCTACGACGCGAAGAACCGCCTGAATCTGCCCGAGACGATTGACATGGGAAACAGCGGACAAGAGGCCTGGAACAATTTGAAAAACGCAATCAGGGAGGCACGAACAAATGCCTGAGTACCCACAAGGCAAGTACCGCGCGACCATCGAGTCCCAGGGATACGATCGCACGACCAACGGCAAGGAATTCTTCGGGATCGTCGTGAGGCCGACGGCCCACTACACCGACAGTTCGGCCACGACCGAGGAATTCATCAACAACCCGTTCCCGAGGACGGTGAAGTTCTGGCTGACAACCGACAAGGCGATCGCCTTCAGCCGCAAAAAGATGATGCACGCGCTGGCCTGGGATGGCGTGAGTTGGGCAAGTCTCGATCCCGAGTTCCCCAATCATCGCTCGTTGGTCGGAATGGAAATCGAAGTGATCAACACGCATTCTGCCGGCACGTCGAACCCGGACAAGATCTACGACAATTTCGACGTGCAACTCCCTCGCGAGGCGTCGATCAACAATGACAGCGGGATCCCCACGCGGCTGGATCGATTGCGAGGCCCGACCCCTGCCGTGACACCGGCACCGGCACCGGCACCGGCACAGGCGACTGCTCCCGGGGACGAGGAGGTGCCGTTTTGATCCAGACCACGATTCAATTCGATCTCGACGGGATGACCCGGCCACCATGCCAGGGCCACTCGGTGACCTCACGGGCGGCCGCGAAGGAAATCTCGAAACCCAGTGCGACTCTCAAGGAGCGTGTACTGGATCGGATCATCGGCTGCGGCATGTTCGGCTGCACCGACGAGGAAATCCAGATCTCTCTGGAGATGAACCCCTCCACCCAGAGACCACGCAGGATCGATTTGGTCCGGGGTGGACAGGTCGAGGACTCGGGGCTAAAACGAAAAACACGCAGCGGCAGGAATGCCGTTGTCTGGATTGCAACGCGAAACAATTTCAGCGGATGAGAGCGTGTTCAGCGTCACGTCAAATTGGCGGCCGTAAAACTCTCGGGCCGGTCGGCTGCATGGCCCTTGCGGGCGTGACCAGGAAACGAAAATTTGTGAGCAATGGAGTGTTCCCGCCAGGACTCACGACCCTGGAAAACGGACACGGTCAATACCGGGCAATGCTGACGACCTGTATCCCGGTGGGTGTGAAATTCACGAGACCGCCAACCGTCACTTCGGAGTGATCGACACGCTCGTAAACGGGTTTTCACACCCGGAAGGTCGGTGGTGCGCGCATGAGCGACGAACAACAGGCACTGCGGATTTACGATGCCTACCCACGCAAGGTCGGTCGGGGTGCCGCGATCAAGGCGATCGCCAAGGCATTGAAACGTGTTCCTTTTGATGAACTGCTGGAGGCCGTCGAGTTGTACGCCTTGGGCCGTCAGGGCGAGGACCGCAAGTACACCCCTCACGCCTCGACCTGGTTCAACCAGGAGCGATGGACCGATGATCGGTCGGAGTGGGTTCCCGAGGTCGATGTCGTCGCCGCGTTCGACCGAGTCCGCATCGCGATCCGCGATCACGGCCTGATGGGCCGCCTCGACGCCGCCAGGACAATGGACGAACAGATCATGGCCGCGACCAAACGTGTCGGCTGGCAGAAACTGTGCGAAATGAACGAATTCAACCGCGAGCAATTGTTCAAACAGTTCGCCGCGGCGTACAAGGCGATCGCGGGGGGCGAGGCGTGAAAGTGGGCAGCGTCTTCTCAGGAATTGGAGGATTCGAGTTGGGTTTGCAAATGGCATCGCCCGACTTCGAGATCGCCTGGCAGGTGGAGCAGGACGAGTTCTGCCAGAAGGTACTGGCAAAACATTGGCCGGATGCCCGGCGATGGGATGACGTGAAAACATTTCCACCTGACCCGGTCGAGGACTGGGCGGTAGACTTGATCTGCGGCGGTTGGCCTTGCCAGCCGGTCAGTAACGCTGGACGCCAGGAAGGTGAAGACGATGAACGATGGCTATGGCCCGAGTTTCGCAGAATTTGCGAGGTACTCCGACCTCGTTGGGTACTGGGTGAAAACGTCACGGGGTTACTCTCAGCAACTGATGCAATGGGACGACGAGGGGGACTCTTCGGAGGTGTTCTCCGAGACCTGGCCTCGCTCGGCTATCGTGTCGAGTACCACTGCGTACCGGCTGCCAGTGTTGGCGCACGCCACAGACGAGATAGGGTTTGGATCGTGGCCCACTCCGAGGGCAGCGAACGCCGTGGGGTCAACAGGTGGGAAAAATCGCCGGAGCGATCTTCGAAATATGGTGCGGATGTGGCCGACACCGACGAGCAGGGATCACAAGGATGGATGCTCGGTGGAGAACGTGCCCGAGAATTGCTTGCTCGGTCGCGTCGTGAAGCCGAGCAGGGAGTCTGGGAGTCTGACACCGGAATTCGTCGAGTGGCTCATGGGATTCCCAAGCGGGTGGACAGACTTAGATCACTCGGAAACGCAGTAGTCCCCCAGGTCGTCGAATTCCTGGGCCGTTGCATCATGGAGTTTGAGAATGATCAATAGTCGTGACAAGGGTAAGCGTGGCGAACTCGAAGCCGCGAAAGCCTGGGAAGAGATCTTCGGCGTCGAAATGCACCGGAGCCAGCAGTTCTGCGGCCGATCCGACGAGTCCGACGACATCGTCGGCCAACCGGGAGTCTCGATCGAGGTCAAACGTGTCTCCAGGATCAACGTGCAGCGTGTCGTCGCCCGGGCCGTTGACGACGCCGCAGAGGACCGGGTTGCCATCGTGCTGCACCGTGCCGATAACCAACCCTGGCTGGTAAGTCTGCAACTCGAAGATCTGCCGACACTCGTTAAAACCCTGTTATTGACTATGGGCGAGCAGTAAACGAAGATACTCGAAAGGAAACGTCATGGAAGACCTCGCGATTCGCATCACGAAAATCGAAGAGCGGATCAAGTCCGAACTGGGCCAGGATGGATTCGACGGGCAGCTATGGCGCACACTCGAAAGTCACTCGCAGCGATTGACATCGATCGACAACACGATCTACCGCGGCAACGGCAGCGACTCGCTGGTCACGCAGATCACCAAGTTGCGAACGGAACTGCGTACCATCGCCGCGTGCCTGGGCGTATTGATGCCAATTGCCTTCAAGGTCATCGATACCTGGCTGTCTGGCTGATCCTGGTCAGTCCGCTGACGGCTGCAGATCCCGGGTGGGTCCGCGCCAGCGTGACGATCGATGGCTGCTCGGGCACGATCATCACCGCGGACGGATACGGAATTTCCGCCGGCCACTGCGCCAGCCAGGGCAAACGAGTCGAATGGACCGGGTACGACAACAAGACCGAGGGCAAGGCACGCTGGGTCCACGTCGATAAGACCCGCGACCTGAGCCTGTTCAAGATCGATGGCAAACCGCTGCACTTCGTGACGGTGCCGCAGCGTGTCCCCGCGGGACCGATCACCGGCTGCGGGTGGCCGGAAGGCAAGGGGCCGACACGCCTGGCGTTGAGATACTCCAACCGCGAACGATTCAGCAACCTGGCCGGCGACCGTTGGGTCTTCGGTGTCAACGTGGGTCGATTCCGCAACGGCAACTCCGGTGGCGGGATCTTCATCGGTGACCATCTCGTCAGCGTGATGACTCACGGCGTTGATGACGAGTGGGTCTACGGTTGCCGACACGACGAACTCATCGCGTTCCTCAAGGAGGCGAGACCGCGGCTGGTCCTGTCCAGGCCGGTCGCTGCCAAACCGGTCGCCCTGGTGGACGGTTGGGGCGACATCGACCGCACCCGCGAGATCAAGTTACTGAAACAACGAGTGGCTGAACTGGAGTCACTCGTCGCAACGATTAGTAAACGGTCGCCGGTTCCCGGTCCCCCCGGTCCACGCGGGGATCCGGGGCCGGTCGGCAAAACAGACGTGCTGATGGATCGGCTACTTTCACTTGAGGACTGGCGCGAGAACTTCAGGGCGATCATTCGCGTGAAGATCGCGCCTAAACAGGAGAAGAACGATGGCAGTTGACCTTCAGGCGTTGCTGGAAGCGAGTGCTGGCGAGCGATTGGCCCAGGCGTCGGCGGCGAACAACAGTTTCCTCCAGATGCTCGACCGTTCGTTCGGCAAGGTGTACAGCGAAGTCGATGCGGCTGAGTCGTTCGCCTCGCGTGTCCTCATCCAGAGCAAAGACGGCCCGTCGGCCTAGTGGACTTTCAGTCGGAAGCGGATCGACTGCTCGCTCTCGATGAGAGCGGGCGGGAACGGGAGATGGTCGTCATTGCCCTTCGCCTTGGCGAGGCGGCGAAACAGACCTGGGCTGAATTGCGTAGACTCGATGAGGAGTTTCTGCATGGTCTCACCAGTTTTCGAGAGGGGAATGTCGGCCCATTTGAAGGGCCGGAATAGGTTTCTCAACATGTGGATGCACGACGTGGCAGCCCGACTGCAGATTCGCCGCAAGGCACTGGCTCGCGATGCCGGCCTGGACGACAGTTACGACGTGGGGACATACCCACAGGAACAGCAGACGCTGATACAACCAGGTGGACCGGGGTTCATCAAGACCGCCCTGGTCACCGCGGCAATGATTGGTCTCGGGGGTGTGGGGGCCGTGAGTGCCCTGTCGTTCTTGCCATCCACTCCTCCGACAGGGCAACCCCCCGGGGCCATTCCCGCGGCGACAACGGAATTCGACATCACGATCGAAACGGTCGATGGGGAATTGAGCGTCACTGGAGTCAAAAAGGTGGAGTAAGTAATGGAATACTCACTCGTCCGCAGCGGGATCCAGAACGGCGACGTATTGGCATTCCGCTACGATCCGAAATCGTTCTTCAGCCAGCTGATCAGTTTCCGAACTCGCAGCCGCATCAGTCACGTCGGCATTTGCGTGAGGTTCTACGACCGACTGTGCGTCGTTGAGGCCCTGGAAGGCCGGGGTGTCAGGGTCTTTCCCGTCTCAACGATTCTCAAGAAAGGACGCACGCTCGTCTGGTATCAGACCGTGGTCCCGATCTCGATCAACAGGTTCGATGTCTCCGAGGCGGCGTTGTCCCATTGGGGACAGAAATACGCCAGCCCCTGGCAGTTCGTCCGTAGTTTCGGGTTGCTCACCCGGTGGATCTGCGACCGGCTGAAGATCAAACGCGACACGAACGACAAACGATTCTTCTGCTCGGAGTTCGTGGTCACTTGTCTGCAGGAAGCGGGAATCGAAATCAATAAGGATCCTGCTATGATGTCACCGGCAGACGTTATCGAGTTGCCCTGCCTTATTCAACGAGGAGTCCTTGAATGGACTGGAAGTTCAAGGCAACCATCCTGAGAGTTTTGGATGCGGACACGCTGGATTGTCGCATCAAATTGGGGTTTCACGTGGAGGTGGTGGAACGCCTTCGTCTCTGCATGAGCGACGGCGTGGGCATCAACGCACCGGAGATCAGGGGGGTGGAGAAACCCGAGGGACTGGTCGCCAAGGCGGCCCTGGTTGCCATGATCGAAGAATACTGCAATGACGACGAATGTATCGTGCGTACCTTTCGAGGGACGCGACAGGGCAAATACGGACGTTTCCTGGCGTCGATCGAGAACGAAGAAGGCATAAAACTCTGTGATCTGTTGGTGGAGGGTGGGCATGCCGAAAAAAAAGTATACTAAATCGCACGTGCGTTACGAGCCGACCCCGGAAGAGATCCGGGAAGTCTGCGCCGAGATCCGGGAAGGTTGGGATGCACATCGCATCGCCAGGCAACCGGAGTCGATTGACTGGGAACTGATGATCGTCAAGGCACCCGACGGTCTTGACTGATCAGCGACGTTCCCCGACCCGACCAATGCGGCGGCGTGGTTTACGCCCGGCGAAGATGTCGCGTACCCGAGTGATCCGCTGTGCCAGTGCGCGGGTGTACTTGGGGAACTGCCGCGTGCGAATCTCCCGACCGATCCGTTTCGACCGACGCTGAATTTCCATGTTGTTGCGTCGTAATGCCTCGGACCTGATCAACGATTCGACAGTGCCCAGGTCGATGCGGTTGACCTTGAGCAGTTTCAGTTCGCTCGATTCGCCGGGTTTCTCGAACGACGGATCGGTCAACGACCAGGCCACCGCTCCGAGATACAACGGCGGCGTCTCGGAGATCGGGGCTGCCATGATTTCCTGCGTGACCGTCGAGAGTTGCTCTCGCAGTTGATTGAAAGTCTGCTCGTCGCCAGCGGCAGTCGCCTCCAGCATTTTCTCGCGTGCCGGCATGTAGGTCATCGATCGCCACTTGTTCAAGACGAGCAATTTCTGTTTGCCCTCGTCATCGAGCAAGTGCTGGGTGTGACTCATCAGGTACTGTTCACCGTTTGCCTGGCGAACCGTCGTCGGCAGTTGCAACCGGAACCTCGCGCTGTCGCCCCGCCCCTCTTCCATCGCAGCCCATCGCCTGTCCTGTATGCCACGCTGGCTGACGCGGAGAAACCTCTGCAGCATCGGTGTCGTTCGCAGGGTTGTCGTTTTCCACGTCTCCTGGGCATCGTCAAATGCGTCCCCGAGTATCGGCCCGGCAATCGGGTGGACTGCGGTGTTGAGTACGCCGGTCTTCTTGAACGTCCAGGCCAGCATCTTTCGGTTCGACTCCCAGCCACCCGCCTCCCAGTTGCTGCGGGGAATCACGTCACCCTTGTAGAAACGATCGCGAGGATTCATGCCCTGCGAGTACGCCATCCACGTTCCCGCGATGTCCAGGTACGGGTTGATGTTCGGCATCATGTTGGTGTAAAGAGCCTCGGCCAGTTCCTGGAATGCCTTGGGTACGGTGCCGGCCTGGGTCTCCACGTCGGTCATCGACTCCAGGGTCGCGTCCATCGCGTTGCCCCACATCTGGGCCACGAAACTCCGCATCTCGTCACGCGGGACCGTAATTCCCACCGCGTGCTGTTTCCCGGCTATCTCGGTGTAACCCATCGGGAGAACGTCGTAGTTGTCCAGGAAATACTTGGAGAACATGGTGTACCATTCTTCCGCCTCGTCGCCGCCAGGCACCAGGCTCGCCAGCATCCCGTACCCGGCAAGTTTCGTCACCGTCGTCGGCAGCAATGTCCAGATGATCTGGTGAGTGATCCACGCCGCACGGGTCTTGGGCATGTCTCCCTTGAGTAACTGGTAATCCCGTAACAGTGCAGACCAGCGAACCTTCGAGTACATGAACAGCGAGTTGGTAATCGAGGACACCAGGCCTCGCTGCATGAAATCGGGCGTGCCGACATCCTTCCGCGTGATCATCGCACGTTCACGAACCGGCACTTGCCGTTCTACGAGCAGATTGTAACCGGTCATCTTCCCGGCCAGTTCCTGGGCCGCACCGTATCGTGCCAGCCTCTCTGCTCCGATAAGTTCAAACGCCTGGTACAACCGTCCAACCGCCGGCAGGACTGTTCGCATGAACCTGTCACGCAACTTCGGATCTTCGAGATCCCTGAGTTTCTCCACCTGTTTCGCCACTCGCTCCCGCGGCGACAACTGCTCTTCAACGAAACCTGGCAGCAATCCGCCCACCTGCGATTCGATGTCGGTCAACGGAACCGCATAGGCATGTTCCGCCATCATCTGTTCGACTAACTCGACTTTCTCTCCGCGAGCAAACAGGCGAGCCGGTCCCGGTTTGAGGTATCCGAAACTGAAAAATTCAGCAACCTTGCCCCAGCCCATCAACGTGTGCCGTTCCTTGAGGATGTCCAGCAACCCCATCCGCATCCTGCTGGATTTTTCCTTGGCCGTTTTCTTCTCGGCGTCGGTCGGTTCGCGTCCCTCGGTGTCACGAATTGCCTGTAACTCGGCAACGTAGGTTTCAAACTCAAGTCGGCGTCCCTGCGCACCAAGGTTTCGCTGCGTCCGCTGGATATCACGCAGCCAGTTGCCGGCGACGAAGGACGGGTTGTAGGTCACGAACAGCGGATGGAACGTCCGGTAAAGGACCGAATTCATCACCCGCGTGATGCCTTCCAACGAGCCAAGATCGGAATTCAGGAATACCTTGTTCAGATACTCATCAACCAGATATGCCTTGTTCTTGCCATCTTCAAGAACGATCAGGTGCGCCTTGCCCCTGGGTGGATCGCCCAGCAGACGTGTGTCGGGTATCTCCCTGCCTGTCTCCTTGTCGAGTCGCGTGGGGATCGGGACCGGTTCAATCTCCTCTCTGAAATACCGGTTCATCCAGTCAACGAGCGCACCTTTGGTCCGGTTGAGTACCGTCATGCGACTGAGTTTGACCATCTTGAGCAACGTCGCGACTGCCGGGTTTGCGACAGCCTCGAACGTCCCGGTCTGGTCGTGAATCATCGGTGATATCTCGTCCCCGATGATGTGACGTATCACCAGGAACGTAGCGTAGTTGGCGACGTTGGGGGCGATCTTGTTGTTGTACGTCGCCTGGCTATACACACCCGCCTTCACCGCCTCCTTCACCATCGGATGGATAATCTCGTGGTGCCAGACAAGGGCCATCCTTTCGAGATACTCGAACTGCGTGATCTCCTGTCCGGGATTGTCAGGATCCTGGATATTGTTTCTCAGTCGTTTCCGCAGAAGATCGATTTGCTCGGCGGCAGTCTCGGGAGTGTGTGCGTTAGGGTTGTAGAGTTCTCCACGCTCCATGATGTCTCGACGCATCTCCATGTAGATGCCAAAGTCATTGAGCGTAATCCCGACCTTCCGCAGAGGCTCGATAACCAACCGCTGGTTTTTCAGAACCATCGCATGAGCGGGTGCGTCAGCGGTGAACAGTTCATCCAGGGTGTTCTTCAGTGTTTCCACTTCCCGATTGATTTTCACCATCTCAACGTCGGTCGGCTCCCGTTTCTCCTTCTCGCGGATCTTCTTCAACAGGATCTTTCGTGCCTCGTCACCAAGTTTCTTCCCCGGTGCCGTTCGGTCGAGGATTCCCTGGGTGACCCAGCGCACAACTGCATCCCAGCCATCGATCCTTGCAGCGTCACGGGCTGCAGCCGCAGCAATCAGTGCCTCCGCTCCAGAGGCGTAGTTGTCGAGAATCCGACGCTCACGATGTTTCAGCAGTTCCTCGGAGTCGCCGGCCAGGAGATCCTGCAGTTCCTGGTACTCCTTGAGAAACTTGGGATGGCGACTGATGTAGTTGCCGAATAATTCCCAGAAGATCGGTGCCCGCTCCTGCAGTTCCTTGGGGGCGACCAGCAACACGCTCAACGACTGGGCCATCAACTCGGATGACGAATGTCGATACGTCAAATAATTTTCTGCCTTCTTGTAACCCGCATCGAACGCTGCGTCGGCCTGTTTTTGTGTCATCTTCCCAGACTTCACGGCCTCCTGCGAGATTGCCCGCAGTCTCCCGGCCTCGACATCAAGATCCATTCCATGCGGAGTCCACCACTCCGAGAGACGGATCAATTCAGCACGCAACTCGTTCGCAGTTACGACGGAGCGTTTCTTGTTCTCTGCCTGGACCCTCTCCCTGGTCTCTGCCCTAACTTCGGCGTCGGTTGGCGTCTTCCCGGTCTGCTGGAGAAGGTCGGACCTGACTTTCTTTTTGAGGACTGTCTTTTCGGCATCGGTCATAGGTTCCCGGCCACCGATCTTCCCGGCCAGGGCACCCTTGAGGTACTTCTGCAGACCGGCAACACGTCCGAGAATGTTGCCGTTCTTGAGCGTTTCGTGCGGCAGATAGTTGATCAGGTGTCCGATTTCGTGGCCAAGAATAATGGCCGCCTCCGCTGCGTCACTGGCATACTTCGGATTCATCAGGATATGAGCCGCTCTCTTGGCGGTCGCCTCCCTGAATTCACCGGCCTTGCCCATCCGCTCCAGTGCGCCCTCAACGAGGACAAGACTCTCGCCATCGAAAAGACGTTGAGCAAGTTCGAGAAGTTCCGGTAACGCAATCGCGAACTGGGAATGCTGCGCGTAGGCATCGTGTGACGCGGGGCTGGTGTCGAATGCCTCCGGGCCGAATTGACCAGGTTTGCCGCCGATCGCTGCAGCACCTGTGGCACCTGGCTCGGCGGCGGGAACGGCGGCACCTGGCTCGGCCCCTTCCGCCGCCGCGACACCGGGAACGGCGGCGACTGGCTCGGCGGCGGGAACGGGGGCTCCCGCTGTTAACGGACTGGTCGCTCTTGCCTGAGCCTGGGCCTGAGACAAGGCCTGGGCCTGATCTGCCTCGACCTGGGAC
>Ga0114912_1000900_pt1 | contig 13460 bp, 13 predicted proteins | sample MalvirDeepMed_51_FD_89713 | JGI IMG/M metagenome (GOLD analysis project Ga0114912, IMG submission 89713) | Marine viral communities from the Global Malaspina Expedition - Malaspina viral metaG DeepMed_51 | ecosystem: Environmental > Aquatic > Marine > Oceanic | place: Mediterranean Sea...
CAGCGCCAAGGCCCAGATCTCCTGCTCGCGCGTAACGGGCATGCTCAGACCAGCGCGACGAGGATGTTGTAGAGCACGCCGGCAAGTCCGAGGACGATCAGGAGACCGACGAACGCGGCTTCCCATGCAATCCAGCGATCGGTGCTGGCATCAGCGTCCTTATCGGCGTTCCAGTTTTTCATGCCGCGATCCTGTCATCTAGCACTGGCTAAGGGCAAGCCCGCTCAAGGAGATACCATGTTCCGCCGAACTGCCACACTGGCCGCCGCAATCGCTCTTGCCGTTCCCTCCGTCGCCAACGCATGGGGACAGACAGGACACCGAGTCATCGGCGAGATCGCGCAGGAGCACATCAGCGGGAAGACCCGCGCCGAGATCGAACTGATCCTCGGCGAAGAAGATCTGGCGCAGGCCTCGACCTGGGCAGACGAAGAGCGTTCGAACCCCAACACGTTCTGGCAGCGCGAGGCTGGTCCCTATCACTACGTCACGGTGCCGGAAGGCCAGACCTACTCAGAGGTCGGCGCACCCGAAGAAGGCGACGCATTAAGCGCGCTGGCGCGGTTCACACAGACCGTGCGCGACCCGAATGCGTCTCGCGAGGAGAAAGCGCTTGCGCTCAAGTCCATCGTGCACATCGTGGGCGACGTCCATCAGCCGCTCCATGCTGGCAATGGCGACGACCGCGGCGGCAATGACGTGAAGGTTCGCTGGTTCGGTGACGAGACCAACCTGCATTCGGTCTGGGATAGCAGGCTGATCGACAGTCGGAACCTGTCCTACACCGAATACGCCCGCTGGCTCGGCCGCGACATCGAGCCAAGCGAGACCATCGCCTGGTGGATGGCCGATCCGCAGGTCTGGATTGCGGAGAGCACCGCGATCCGAGATCGAGTTTATCCGGCATCAGGCGAAACCAACCCAAATCTCGACTATGAATATCAGTACGAGCATCTTGGCTCTGCGGAGACCCGACTGCAGCAGGGCGGAATCAGGTTGGCGGCGTACCTTGATCAGGTCTTTGCTGATCGTTGATAGCGCATAGAAGATTTCCGATGATCTTGCGTGAACGGCCTTATTTCGATCCTTACAAGACCGTCGCGTTAGCGAGCGTTACGCGATAGACCTCTCATTTTTGGGGTGGTTGTTTCATTTGCACCCTTGCCATCCGCAACCACCATTCCTGTCCGGACTTGGGCCGACTTCGGACTGTCCGGACTTGGGCGCCAGATCGAGCGAAGCGGCCATTTGACCATGGCAATGTCTGTGTCCGTCATCGACCAGCTTACGACATTCGATGACTCCCGACTAAACGGCGGCTTTTGCCAAGAGCTGCCTTTCAAGGGTGCGAGACCGGCCAGTCAGCTTTCCGCCCTAATTTCTGACGTTCGGCGGACTTAGCATTTATCCCAAAACCCGCCGTTCCTTTATGCCGTCGCGATCAACAGATTTGGGTGGGAACCGGACTCGTCGGACTGTGCTCGGCGACAGACTACCCCACGGGACGCGGAAGGTGCGCTACTGCAACGGTGTCAACAGTACGACGTCTGCTTCTTCGAGCGGCGTAGCTGACGGAACCACCGCGATCGACACCACGTTGAATCCCGGGCCACCGATCACCACGTAGTTTCGCAAGAATAACATCTTGCCGTCAGGTCATCAGCTTGCCCGTCTATGTCGCCGGAGGGGGCGGAACCCACCTCGAACCACGTGTTACCTGCCACTACCTCGCCGCGCTGATCGCGGAGGGCGGTGCGCGCGGCGTGCTTGGAACGGTCACGGCGGTGAAGACCCAGCAGTCGGAGATCGACGCGCCGCTGGACGACCTCGTCGTCGATGGCCGCCTGCCTGACGGCACCCCGACGCGGCTAGACCTGCAGGTCACCACCACGCTGTCGTTCACCGACAGCGACGACAAGTGGGCTGACATCGTGCCCCGCGCCTGGGCCACCTTCAGGCGGACCGGGTTCAGTCCCGACACCGATCGCATCGGCGTCGCAGTCAGCCAGACCACGACGAAGCTGGAACGCAGCGTGCAGCCGCTCCTCGCGCGCGCCCGGCACGCGGCGGATGCCGCGCAGTACCGGAAGCGGCTCGCCGTCGCCAACGGTTCGAACAAGGACCAGCGCGAGTTCCAGCGCATCCTCGATGAGCTGATCCGAAAGCGGGAGGCGACCGCCACCGACGCGGACATCCTCGCGTTCATGAAGTCGCTGACGATCATCGCGTTCGACCTCGACCAAGAGGACGCGTCGCGCGACCGGCTCGCCTCCGTCGACCAGCTGGCTCCCGTCGTCGGCGGGCCCGACGAGGCGCGGCGCACTTGGAGCAGTCTCACGGCGATGGCCAGCCGCGTCATCCCGAGCGGTGGCGGCGTGGACCGCGCGACCGTTGCGCGCGAACTGCAGGTCGAGGGCGTGACCGTCGGTTCGGACCGGGCGCACGCGCGGCTCATCGACGCGCTGACCCAGGAATCGCATCACGCCCTGACGAGCATCAGGGACACGATAGGCGGACGGCGGATCAACCGCGACGTGGTCAACGGGCAGGTCCTCGACGCGCTGAGTGAGGTCAGGCTGGTGCGCGTCGTGGGCCAACACGGCGCGGGCAAGTCGGCGGTGCTGAAGCGGATCGCCCTCGACCAGCCGGCGGGCGCGCCAATCCTCGTGCTCCGCGATCTGCGGGTCACGGGAGGCGGCTGGCCGGCCCACGCTGCGAAGTTCGGCACCGTCGTTCCCCTGACAACGACGCTGCGTGAACTCAGGCGTGGCGGTTCGCGCACGCTCTTCATCGACGGTGCGGACAAGATGGATGCCGCGACCCAGGTCACGGTCAACGATGTCCTGCGGACGATCGCCGACACCCCCGACCTGGACGACTGGCGGGTGGTCATGACGATGCGCGAGGAGAACGCGCAGCGTGTGGACGGCTGGCTGGATCCCGACGCGAACGCGAAGCTCAGCTCGCGGACCATCCGCGTCGAGGGCTTCGACGACGGTGAGGCGGGCGAGGCGGCCGAGGCGATACCGCTGCTGCGGCCGCTGCTCGCCGACGCGCGCAACTACGACACCGTCCTCCGGCGGCCGTTCTTCCTCGACGCGCTATCCCGCCTACCGGTCGCTGGCGGTGCCGAGGTCCGGTCAGAGGTCGACCTCGTCGAGCTGTGGTGGGCCCGCGGCGGCGCGGACGTCGCCGACTTCGCGCCGGCGCAGGGGCGCCGGAACGTGCTGCTGAAGTTGGGCGAGCAGCTTCTCATGGGGCCAGGTGCTCCGTTGGCGATCCGCGACATCGATCCCGTCGCGCTGGACGAGCTGCTCCGGTCGGGTGTGCTGCGGCACGTCGACGATGGCAGCACCGTTGCGTTCAGCCACGACATCTACGAGGAGTGGGTGCTCGAGCGCGTCCTGTTCGACCGGCGCGGGGACATCGCGGCCGCGGTTCGCGACGGGCACCAGGACCTGCAGCTCGCCCGGCCCCTCCAGCTCCTTGGGGCCCATTTGCTTGAGCGGTCGCAGGACGGCGACGCGTGGGCCGCCTTGCTGGGCGCGCTCGGGGCCGACGACCTGCGCGCTACCTGGAGCCGCGTCGTCCTTTCGGCCCCCGTCCGGTCAGTCCGCAGCGCCGAGATGCTCGACCGCATCGAGGACGCGCTTATGCGCGAAGACGGACGGCTGCTCATGCGCCTGATCCTGTCGGTCCGCACGACCGAGACCGTGCGCGACCTGCGCTTTCTTGACGAGACGCAGTTCCCCGACCTGACGGGCGATCAGCGCGAGCAATACGCCTCCGAGGCGGCCGGACCGCAGGTCGTGAGCTGGATACGCCTGATCACCTGGCTCGTCCCGCGACTGGGTACCCTTCCGCCGGCCGTCGACGCGGAGCTGGTGCCGCTGTTCGATTCATGGGTGCTAGCTTTGCCGGCGCAACTCGCGAGATACGCGCTCGTTCCGGATATCGCGGCCTGGGCCAAGGGGCGCCTCGGGGACGGCGATTCCGCCGGCAAGCCTGAACGCGGAGCCTGGACCGGACGCCGTGGCGATCGGGCACCCATCCGAGCGCTGCTACTGAAATCCGCGGCGGGTGATCCGGACACCGTTCGGAGCTACCTCGCCTCGATCTCTGACTACGCCCTTGACCGCGTGAGGAAGCAGATCGTTGACGGGAGCGCCGGTCTCGCCGCATCGCTACCCGCCGAGACCGCGGACTTCGTCCGCCGGGCCTACCTGCTCGCTCATGACCGTCGGCGCAGCGATGGCTACTCCTCGGTCCGTGACCGCTCCGACGTGCTCGGCATCGGCGACGTCCGCGACTTCTATCCGGCGTCGCCGTTGCGTCCGCCGTTCCTGCAGCTTCTGCGTGCGGATGCCGATGTCGGCCTGGCGCTGATCAGCGATCTCTGCAACCACGCGACGGAGGGGTGGCGACGGTCCTGGCGCCAGCATAACGAGACTCCGATCCCAATCACCATCGACCTCGGTGACGGCGAGGCCGAGTTCTGGGGTGATGACGGCACGTATCGCTGGTTCCGCGGCGGATCGCACGTTCACATCCTCGACACAGCGTTCCTCGCGCTGGACGCCTGGGCGCACGAGCGCCTCGAAACCGGCGACCCGCTTGATGAACTCTGCCAGCGTATTGCGCGGGGCAACGAGTGCAACGCGGTCCTTGGGATCTGCGCCGGTCTGGTGCTTGGCTACGATGCCTTGTTGAGAGGTGAAACTCAGAGGGTCAGCGGGTTCATGAACAAGGTGCAGGATGTGTTCGCAGGTCTGCTACCCGACGAGTTGGTAGCGCAGATGCATCGAAGGTTGGCCAAGCCTTAGAACCCGGCGGTTTCGGGGGAGGTTTCGTTATGCACAATTCGGACTGGTTCGGCGGTTGGGATCGCATCCTCGATAGCGTTGTAGCCGCCGTACTGTTTTACATCTTGATCGTCCTGATCGTGAGGTTGCTGGGAAAGCGTACCACTGCGCAGCTCAACAATTTCGATTGGATCATCAATATTACCGTTGGGAGCCTCGCAGCTTCTGGCATTCTCCTCGAAAACGTTTCGAATGCGACGGCGTTCGCGGCGATCGCGACCATAGCTGCTTTGCAGTACGGCCTGACCTACATCACCGCGCGCTCCGACAAAGCGACGGAGGTCATCAAGGCTTGCCCGACCTTGCTCGTGCACAAGGGAAATTTCTTGGAAGAGGCGATGTTGGATGCGCGTATTTCGCGAGGGGAAGTGGAAGCGGCCCTGCGGGCAGAAGGCCTGACGGACATCAGGGACGCCAATTGGGTCGTTTTGGAGACCAACGGAGCAATCACCGTGCTTCCGCGAGAGGACATTACGATCAATGAGGCAAGCGCGATGAATAGTGTTGGCCAGCCCTCAGATCTACCTTAACCAGGTGCGTAATTCCTGTAAGCAGAGAAGCATATATTGCCCGAATTCCCTCAAATTCATGCGAGGAAGTGGGACGAGGCGCGACCGATATTGAACCTCGCAGCGCCGAACGAGCGGATCGAGGACTTCGTCGCAGATGCCGAAAACTGTTCAGTTCTGCGCACTGTTTGCTCCGCAGGCATTATTTCGCGGCGCCCGTCGACTTCGGAACCCGCAACCCAAACGCTGGACATGCGGCCGCACAGCCCCTTGAAAAGTTTTGCGGCGCTCTGCTAACCATCGGATCGTAGCTCCGATCTTTTCGATATACGGTCGTTAGCGAAGCGATCGTGTGGCTGAACGTGTTCCACCGAATGTACATTTTTTCTGGTCGTGCCAAGCTCATCGTGCCTTTCGCGGAATATGCGATGACGGAGCAATCACAAACGCGCACGGAAATGCGAACCTTCTGGGATGTTCGCACCTGCGCTCTCCAACAGGGTTCGCTGACCTAATCGCAATCGTTATACTGCCGGTTTGGCGTTCGACCTTTTGTTTTACGATTGATCCACTCGATAGTCGATGGGCTTGAAGGTCCCTCCGTTCGATGCGTAAGCCGAACAGGCGGTAAGTCCGATCACGAGATCCATCTCAGCGCGAAACCGGACAAAGTCTCCAGATCGGCTTATCGGTGGCCGCACCGACAGGCTACCATCCAACCCGATTGGCACGTTCATGAAAATATTGAACGCGGTCGGAACATCATCCGGCTCGACACCGTAAGGAGAAAGAGCTTCGACAAGGTTGCCGAAACAGCCGCGGTGTTCTGGCTTACTAGGGTAGAAATGGCGAAAGGTGTCTCGTGAACAAGGTGTCAGCAGAAAATCGTGGACTCCTACCGTGTCTTCCAAAATGGTAAGCATCGGATTTGATCGGTTCGACCAGAGCCGTGCGCCCTCTGTCAATCGCGTCGTTTCTTCATAGTCGAAGGTTCGTCCGTTCGAGAGCACTTCGCGAATGTCCGTTCGCGATATGGCGACCATATCACTGACCTGCGATCCCTCCGGATCGATCACCGTCAGAACATGACCGCGGGGCAATTCGACCCCAACGCCAGATCGCGGGGGGATACGTTCGATCATGGATTCCTCGGATCGCGGAAGGGGCATTTCCAGTCGGAGCCGACGATCCGCCCGCTATATTGGACAGCTTCGCTGATCTCACCATGTCGCGCCAACATAGGATTGGGTTCTCCATCCAATGCAGCGTCCCGCTTCAAGATTGCCTCTCGCATTCGCTCGTAACGTTGGCTTTCGCGCAGCTTTTCGAACTGATCGTGCAGGTTGAAAACCAGGGTCGGGTATGCCGTTCGACGAGCGGTGCGCGACGCATTGGGGTGCAGACCAACCACGAAATAGCCTTGGCCGCCGAAACTTAGAGAGAAATGCGGGTTCGATGGGTCGCTGCTGACCTGTTTGCAATAGCTCTGACCGCGCCAGTTATCTTTGTCAGCCAGAGATTGGATGCGGTCCCACATATGGGTTTCGAACTTCTCTTCTGTCAGTGTTTCTGGACCTTCGAACACTACCGCAAGGCTACGCAGGCCTGTCGCATCCTTAGAATATTGTTCGCTCCAGTCGAGCAATCGATCGTGAATTTCCAGATCGTTCCAAGCGCTATCCAGCCTCCACCCGGGAACGATTTCAAGCATGCCCCTTGCAAGGGCGGACTTTGCACCGACACAAGGGAAATCTGCTTTTTCGATATGGGAGCGAAGTGCGCGACCAAGTGCTGCTACATCGATCTTGGTTGGACCAGGCTGTTTTGAAAGCAAGTTCATCATGAACGGCGTAGCGAATGCTTACGGCCTCTGTTCCATGAAACATCAAAAATCATGATTGTCCGGATCTATGCCCTTATCCGCTTTCGGTCCTCGATCGAAAGTGTGGCCAATACGAGTGTCAGCGCCCTGCACAAATGCTTCGCCAATTCACGCGTTCTGAAGAGGAATCGGTTAAAGCGAACGAGCAAGGTCTATCAACATCTGCAGTGCGACCTTGATAGCTTCCTCACAAACTGACCCCCTGCCAATATCTCCAAGATGCAGCGCGCGGTGATGCGTGATGTCTCGGGTTGCAGTTGCCAAGTGGACCAGGCCAACTTCCTCGTCACCTTCGCGCGGTCCGGCGAATCCGGTAATAGCCACGGATAAATTCGCGCCACTCCTTTCGAGTGCTGCGCTGGCCATTGCGCGCGCTACGTCCTCTGCTACGCCCCCACACTCTTCGACACGTCTATGCTCCAGCCCAAGCATCTCGCATTTGGCGTCGATCGAGTAGACCACGAAGGCACGGTCGAGGATAGGGCTAGCCTCGGGGTCCGATACGATCGCTGATGCTAACATGCCACCGGTGCAGCTCTCCGCCGTAACCAAGCTGAGGTTCTGCCTCCTAAATGTCCGTCCAAGCTTATCGATGAGGCCGCCAACCGTGCCTTGATTCATTATCGGGAGATCCTTGGATGGAGACTATTTCGAGGTGAAAGTGGTAGGCAACGCGCTGCTATCATATCCAGAAACGCCGATGCGTCTCGACAGACATTCTCACCGGAAACCCAGTAGGCAGCTGCGAAAGGCATACACCTTTCCAGAGCAATTCGCGAATTAGCCTTTGACGGGGAACAAGAAGCGTGGAGGCGCAGCCAGCCCGGGTCGCTGGGCCAACCGCGCCTTCTCCGACACCGCCAGGAGCTTCCGATATGTCGGAGCCATATGATTATATCAGAAGAACCTGAGTGTAAGCAAAGGAAGGAAAGCGCGCCTATGACGGCAAAGAAACAGGCGCGCCCTCGCCAACGCGGTCCATCAAAGGACAATGCGCGTTCGTATCTGTATAAAAGGCCAAACATCGACGCACTCCAATGGCATCGATATCATGGATCAGCGATCGAGGGTTCTGTCACGGTCATCAGTCGGTTCTCGATAAACTCGCCTGAAGTCTGCCAGCGCCCCAATCGACATAAGCGCGGTTCGTCCAGGATTCTTATGCGTCTAGCGCGCCAGTGAATCACGCCTGCTTCATGTAGGTCTGCTATGCAACGGCACAGATGAACCTCAGAAAGAGCACATAACTGGGCAGTCTGAGCGCGCGTCAGCGGGAACGAGAAGCTGTCTCGAGAAACCTTATCTACAAGACGAAGGCGATGGAGCAGGTCGCATAGGAAATACCCCAATCGCTCCATCGCTCTGGCCATAGTGAGTTTGGCAAACCATTGCCGGTATCGAGCGGCGAGTATTTCGGACTCACGCCATAGCTTGATCGTCAGGGTGGGATCGTCTTCCATCAACCCTTGCAATTGGTCCTTGCGTATCGTGGCAACGGTTGTTTTGCCGACCGTTTCTAATCCTGATTGTTCCTGCTGAACCAAAGCGCTCAACGGATCGACAAGTTCTCCAGCTAAACGAATGTGCGACCCCGATCACCCGGCATTCCTAGTCCCAGGAGATCACAGCATCAGCCGAACGCCAGCTTGGTGGCCGGATGACTTTTTCATGGGCGATACGGACTGACTTAATCTCCGCCTCGATCTCCCGCCGCCAATGCGCGAGGAAGTCGAACAGCACCGGAAAATCCGGAGCTGCATCGTATTCCTGCCAAGCATAAATCTGCAGGAGCGAGGGGTGATCTGGCATGAAATAGCAGATCTCAGCCGTCGTCAGCCCGTATCCTTCCAGCTGAACCAGCAAAGCGCGGTCGGTCATTGAAGTGTGGACTGGCTGTCCGGGTCGTCGAGCGAGCGCAGCGCCGCGGATACATCGTCAACGGAAGCCGGACCCAATTCGGGGGGCTGGCGTGTCGCCGGCTGGTTTTCGACGGCATGCCGATCGGACGCCCAGGAAGCCAGAATGGCTCGCTTCACTTCGGGCTCAAGCGCTGGATGATGCGCCACATCGAATGGATGCAAATATCGTGCGAATGGTTGCGACATGGGAACATCCTCCTTTCTGCCTTGCCGCTGGTCACTCACTGCGGATTGCTCCGCTCGGGATATTTTGTGAGTCGATTTTAGACCGTCAAGACCCTGATAAGGCGTGCGGAAGACAAACTTTGGCACTCGTGATCGGCGAGTGCCAAAAAATTTTGTGCGGACCTCTTGAAGCCGTTTTCGCCAAAACTAGATCGCGAAATGCCTCCTGCCGATCATCCGGGGGAGGCGCTGTAAGTCATTTCGCTTTGTAATGGAGGTTATGCATGCATTTCCGACCTTTGCACGATCGCGTGCTGGTTCGCCGTATCGAGGCCGAAGAAAAGACGGCCGGCGGCATTATCATCCCTGACACCGCCAAGGAAAAGCCGATGGAAGGCGAAGTCGTCGCCGTTGGCCCGGGTGCGCGTGACGATGCCGGGAAGCTGGTGGAACTCGCCGTCAAGGCGGGCGACCGCATTCCGTTCGGCAAGTGGTCCGGCACCGAAGTGCGGATCGACGGCGAGGACCTGCTCATCATGAAGGAGAGCGACATCCTCGGCATCATCGAAACTGCCGCCGAGCTCAAAAAGGCGGCGTAAGCAACCAACCCGATCTTCGGTTCAATCGAAGGAAGAGAAAGGAGCAGGCCAGATGGCTGCGAAAGAAGTAAAATTTGCGTCGGACGCGCGTGATCGCATGCTCCGCGGCGTGGATACGCTTGCAAATGCGGTCAAGGTAACTCTCGGCCCCAAGGGCCGCAACGTGGTGATCGAGAAGAGCTTCGGTGCCCCTCGTATCACCAAGGATGGCGTTACTGTCGCCAAGGAAATCGAACTCAAGGACAAGTTCGAGAACATGGGCGCGCAGATGCTGCGCGAAGTCGCCAGCAAGCAGAACGACAAGGCTGGTGACGGCACGACCACGGCCACCGTTCTGGCCCAGGCCATTGTGCGCGAAGGTGCCAAGGCAGTTGCCGCCGGCATGAACCCGATGGACCTGAAGCGCGGTATCGACCTCGCCGTCGGCACCGTGGTCAAGGACCTCGAAAGCCACGCCAAGAAGGTGTCCGCCAACAGCGAAATCGCGCAGGTCGCGACGATCTCCGCCAATGGCGATGAAACCGTCGGCCGCATCCTCGCCGAAGCGATGGAGAAGGTCGGCAATGAAGGCGTGATCACCGTCGAGGAAGCCAAGAGCCTCGAAACCGAGCTCGAAACGGTCGAGGGCATGCAGTTCGACCGCGGCTACCTCTCGCCTTATTTCGTGACCAACGCCGAAAAGCTGAAGGTGGAACTCGAGGATCCCTACATCCTCATCCATGAGAAGAAGCTGTCGAACCTGCAGGCGCTGATCCCGCTGCTCGAACAGGTCGTGCAGTCGGGCAAGCCGTTGCTGATCATCGCGGAGGATGTCGAAGGCGAAGCCTTGGCAACCCTAGTGGTCAACAAGCTGCGCGGCGGCCTCAAGGTCGCGGCGGTCAAGGCACCCGGCTTCGGCGATCGCCGCAAGGCCATGCTGGAGGATATTGCTATCCTCACCGCCGGCAATGTGGTCAGCGAGGAACTCGGCACCAAGCTGGAAAATGTCACGATCGGCATGCTCGGCCGGGCCAAGAAGGTCATCATCGACAAGGACAACACCACCGTTGTCGATGGTGCCGGTAACAAGGCCGACATCGACGCCCGGGTAAGTCAGATCCGCGCCCAGATCGAGACCACGACCAGCGACTACGATCGTGAGAAGCTGCAGGAACGCGTGGCCAAGCTGGCTGGCGGCGTTGCCGTCATCCGCGTCGGCGGTGCCACCGAAGTCGAGGTCAAGGAGCGCAAAGATCGTGTCGACGACGCGCTGCACGCAACCCGTGCGGCCGTCGAGGAAGGCATCCTGCCGGGTGGCGGTATCGCCTTGCTCCGCGCGCTCAAGTCTCTCGAAGGCCTTAAGGCCGCCAACGACGACCAGCAGTCGGGTATCGACATTGTGCGCCGTGCGCTGCGCGCCCCGGCTCGCCAGATTGCCGAGAACGCGGGCGAGGACGGTGCCTATATCGTCGGCAAGCTGCTCGAAGGCGACGACTACAACCACGGCTTCAACGCCGCGACCGGCGAATATGAAGACCTGGTGAAGTCGGGTGTCATCGATCCGGCGAAGGTGGTGCGCACTGCGCTGCAGGACGCGGCTTCGGTTGCCTCGCTGCTGATCACCACCGAGGCGCTGGTGGCCGAACTGCCCAAGGAAGACACGCCCGCACCGATGCCGGCAATGGACTTCTAACAAGGTTAGGAGAGCGCGGCATCAAGCTGCGCTCTCCCCACCTCCACGCACGGCTGGCGGCAGTGCTGCTTGGCGTCTCCACACGCCCTCTTGAGCAAGGCAGTCTCCGAAAATGGCGATGTCAGAAAAATCGGTCGAATGAGAGAGGAGGAGATTATGACCGACAGGTATCTGGAATATCTTTCACGCGAACATGCGCGGCTCGAGAACGAAATCCAGCTGGAAAGCAAACGACCCCGGCCTGACGAAGTTCTGATTGCCCGCCTGAAGAAGCTCAAACTGGCGCTCAAGGACCAGATGCGAAGCTGGGCTTCCGATCACGCGAGCAGCGATGGGCTGACCGCGTAAACAGACTGCATTCAATCATTCTCTCCTGGAAGAAGGCCAGGCGCACCTCTGTCGGTGTGCCTGGTTTTCCCTTGCAAAGCACTGAAAACAAGACGATAAAAATTTTTATCGGGTCTTGAAACCAATTGCGCGTTTCCTAATTTTGTCAGTACCGGATGCCATAACGGGTCCGGTTGGACAGAGGGCGTCGGCTCTTGGTTCCCGGCGCCTCTCATGCCCAGATTGCTCAACAAGGAGGATTTGGAAATGAGAAGTGCATTTGATTTGACCCCCTATCGCCGCTCGACGGTCGGCTTCGATCGGCTTTTCGATGCGCTCGAGAACAGCTTCCGCGCCGAAACGCAGGATGGCTATCCACCCTTCGACATCGTCCGCACTGGCGAGGACAGCTACGGGATCACTATGGCGGTGGCCGGCTTCCGTCCGGACGAAATCGACATCACCGCACAGCAGAACCAGCTCGTCATTTCCGGACAGAAGGGCGAGAAGGACGAAGACGGTGTCGAATTCGTTCATCGCGGTATCGCTGCCCGCGCGTTCGAGCGCCGGTTCCAGCTGGCCGACTATGTCGAAGTGCGCGATGCGGACTACGAGCACGGCATGTTGACGATTTCGCTCCAGCGGATCGTCCCGGAATCGCTCAAGCCGCGCAAGATCGCCATCGGCAGCCGCGAGCATGTCAATGACGACACGCCGCAGCTGACCGAAGACAAGGCGGCCTAAGCCTTAAATACCGGGCAATTCGTCGGCGGGGCAGGTGCGATCGCACCTGCCCCATTTTTTCGCGGGTTAATCACCGCTGCTGCACGGCTTCCGCTTACGTGAACGACAGCTTTCGGGTTGCCTCTCGGTCGTTCCGGACGACCGAAATTAGGGTGCTTTGCTGACTGACAGCTCACGCTGGTAGCGGACGAGCAGCTTGTGGGCCGGAAGCGGACTGGCCGCTTGCGGGTGAAGCGATAACGAAAGCCGACGTTCCGCAAACGACCCAACGTGGCCGTTCATGATCCTCGTCAGTTCGGTCGAACACGTCCTTTAGGAAGGCAAGATCATTAGGCGCGACTTCGCGAGCCGAGAGGGCAGAGCCAGGATTCCGACATGTTCCCGAGTTCAAGAAGCAAGACGAACTCCGACGTTTTGCATCTTCCGTCCTGACTTCATCATGCCTGTCCGCCGTGTGCCGAGGGATCATGTATTCGTCTGGTCGGCCGGCACATCACTCGGCAAGTTGGCCGCGCCCGTTTTTTCGGTGCATGCCAAACCTTCAGTGCCAAGACCGTAACACGTCATGGACACTGAACCCATCGAATAGCCGCGCACCAGCGGATCAAGGGTTTCGTTGCGGGCAGCCGCCATTCCGGCAAGATAAAGCAGCGGAACGAAATGGTCGGGCGTGGGAACCGCCGCGGCATAATCGGGATGCTCCACAAGGCGCAGCAGATCGCCCGGGTTTTCTGCCAGTTGGCGAACCGCTGCTTCGTCGAAACGCTCTGCCCAGTCGAAC
>Ga0114912_1000906_pt1 | contig 13422 bp, 12 predicted proteins | sample MalvirDeepMed_51_FD_89713 | JGI IMG/M metagenome (GOLD analysis project Ga0114912, IMG submission 89713) | Marine viral communities from the Global Malaspina Expedition - Malaspina viral metaG DeepMed_51 | ecosystem: Environmental > Aquatic > Marine > Oceanic | place: Mediterranean Sea...
AAAGCGATGTCTGGAGCCACAAGCAATTGCTGAAGGTCGTCAGCCACACGCCGATCGAGGTCGAGACGCTGCAACGTTTCATGGATGCGCATGGCTGGGCCGATATCGGGCGCCAGCACATTGCCGCGCCCGAACGCTATTACAGCTGGTGGAGCTATCGGTCCAAGGACTGGAAAGCCAATGATCGCGGGCGCAGGCTCGACCATATGTGGGCGAGCCCCGAACTGGCCGCGCAGGCGGTCGCCCACCATGTCCACGAAGGCGCGCGCTACTGGGAAAAGCCCAGCGATCACGTCCCCCTCGTCACGGAATTCGCGCTCTGAGCGAGGCCGAACCTTCGCCGCGTCGCGCGGCACAGGGCGTCGATGCGCTGCGCCATGGCTGGCCGATCCAGCTCGATGGCGGGCCGGTCCTGCAACCGATCGAGACGTGCTACGACGACGCGTTGGCTGCCGAAACGCTGCTGATCTCCGCCAGCCGCGCCGCGACGCTGAAGCTCGCCAATCAGCGCGAGGCGGCGATTCCCGGGGAGCCGGTGCTGTTGCGTGGGGCCGAGCGGTTTTCGCGCGATGCGGCGCTGGCGGTGGCGGACCCGGCGCTCGATCTGGCGCATCCGATGAAGGGACCGTTCAAGGCGCTGCCGCACGGCGATTGGGCGGATCAGGCGCGCGCCGCGCTCGACCTCGCGCGGATCGCGGGCATCCTCCCCGCCTTCATGGTCGCACCCGAGGGGGCGGAGCCGCCGGTCGCACTGACGCTGGCCGATGCGCGGGCCTATGCCGATCCGGCGAACCTCATCATCGCCTCGCGCGCGCGCCTGCCCGTCGAGGCGTTCGAACAGGCCGAGATTATCGCATTTCGCAGCCCCGCCGACACGCGCGAACACGTCGCGCTGGTGATCGGACAGCGCCGCTCCGGCATCGCGCCCCTCGTGCGCCTCCACTCTGAATGCCTGACCGGAGACGTGCTCGGCAGCCTCAAATGCGATTGCGGCCCGCAATTGGACGCCGCGCTCCACGCCATGGCGGACGAAGCGCGGCGCGGGAGCTGGGGCGTCCTGCTCTATATGCGGCAGGAGGGGCGCGGGATCGGCCTCGTCAACAAATTGCGCGCCTACGCCTTGCAGGATCAGGGCCACGACACGGTGGACGCGAACACCCGTCTGGGCCTGCCCGACGAAGCGCGCGATTTCCCGACCGCCGCGCGCATCCTCGACCTGCTGCGCGTCTCCAGCATCCGGCTGATGACCAACAATCCCGCCAAGGTCGCGGCGCTGGAGTCAGAGGGCGTGACGGTTGCCGAACGCGTCCCCCACGCCCTGCCCGACAACCCGCACAACGCCCGCTACCTCGCCACCAAGCGCGACCGGGCGGGGCATCTGCTGCCGTAGCTTACGCCCCTACCTGCTTTCGAACGGCTTCAGGCCCGCGCCCAGCTCGTTGTTCGCGATCGACAGGCGGTCGCCCGTCCAGTCGGCGATGAAGGCCGGGCTGCGCCTGAGGCCGGGGACGAGGCGGGCGTCATTGTCGGAGATGACCAGGCCGTCGGACGAGTAATTCCCCTCTTCCGCGCCCACCGCGATGAAGGCGGACCAGTTCTCCTTGTCGCGCCCCTGGACGAACCAGTTGCGCACGATCCGGCCATTGCCGCCATTGGGCAGGTCGATCATGTAATTCGTGCCGCGCCCCGCCGCATCGTCGAAGCTGGAATCCTCGACGATCGTGCGCGCCGCGCGGCTCTTCAGGTAATGCCCGCCCGTGCCCGCTTCGAAGCGGCTGCGCGTGACGGCGGTCTCGGCGATTTCGCCGGTATAGATCGAATGGGCGCAGCCCCCGTCGCCCTCGCAGGTGCCGAGCCGCGTGAAGGTCGATTTGTCGATGCGCAGATGAATGTTCGGATCGTGCGCGGTCAGGATGCCCTGCTCGCTGTCGCGGAACCAGCTCTGCGTCACGGCGAGATCGCCGCTTTCGAGGCGGATGCCCGCCCCGTTGCGGTCGGGCACGGCGATATCCGAGAAGACGAGGCCGATCACCGTCGCCCCTTCGCCGCCGAGGACCAGCGCGCCCTTGCCTTCGCAGGCGACGCCGGAAAGCGTGGCCGAACCCGGCTCCATCGCGCGATAGGTGATCGTGCCCGCGCGCTGCACGGCGCATTCATTGTAGGTGCCCGGCGCGAACACCACCGTGCCCGTGCCCGCGCCGATCGCATCGACCGCGTCCTGAAGCGAGGCGTAGCTCCGCCCGGTCTCGGCGACGGAAAACGGCGCCCGTTGCTGGGCGGAAAGCGGGAGCGTGACGGCGGCGAGCGCGATCAGGGCCGGGGCGGCGATACGGGTGCGGGGGCGGGTGCGAGATGTCATGTCGTCACTGTAGCGCGGCGAGACTTACCGGCACGATAATTTTGCCGCGTGTCTCAATTCTCGACGATACAGCGCAGGAAGCGGTCTCCGTACGCTTCCAGCTTCTTGGCGCCCACGCCGCCGATCTGGCCGAGCCGGGCCAGCGTATCGGGCCGCGCCAGCGCCATTTCGCGCAAGGTCGAATCGTGGAAGATCACATAAGGCGGCACGCCCGCCTCCTCGGCCAGTTCCTTGCGCAAAGCGCGCAGCGCTTCGAACAGGGGATTGCCGATCGGATTGGGCGTCGCGCCGCCACCGCGCCGTCCCCTGCGTTCGCGCTTGGGAGGAATGACGATCGCCACCTCGCGCTCTCCCTTCAGGATTTCCCGCGCCCCTCCGCCCAGCACGAGCCCGCCATGGTCGTTCGCGACGAGGTGGCCATGGGCCTGCAACGCCCTTGCAACCGGCTTCAGCAGCCCCGCCTCCTCGCCGCCGACGATCCCGAACACGGACAGAGTGTCATGCCCGCGCTGGCGGATGCGATCGTCGGCGGTTCCGGTGAGGACCTTTTCGAGATGCCCCATCCCGAAGCTCTGGCCCGTGCGGTAGACCGCGCTGAGAAGCTTGCGCGCCAGTTCGGTCGCGTCGGTCACGCCGGGCGCGTCGAGGCAATTGTCGCAATTGCTGCAACTCTCGGGCGGGTCCTCGCCGAAATGCCGCAGCAGGATGGCGCGGCGGCATTGCGCGGTTTCGACCAGACCCGCCAGCGCGTCCAGCCGCTGGCGTTCGGCCATACGGCGATCCTCGGGCACTTCCTCCAACCGCGCCCGCGCGGTGGCGAAATCGCTTGCCCCCCACAGCATCACCGCGCCCGCCGGATCGCCATCGCGCCCCGCGCGGCCGGTTTCCTGATAATAGGCCTCGATCGATTTCGGCACGCCGACATGGGCGACGAAGCGCACGTCGGGCTTGTCGATCCCCATGCCGAACGCGATCGTGGCGACGATAACCATATCCTCGCTCGCGACGAAGCGCGCCTGGTTGTCCGCCCGTTCCTCGGCGGGAAGCCCCGCGTGATAGGGCAGGACGGGACGCCCAGTCGCGCTGGCGAGCTTTTCGGCGATATCCTCCACCTTGCGGCGGGTTGGCGCATAGACGATGCCGGGGCCGGGGCGATCCTGCATGATCCCCGCGATCTGGCGCACCGGATTGTCGCGCGGCGTTATCGCGTAGCGGATATTGGGCCGGTCGAACCCGGCGAGGACGAGGCCGTCTTCCGGGATACCCAATTGCGCCATGACGTCCGCGCGGGTCTGCCGGTCTGCGGTCGCGGTCAGCGCGAGGCGCGGGACGTCTGGAAACGCGTCCATCATCGGGCGCAGCATCCGGTAATCGGGGCGGAAATCATGGCCCCACTCACTAACGCAATGCGCCTCGTCCACGGCGAAGAGCGATAGCGGCGCGGCGCTGAGCAGCTCGCGGAAATGCGGCTGACTGGCGCGTTCGGGCGCGACGTAGAGCAGGTCGAGCTCGCCCGCGCGGAACGAATCCTGCGTCTCGCGCCAGTCCGCATCCGCGCTGGTGAGCGTCGCGGCGCGGATGCCGTTGGCGCGCGCGCTGCGCAATTGATCGTGCATCAGCGCGATCAGCGGGCTGACCACCACGCAAGTGCCATGCAGCATGGTGGCGGGCAGTTGATAGGTCAGGGACTTGCCGGCGCCCGTCGGCATCACCGCCAGCGTGGACCGGCCCATCAGCACACGCTCGACCACCGCCGCCTGTCGCCCGCGAAAATCGTCGAACCCGAAGGTGCGGCGCAATTCGGCGCGCGCATCGTCGAGATTTCCATCCAGCGCATCCGTGCTGGGGCGATCCGGGGCGAGAAGGTCGTCCATCGGCCCCGCCCTGCCAGAGATCGCCGCAGGCACGAAGGGCCGGGCGGGTGTTTTCGGCCATTTTCCCCTTGCCCCTTATGGCCGCGTGGCGCTTTAACAGAGCAGCACACTGTCAGGGTCGCCTCGCGCCGCCCGCCTGTTTTGGAGAGACCGATGAAATTCCGCCTGACTTCCCGCACGCCCGCCCGCACCTGCGCCTTGGTCGCCGCCGTGATCGCCGCTCCGCTCGCGCTCGCCGCGTGCAGCGATTCCGACGATACCGCCTATGAAACCGACACCGAAACGGTCGAGATCGAAGCCAATGAGGCGCTTGAAAATGTCGATGCGATGCCGGTCGAGGACCCGCAGGCCTCGATGCCCGATCCGGTGGTTCCGAGCACCACGCAGACGGTCGACCCCGAGGCTGCCGCCGCTGCCGAGGCCGCGCGCCAGCAGTCGATCCAGGATGAAGGCGACGATGCCGCCGCCACGGCCGCTGCGGCGATGGACGCGATGAATCAGGATTAGGCCGGTGCGCTCTGCGCGTGTCCTGGGGCCTGTCCTCGCGATAACCGCCCTCCTCGCCGCCTGCGGCCCGTCGGACAACGATCCGGGCCCTGGCGGCGTGACGGTGGGTGAGGCCCGCGCGCTCGACGAGGCGGCCCAGATGATCGAAGAGCGCCGCATCCCCGCCGACGTTCTGGCCGAACAGGACGGGGCCGAACAGGACGGGGCCGAACAACGCACGGACGAAGCGCATACGGGCCAGGATAAGGGCCAGGATATGGGCCAGAATACGGGAGAAGACGAATGAACGCACCGGCCACCAAGCCCGCCCCCGCCCGCAATCCGGGCATGGACGCGGACACTTTCGCCCAGTTTCACGAACAGCTCGAACGCTATGTCCGCGAACGGCTGATCCCGGCGGAAAAGGACGTGATCGAGAACGATCGCGTGCCCGACGATATCCTCGACGAGATGAAGGACATGGGCCTGTTCGGCCTCTCCGTGCCCGAAGATCACGGCGGCGCGGGCCTGAACATGACGCAATACGCCAAGATCGTGAAGACGATGAGCTATGCCGCGCCCGCCTTCCGATCGATCTTCTCGATCAATATCGGGATGTTCAATTCCGCTTTGAAGAATGGCGGGACCAAGGCCCAGCAGGACGAATGGTGGCCGCGCATCGCGGCGGGCGAGATCGCGTGCTTCGGCCTTACCGAGCCCGGTTCGGGCAGCGATTCGGCGGCGATGGCGACCACGGCAAAGCCCGATCCTGACGGTAATGGCTGGATCCTCAACGGATCGAAGCGCTACATCACCAACGCGCCTCATGCCGATGTCGCGCTGATCATGGCGCGCACCGAAAAGGACGCCCTGCCCAAGAACGCACATGTCAGCGCCTTCATCGTGCCGATGGACACGCCCGGCGTTTCCACCGGCAGCCCGGACAAGAAGATGGGCCAGGCCGGATCGCACATCGCCGACGTGATGCTCGACGACGTGCACGTACCCGGCGACGCGCTCTTGGGCGGAGAGACCGGGCAGGGCTTCCGTTTTGCCATGATGAGCCTCGACAACGGACGCATTTCGGTGGGCGCGGCGAGCACCGGCTATGCCCGCCGCGCGCTCGATTCCGCGCTGCGCTACGCCACCGAGCGCAAGGCGTTCGGCGAACCGATCGCGAACTTCCAGCTGATCCAGCAGATGCTCGCCGAAAGCGAGACCGAGATCTACGCCGCCGAATGCATGATGGCGGACGTGACGGCGCGCGCCGATGCGGGCGAAAGCACGATCAAGCAGGCCGCCGCCTTCAAGGTCTTTGCCTCCGAAATGTGCGGCCGCGTGGTCGACCGCGTGGTGCAGATCTATGGCGGGGCGGGCTATCTGGCGGAATACGATGCCGAGCGGTTCTTCCGCGATGCGCGCATCTATCGCATCTACGAAGGCACCACCCAGATCCTGCAATTGCAGATCGCCAAGCATATGCTGCGCGAATACGCGGCGCTGTGATGCGCGGGATCGGGTGAAGGATTTCGCCGACTGGATCGGGCGCGAGCAGCGGTCCGCCGACCGGCTGGACGCGGCGCTGGCGGCCCGCTGGTGCGCGACCTTCGACCGCGATGCGCCTTTGGACGAAGCGATGCCGCAGGGCATTCACTTCTGCCTCTGCACGCCCGAGGCGCGCACGTCCCGGCTGGGCGAGGACGGCCACCCGGCGCGCGACGACAGCGCGGCGAGCTTCCTCCCGCCCCTGCCCTTGCCGCGCCGGATGTGGGCGGGCAGCGCGATCCGCTTCCATGCGCCGCTCACGGTCGGCGCGACGGTGGAGCGGGTCAGCCGCATCGCCTCCATCACCGATAAATCGGGCAGTCGCGGCCGGATGGTCTTCGTCGAGGTCGAGCACGAGACCGCGGCGGACGGCGCGCTCGCGGTGAGCGAGACGCAGACTCTCGTCTATCTCGAAGCGCTGGCGGGCGACGCGCCGCTCTCCCCTCCTGAACCGGGACCGGAGGCGTTCGATGCGAGCGGCTGGACCATGCATCGTGCGATCACGCCCGACCCGCGCCTGCTGTTCCGCTATTCCGCGCTGACCTTCAACACCCATCGCATCCATTACGATGTGCCCTATGCGCGCGATGTCGAACGCTATCGCGGGCCGGTCGTGCACGGCCCGCTGACCGCCAGCCTGCTGTTGCAGCTTGCCGCCGAACGATGCGGCGAGAACCGACTGGCGAGCTTCCGCTTCCGTGGGCTCAGCCCGGCGATCGCGAGCGAGCCCCTGCATCTGACCTTGCGCGAGAGGGACGATGCTCTCGAACTGGCGGCGTTCGCCGCAGACGGGCGGCAGGTCACGCAGGCCTCCGCCACGCTCGCCTGAAATCCGGCCCGTTCGGATCGGAGATTTGGTTTTTCGAGCGCAAGGGCTTACATCGCTCGCATGGCTACACTCGCTGAACCCGAACAGGATTTCACCCGCCTTCCCGAAATGCCCGAAGGCGTGTTCACCGCTCCGCTGAAGCGGCCCGAGCATCTGGGTGAGGACTGGCTGGAACCCAAGCAGACCGAATACGATTCGGACGACGACGCGATTTGGGACGATCTGTTTGCGCGCCAGATGGAGGTGCTTCCCGGCCGCGCGGCGACCGCGTTCATGCAGGGACTCGAAAAGCTCGACCTGGGGCGTGGCGGTGTGCCCGATTTCGGCGATCTGAGCGCGGAACTGGACAGACTGACCGGGTGGAGCGTGGTGCCCGTCCCCATGCTGATTCCCGACCACGTCTTCTTCTGGCATCTCGCCAACCGGCGCTTCCCGGCGGGGAATTTCATTCGCACGCGCGAAACGTTCGATTACATTCAGGAACCCGACGTCTTCCACGACGTGTTCGGCCATGTGCCGATGCTGACCGACCCGGTCTATGCCGATTACATGCAGGAATACGGCAAGGCCGGATGGAAGGCGATGCGCCACAACCGGTTGAAGGCGCTGGGATCGCTTTACTGGTACACGGTCGAATTCGGCCTGTTGCAGGAAGCGCCCGGCGATATCCGCGCTTACGGGGCGGGCATCCTGTCCGGGCCGACCGAGGTGGTCTACGCGGTGGAGGCGGAAAGCCCCAACCGCATCATGCTCAATGTCGACCGTGTCATGCGCACGGATTACGTCATCAGCGACCTCCAACCGACCTATTTCGTGATCAAAAGCTTCGAGGATCTCTATCAGCAGACGGTGGAGCGCGATTTCGACCGGCTTTACCGCACGCTCGATCCCGGATTCACTTATGCCAACACCGCCGTGATCGATGTCGACGACGTGCTGCATCCGGGAACGCTGGAATATACGCTCAGAGGCGGACGAGGGAGCGGCGCGAAGGCTGTTTAGTTTTCGAAGCCACCTCCGTGGCTTCGTCCTCGGTGCTAATCCCGGCGCTTCGCTCCGGGGCACCTGCGGGGCGGCCGCGTGGCCTTGCGGTCCGCTGGTCCGGTTTTTGTAAAGCGAACCCGCCTCCGCGGGTTCGTCCTCGGTGCTGATCCCGGCGCTTCGCTCCGGGGCACCTGCGGGGCGGCCGCGTGGCCTTGCGGTCCGCTGGTCGCGGACCGGACCATTCCCAGCTTCAAGCCTTAGTCGCGGAGCACGGACCCGTAGGGTCCGCAAGGGCGACCGGCCGCCCGCAGCGCCGTCAGGCGCGAGGATATCGCGAGCGCGGAGGCGCTTGCGGAACAAAAAAAGACCCCGGATCGCTCCGGGGCCTTTTCCATATCGGTAGAATACCGGACTTACGGGGTGTCCATATTGTCCGCTTGTTCTTCCATCTGCTCTTCCATGGCATCGGTCTGATCGTCCATGGCGTCGGCCTGCTCGTCGGTGATTTCGCCCGAAGCTTCCATGTCGTTGACCATCGCGTCGCGATTGTCTTCCATGGTTTCCGCCTGGTCTTCCATGGCGTTTTCCTGCGGGCTGTCACAGGCGGCGAGCGTCAGGCCGAGCGCGGCCATCGATGCAAAAGCAATTTTCTTCATTCTTCTTCCCCTTTTTATCGGATTCTCCACACTGCGTGGAAAAATCCCTTCTAGTGACTCGTAATCGGGCCGATTACCGAAAGGCCCGCTGGCGGGCGACATCGGCGAGGGCGATCGCGGCGATCGCACCCAGAACCGCCCAAAGCAGGTCGAGCGGGCCGACCGTTGCCAACAGATTGGCATTGCCGAGTATAGCCCCGGCAAGCAGCGAGCCGACGATGCCAGCCCCCATCATGGTCAGGATCGCACCGCGATCTTCGCGGCGCAGCACGATGGAACCAAGCCATCCGAGCAAGGCGCCGACCACGATGAGAATTATGAGACCCATGAATGCTTATCCGACTGGCTTATGGGTGCAATAAGCGCCCACGAGCGGTTCGGTTCCCGATTATGGCGGGATTTTGTCGAAGTAGCCGGATTGTTCCTAGCGCAGCCCGCAGGCAGCCCCACGTTATGTGGCTCGATCACGCAATCGCGAAGAACCACACTGCCACCAGGCCCAGCGCAATGCGATACCAGGCGAAAGGGGCGAAGCCATGCTTGGAGACATAGGCGACGAAGGCGCGGATCACCGCCAGCGCCACCAGGAAGGCGGCGACGAAGCCCAGCGCGATCTCGGTCCATCCGATCGCCGCCTCGCCTGCGAGAAGGGCCGGTTCGTCGAGGATCTTGACCGTGGCGGCACCCAGCATGGTCGGCACGGCGAGGAAGAAGCTGAATTCGGCCGCCGTCTTGCGCCCGACGCCCATGGCCAGCGCCCCCATGATCGTCGCCGCCGAGCGGCTGGTGCCCGGCACCATCGCCAGGCACTGGACGAGGCCGATCGTGAGGCAGGATTTCCACGACAGCGCCGCGACCCCGTGATCGGGGCGCGCGGGAATGATCTTTTCCAAAACGAGGATCGCGATCCCGCCCACGATCAGGGCACCCGCCACCACGAGCGGACTTTCGAGCATCACGTCGATCGCATCCTTCGCGAGCAGGCCGATGACCGCCGCGGGCAGGAAGCCGAGGAAAATGTTGCGCACGAACCGAACCGATTGCGCATCCCCCTTCAAGAGGCCCGTCCCCATCGACCAGAACAGCGACCAATAGCTCACCACCACCGCCAGGATCGCGCCCAACTGGATCACGATGTTGAACTGGCGCCATTGGGCCGGATCGTAGCCGAAGAAGCCCTGCGCCAGGATCAGGTGCCCGGTCGATGAAACGGGCAGGAACTCGGTCAGGCCTTCGAGGATGCCGAGGAGGATAGCGGTAAGGGTGGTGGACATGCTTGCCCCCAAGACAAAAGGGGGCGGCAAGTCAAGCGACCTGCCGCCCCCCGGGATAGTCTATGCGACCAGCGCGATCAGAAGATCACGATCCGCTGTTCGGGCGGAAGATACAGATCGTCCTGCGGCGTCACGTTGAAGGCCTTGTACCAGGCGTCCATGTTGCGCACGACGCCGTTGACGCGGAATTCCTCCGGGCTGTGCGGATCGGTGCGCAGGCGCTGGCGGGCGGCATCCTCGCGCTGCTGCGAGCGCCACACCTGCGCCCATGCGAGGAAGAAGCGCTGATCGCCGGTCAGCCCGTCGATCACCTTGTCCTCCTTGCCGTTCAGATGCAGCTTGTAGGCGCGATAGGCGAGCGCCAGGCCGCCGAGATCGCCGATGTTCTCGCCCAGCGTCAGGCGCCCGTTCACGCAGGTTTCCCCATCGTCGAGCGGGCAGAACGCGTTATACTGTTCGACCAGCGCATTGCCGCGCGCATCGAACGCCTCGCGATCGGCATCGGTCCACCAATTGCGCAGCATCCCCGTACCGTCGGACTTCGAGCCCTGATCGTCGAAACCGTGCCCGATCTCGTGCCCGATCACGCCGCCGATCCCGCCGTAATTCACCGCCGCATCGGCGGTGATGCCGAAGAACGGCTGCTGGAGGATGCCCGCCGGGAACACGATCTCGTTCTTGGTGGGGTTGTAATAGGCGTTCACCGTCTGGGGCAGCATCCCCCATTCGGTGCGATCGATCGGACCGCCGAGCTTCGACAGCATATCGTCCCACTGCCACTGCGCCGCCGCCATGCGGTTGGCGAGCGGGCCGTCGGCGTCGATGGCCAGCGTGTCGTAGGTTTCCAGCTCGTCGCGATAACCGATCTTGGGATCGAACGCGTCGAGCTTGGCCAGGGCTTCCTTCTTGGTCGCCGGGCTCATCCACTCGATATCGTCGATGCTCTGGGCGACCGCCTTGCGCAGATTGGCGACCAGATCGACCATCGCGGCCTTGTTCTCGGCGGGGAAATACCGCTCGACATAGGACGCGCCGACCAGCTCGCCCAAAAGGCCTTCGGTCTCGTCGATCGAACGCTTCCACCGTGGGCGCTGTTCGGGCGTGCCGTTGAGGGTCGTGCCGTAGAAAGCGAACTGCGCGTTATCGAGCGCACTCGGCAGGACCGCCGCGTTCGAATTCAGGAAGCCCTTGACCGTCCAGGCCTGCAACACGTCGAGCGGGGTCGCCTGGACGAGCTTCATCATCGCGGGCGTGCCGCCGCCGATCTTGGCAAGCGTCGCTTCGTCGAGGCCGAGTTCCTGCGCCCGCGCATCGCTCGGCGGCAGGTCGGAGACGATGAAGCGATCGGTGTCCGCGAAGCCCGAATTGGTCAGCATCGCGTCGATCGGGAAATCGCCCGCCATGGCGCGCAATTCGGCAGGCGTCAGCGCGTTATAAGTCAGGTCGCGATTACGGCGCGTGGCGCGGTCCCAGGTGACGGTGCGCGCGATCTGGTCTTCGAAATCATAGACCTGCTGCGCCATCGCGGCGGCATTCTGGTATCCGGCCTGTTCGTAGAGGAAGGTCAGATAGTCGCGATACTTGGCCTGGATGGCCTGGCCCTTCTCGCTGGTGTCGAGATAATAATCGCGATCGGGCAGGCCGAGCCCGCCCGAGCCGAGATAGACCGAATAGCGCGTCGGCTCCTTGGCATCGACCGAGACATAGCCGCCGAGCGGGCTGGAATAGCCGGGCTTCGACCACAGCGTCACGAGCTGCGCCAGATCGTCCGTCCCGCGGATCGCGTCGAGATAGGGCTGAGCGGGCGCGAGCCCCTCGGCGTCGATCGCGGCGGTGTCGTTATAAGCGTTGTAGGCCGCCACGATGCGACGCTCGTCGGCGGAAAGGCTCGCGGCATCGCGCGCGACCAGTTCGTCGACGAGGGTCTTCACATCGCTGGTCGATTTCTCGCGCAGCAGGTTGAAGGCGCCGAAGCGGCTGTATTCGGGCGGCAGGGGATTGGCATCGAGCCATTTCTGGTTGGCGTAGGCGAAGAAGTCGTCACCCGGATCGATCGAGGGCGACAGGCTCGCGGGATCGAAGCCCCAGGTGCCGAAGCTCATGGTCGGCGTCGCCACGGCGGCGGCGGCAGGCGCATCGCCCTGTTCGACATGGAAAGCCTCGTGGACGCCCTCCATCTCGTGCGCGTCCTGCGCGGCGGCGGGCACGGCGAGCGACGCGGTGAGCGACAGGGCAAGGACGCTGGCCCCGGCGGAAAGAATATGGCGGATCATAAAAAGGCGACTCCCAAACAAGCGGACGAAATGTCCCGAAGGTCACCCGGAAGGGTGAAGCGCGCCCGGTGCGACCCGTCAACGCCGTTCGTCGGAACGAGAGCGGGCTTTATAGAATGGCGCGGCTGAAAGCGGCCTGAACCGCCGAAAACGCAAGCGATCAGGCGCTTTCGAGCCCGAACTGGAGGGTCGCGAGGCGGGCATAGAGGCCCTCGCCCGAAGAGAGTTGGGCGTGCGTGCCCTGTTCCACGATCGCGCCATCCTCCATCACCACGATCCGGTCCGCCGCGCGCACGGTGGCGAGGCGGTGGGCGATCACGAGCGTGGTGCGATCCTGCATCAGCCGTTCGAGCGCATCCTGCACCAGCCGCTCGCTTTCCGCATCGAGCGCGCTGGTCGCCTCGTCCAGCAAGAGGATCGGCGCATCGCGCAGAAGAGCCCGCGCAATGGCCAGCCGCTGCTGCTGCCCGCCCGACAGACGGGTGCCATTCTCGCCCAGATAGGTGTCGAGCCCGTCGGGCAGGCGCTCGAGGAAATCGGCGGCATTGGCCGCGTGCGCCGCATCCCAGATCTGTGCGTCGCTCGCCGCCCAGTTTCCATAACGCAGATTGTCGCGCGCATTCGCGCTGAACAGCACGCCGTCCTGCGGCACCATGGCGATCCGGTCGCGGATGTCGGCGGGATCGGCGCTCGTCAGCGCGACCCCGTCGAGGCGGATCGTGCCGGCCTGGGGGTCATAGAACCGCTCGGCGAGCTGGAAGATGGTCGATTTACCGGCCCCCGAAGGCCCGACGATGGCGACCGTCTCGCCCGGTTCGACCTCGAGGCTGAAATCCTTGAGCGCCGCGACATCGGGCCGGGTGGGATAGCGGAAGGTGACGTTGCGGAAGGACAGGCTGCCGCGCGGCGGGACGGGCAGACTCTGGGGCCTTGCGGGCGGCGCGATATCGGGCGTTTCCTCCAGCAATTCGCCCAACCGGCTCGCCGCGCCCGCGCCGCGCAACAGGTCGCCATAGACTTCGGTCAAGGAACCGAACGCGCCTGCCACCAATCCGGCGGTGAGGACGAAAGCGGCGATCGTGCCGCCCGTGATCGTCCCTTCGCTCACGGCGGTCGCCCCGCGCCAGACCAGGATGGTGATC
>Ga0114912_1000912_pt1 | contig 13376 bp, 16 predicted proteins | sample MalvirDeepMed_51_FD_89713 | JGI IMG/M metagenome (GOLD analysis project Ga0114912, IMG submission 89713) | Marine viral communities from the Global Malaspina Expedition - Malaspina viral metaG DeepMed_51 | ecosystem: Environmental > Aquatic > Marine > Oceanic | place: Mediterranean Sea...
ATGAAATTTAGACAGTTTAAAATTACAGAAGTCGCAATGGCGAAACTCTCGGCTAAGGAGCGGGCAGCAGCGGCGGAACGGATTTTCCCGACAAAGACTGGAATGACTGACAAGGAAGCGGCGGCGTGGCGAGCGGAGCGTGATCGAAAGGCGAAGGCATTTCACGCTGCTCGAGCAGCAAAACAAGCACCAGCAACGCCAACATCTTTTGGAGCTGCATTTAAAGCAGCAAGAAAAACGCACGGTGGCCCGGGCGGGGTGTTTACTTACAAAGGAAAGAAATATCAAACTAATGTTAAAGGCGAACCATATGCTAAGAATCCTGTACCAGTGGGAACAGCAACACCAGCACCAGCAAAGAAATCAGATATCTCAAGCATGGATGATACTGGCTATGTTCCCGTAGCACCAGCTAAAAAGCCAACACCAAAACCATCAATTGACCCAACTGATTCATGGGTTAATACAGGTAAAGCAGCACCAAAACCATCAATTGACCCAACTGATTCATGGGTTAATACAGGTAAAGCAGCACCAAAAGCAACAGCAAAGGCAAAAGCAGCGAAGGCAGTAGCAAAAGATGTGAGCGGTCTAGTTATGAGCGGCTATAACGGTATGTCTCGGCTTAAATATCTAGCTGGAATAAAGGAAAAAAATAAAAATGAATGATAGCATTAAAGAAACTGTAGCAAAACTAAAGCAGATTAGCGAGGGCCACCTGGGCGCTATGGCGGACAGAGTTGAACTTGATCACGAAGTTCAATTGGCACGCGGACAACTTTACAAGATTGCAAAGTATGCTATTAAACTACATGAAGCATTTAAAGATGTAAGTGAAGTTCAAGGATTAGATGGTTGGGTGAGTGCTAAGATTACTGAAGCTGCTCAGGCTATGGATGATGTAGCTCACTTTATGGAATATGAGCTTTCGCCTGCAAACGTTGCTAATGAGGAGACTGAACACAAGCATTTAGAAGAAGAAGGCACGACCGCCGATCTTTTACACGAATATAATGTAATTAAAGAGGTAGAACAAGATGACTTTAATTTAGCGGATCTTGCGCCAGAGTTACGCCCAGCAGTTAGACAAGCAATGATTAGATTTCCTATGTCTAAAGATAGACTCTCAGCAGTAGTTAGAATGCTTCAACAAGATGTAGAAACACAAAAAGACAACGAAAAAGAAATGGGTCGTTTAGATAACGTTAACGATGTACAGGATATAGACATTGATTCTACTGAAGTGGACCTAGATAATTTAGTTGACAGAATTAACAAATTAGAACAATCACAAATAGAACCAAAAGTAGAGGAAGATGACAAAAGTTCTGCGCCCACTGATCATACCCAATCTGAAAGAGATTCAATGCAGAAGCTAATTGATCGTTTACCTAATGATCATGACGATGATCTGGAGAGTGAACAAGACAAAACTACAGGATTAGATCCAGAGTTTAGTCAAAGTGTTATTGATCAAAACAAAAAGGCTAAGTTTGACACTTTTAACAAGTTTAAAAAGGCCCAGACCTCTCAAGGATCAAACGGCCCCACAACTTCGGGCGGGCTTCCCACACCCGAAAGTAAATATAAAGACTGGAGTAAATAAATGGACGATTTTAGAGCATTAGTTCAAAAAATAAACGAAATTAATAATACAGAGAGAGAAGAAGGCGTTGATGTGTACAAACCTGTTAAAGAAGAAACCACAGCGGGCACCGCAGAGACAAAGAAACTTCTCACAATTATTAATGAGCTTGAAAAAACTGGAAAAGGCAAATCAACGCCAATAACAGAGAAAAAGCAGAAGACAGAAGAAGATGTAGTTGGAGATCTTCGTACCCGATTTAGTGATTTCTTAAAAGCAGAGGTTGCTCAGGGTAGTGATCTAGCAACTATTAGTGATACTGTACAGGAAACTACTACTAAAGCTCAAGCAATTGACAAAGGATTTGGTGCTATCTTTCGTGTAATGGAAAGTTTACTTGATCTAACTAGTGAAGGCAATGCTCTTACTGGTGCAGTGCTTTCAGAGGGCGGGGACGGCCAATATATCGTTGACGCAAACGAAAAACTAGCATTAGCAATGGAAGCATTACAAACAGCTCATATGTACAGCGCACCTCGCGAAAAGGAATAAAATGTCGGCTAAGCAAATTAGGAAATTAATAGAAGCAATAGAGGAAATTCACGAGGCCGACGTGGATCGATCAGCATGGCGTCCTTTAAGTCGTGACCCAGCGCGAGAACTACCTCTGAGGGACGAAAGCAAGCCCTGGGATCTTGATAACCCTAGAATTTTAAAGGTTGTTATAAAAGACAACTACATTCAATCAGCTATAACTGGCGATTCTAACAAAGATAAGTATTCCGCGGAGATGTTTGCTGCGGTAACTATGAGTCCGGGCCGTTTTTCAAAGGATACTCTTGAAAATGAAAGATTACATGCCAATCGTAAGGGCTACGACTTTGAAATTGTTGATGAAGAATAGATTAATCAATTATCCACAGGATAATTTTAAAAACTACACTAATTTAGTTCAATAAATAGTATTGCTATACTGTTGTTAGGAGGTTACAAATGCGTCGAAATACTCTCTTAAAGTGGTGGGTTCAATTTATCTCAATTATATTTGCCTCAATTATTGCTTGGCAGTTAGGATGGTGGCATGCGTTATATGACGCTGATTTAACTAAGATTAGTCTGTTTATTTTAACTATATTTTTATTTACAACCTTAACAACAGGATATATGAGTTCCAAGCCCAATAACCCTAAAGCAAGACACTTAGGAAATTATGTGTGGTTTGGCAGCGAAGCTATGATTACATTGGGTATGATTGGCACAGTTGCTGGTTTTTTGTTAATGCTGGGTAGTGCATTTGCTGACCTCGACGTTAAAAATATTTCAAATGTTCAATCAGCTATTGCTGATATGGCTGTTGGCATGAGCACCGCGTTAAGTACAACACTTATGGGGCTAATTTGCAGTGTACTAACCAAAGCACAAATGGTTATATTAGAAAATAGCTGGGAACATAATGACTAGCAGACAGAGATATAAAACTAGTTTTGGATTTATTGATTTATTGTTTAACCTACTAGTAGGTTTTACATTCATGTTTATATTAGCGTTTATGCTAATTAACCCCATAGCAAAAAAACACGAATTGGACCCAAAGGCAGAATATCTGGTTATAATGACCTGGGATGACAAAAGCATAAGCGATATTGATATCTGGATTATGGATGATTTGGACCATGTTGTAAGTTTTAGGCAAAAGGATCAAGCTATGATTAATCTTGATAGAGATGATCTTGGACTGTCTAATGATACATATATAAATGCTCGCGGGGAAGAAGTAAAACGAAACTATAATAGAGAAGTTGTAAGTATACGTACAAAGAATCAACGACGTTACCTTGTAACTGTACATTATTATAATGCACGAGGCCGCGGCCGGATGCCGCAATTTGGTCGGACACCCACACCCGAGCCGGGCGCCGGACCGGCGCGAGGCCCGTTGGACCGGGTGGAACCCAGCACAAGCCCAGCTCCCACGCCATCTGCAAGAGAAGAAATAAAAATTCAACTATTACAGCTTAACCCTTGGACACTTCTTCATGAAAAAACTGTTGTTCTCGAAGCCGAAGGACAAGAGATACATATATTTGAATTTGAGGTTGATGCAAGCGAAAATGTAACTGTTGAAGAGACAAATCAAATGATAATCAATGCTCCGAATGGCTCAAGAAAACAATGGTCTCGGCAGGGCATGGGTACGATAGGACCATAATGTTTGAATTTTTAGATTTTAATTATAGTACAACTCAGTTAATGATGATTTGGGTATTTGCTGGTTTCGTGTGTTTTGTTCCTTTTTTCATGAAAAAGCGTTGGCAAAAATATTTAATAGTGCCAATTGTATTCGCCGCAATTTATCTTAGTTTTAATACTAATAAGGATTTTATTGGTAAACCACAATATGGTCTGCCAGAAGGAAAATGGACATATCTAATACACAGAGTTGATCGACTTAGTAAGCAAAAATATATCACTCTTTGGGTTATAATAAAAGGCGACGATAAATTGTATAGATTTTTATATACTAAAGAACAAGCTAAAAAGTTAGAAATAGCAATGAAAAGATCACAAAGAGGCATTCGCCAAATGGGACAATTTACAAAAAAATCTAAAGCAAAGAGAAAAGGCACGCGGGTCGAGCAGTTCGAATTAAAAATATATGACTTTCCTCACCAGGAACTGATGCCCAAAGCCAAAAATTAAAAATTGACACAATGTTAACAAACGTTTATAATAGTAGCATATTATAGGAGATATCAATGAGCGCAAGCGATAGAATTTTTAATCCGGAAGAGAAATCCAAACTAACAACCCTTATTAACGAAGGCCTTACTGTAATGCAAGAAGTTGACGACTTAAACGAAGGTCTCAATGATACAGTAAAAGCAATTGCTGAAGAAATGCAAATTAAAGCTTCAGTTCTCAAGAAAGCTGTACGTACCGCATATAAAGCAGATTTTGCTCGTCACAGCGAAGATTTGGCAGAATTAGAAAATATTCTTGCTACTGTTGGCAAACTACATTAAAATATATACATGTCCTACGTAGACGCCCACCTTGACAGAGACCACAACAAAATTTATGTAGTTGAGCGTGTAGATGGCAAGAGAGAGTATAAAGACTTTCCAGCCAATTATGTGTTTTATTATAATGATCCACGTGGTAAATTTCAAACAATTTATGGTAATCCTGTAAGTAGATTTACTACACATAGTAGTAAAGAGTTTAAAAAGGAACTAAAACTTCATAGCAAACGAGGGTTATGGGAAAGTGATCTTAACCCAGTTTTTCGTTGTCTCGCTAATAATTATCTAGATGTTGACGCTCCAAACTTACAGGTATGCTTCTTTGACATTGAAGTGGATTTTGATTCGGAACGCGGGTACTCAACACCGGAAGATCCCTTTAACTCTATCACAGCAATCTCGCTTTATTTAGACTGGTTAGATCAACTTATTACGCTGGTAATTCCACCCAAAAGTCTAAGCATAGAAAGTTCTAAAGATATTATTAAGCCGTTCGATAATACATTTTTGTTTGATAATGAAGCAGATCTTTTAAAGACATTCTTAGAACTAATTGAAGATGCTGATATATTAAGTGGCTGGAATTCAGAAGGCTACGACATTCCATATATAATACAACGTGTTACCCGTGTGCTAAGCAAAGACGACACCCGTAAATTTTGCTTATGGGGTCAATATCCTAGAAAAAGAACATTTGAACGCTTTGGTGCAGAGAACATGACGTTTGATCTAGTGGGTAGGCAACATCTAGACTATATGCAGTTGTATCGCAAATTTACATACCACGAAATGCACAGTTACAGTTTAGATGCAATTGGTGAATATGAACTTAACGAACGCAAAATTGCATATGAAGGAACATTAGATCAACTATATAATAAAAACTTTTATACATTTATAGATTATAACAGACAAGATTGTATGCTATTACACCAGCTGGATAAGAAATTAAAACTTATTGATTTGGCTAACGAACTCGCGCATACTAACACGGTTTTGTTACAAGCTACAATGGGCACTGTTGCTATTGTTGAGCAAGCAATAATTAACGAGTCTCACAAACAAGGGTTAATTGTTCCTAAACGCCGCAATAGAGATGGCGAACCAACTACCGCAGCAGGCGCTTATGTCGCTCACCCAAAAAAGGGCATGCATGAATGGATTGGTTCAATTGATATAAACAGTTTGTATCCTGGCGTTATTCGTGCATTAAATATGGCGCCAGAAACAGTAATCGGGCAATTGCGTCCTACATTAACCGACCATGCTATTAAGACTAAGATAGGCGAGAAAAAAAGTTTTGCTGAGGCATGGGAGGGCGAATTTGGTAGCAAAGAATATCAAGCTGTTATGGCAGGAGAAAAAGGCACCGAAATTACTATTGATTGGGAAAACGGCGATAGCGATACATTAAGTGCTTATGATGTCTGGAGACTCGTTTTTGATAGTAATAATCCATGGATACTTAGTGCTAACGGAACAATTTTTACCCACAAAAAGAAAGGTATTATACCTGGACTATTAGAACAGTGGTACGAAAAACGCAAGACCATGCAGAAAAAAATGCGTAACGCAACAACAGCCGAAGAAAAGGCATTTTGGGATAAGCGGCAATTAGTTATGAAGATTAATTTGAACAGCTTATATGGCGCTATTCTGAATCCGGGGTGTCGATTCTTTGATCACAGAATAGGACAGTCCACTACGCTAACAGGTCGTTGTATAGCTAAACACATGAGCGCAAAGGTTAATGATTTATTAACAGGAAAATATGATCACACTGGCGATGTTATTATATATGGAGACACCGATAGCGTTTATTTCAGTGCATGGCCTATAATGAAAGAAGAAGTAGAACAGGGTAGAGCCAATTGGGGCAAGGAAACATGTATACAATTATATGATACTATAGTTGATGCTTTAAACGAAACATTTCCCTTATTCATGGAAACAGCATTTCATTGTCCAAGAGTTAACGGCGAGATTATTAGAGCAGGTCGAGAAATAGTTGCTACGCGAGGGCTATATATTACCAAAAAACGTTATGCGGTATTAATGTATGACCAGGATGGGTATAGACAAGATAAAGATGGTGGTGTAGGTAAAGTTAAAGCAATGGGGCTCGATTTAAAGCGCAGCGACACTCCAAAAGTTATGCAAGATTTTTTAAGTAATATATTATTAGATGTTCTGACAGGTAAACAAGCAACCGATTTGGTGGAAAAAATTAAACAATTTAAACATGAATTTCATAATCGACCGGGTTGGGAAAAAGGCACACCAAAGCGTGTTAATAATCTTACAATGTACACAGCGAAAGAGACGCGCGAAGGAAGAGCAAATATGCCGGGGCATGTTCGTGCAGCTATGAACTGGAATTATCTTAAAAAGTTAAATAGTGACAACTACAGCATGCAAATTGTTGACGGAATGAAAACAATTGTGTGTAAACTAAAGCCCAATCCCTTAGGATATACTAGTGTGGGTTACCCAACAGACGAAACAACGCTTCCAGCGTGGTTTAAAGAATTACCATTTAATGATTTGGATATGGAAACAGCGATTGTTGATCAAAAAATTGATAATTTACTGGGAGTATTGAGTTGGAATTTAAAGGAGCAAACACAAACAGCAAACACATTCGATAACTTATTTTCTTTTGAATAATATGCTAATATAAATATTCACAAGGAGATAGTTAAATGAAGACGGGGCTATTCGAAAAACATAGTTTACTTGATCACTTTTATAGAGAAGCCAAAACTATCTGTATTAACATAGATGATAATATTGCCTATAATAGGCAAGTTGTGAAAAATCAAATTCAACGATGGAAAAATAAAGATGTACATAATCAACTATTAGATAGTCTCGAAAAACTTGATACAGCTAAACAAGAGTTCGAAACAGCAAAGAAAAATTTAGTAAACACTATACACTACGAACTACACACACGAGAAGTTCAAATATTACAGCACGATTATACAACATATGAAAGTAAACTAGAACTAAACGAGTCTTGGACCGACGAAGAAGCCGTAAACTTAAATAAGTTTATTAGTAAAGAATTTGATGACAAAATTAACTCCTTTGTTCAATACCACAGCACTTGGAAGTGTCCTTCTTTAGACGCTAATCCTGTTGATGGAAGATACACTCGTGCTATGGTTGGCGGCGACCCGTTGTATGTATACTGTGAAAAAGAAGCTGTAGCAAATCTTGTACGCGATAAATTTAATGAATTTTACGCTAAAAGAAGATTACGCATATATAACCACTTAGACAAATTTCCACAGAATCAAATAGGACTTGCTGTGTGCATTAACCTTTTTGAATACCTGCCATTGGACCCTATTAAAGACATAACAAAAAAGATATTCAACATTCTTAGACCAGGGGGAATATTTCTACTTAGTTACAACAACTGTGAGGAACGTCGTAGTTTAGAATTGCTTTCTAATAGTTTTCGTTGTTATGGCACAAGAAGTCTTATAGCTAACATGCTTTACAGTCAAGGATATGATGTGACTGACAGTGGATCTACAGATGATGGAGCATGGAATTGGATGATAGTACAAAAACCAGGTATTTTAGAAACCCAAAAACTTTCCAGTACCAGTGTAAAAATTATTCCAAAAAAACCCAAACCCGAAGATGTTCCAATGGATATTATGGATTGGGTTCTTAGTCACAGAAATAACATTGCTCCAAGATTATGGGTAAGAAATCTTCAGCAGGACTGGGCAAATTGCCCAGGAAAAATAGATGCATGGGAAAAACACTCCGGAACAATTACTTGGCTAATTAACGCAAATAAAATTTGACTTATTCTCCAAACACACATATACTATATAAACAGCAAAAGGAACTACCAATGAAAGACTATCTACTCGACATCGTTCAACACACGCATAAACTCGGATTTATTGATCTAGTGAAAATTAGCGGAACCAATAGTGAAACTAAACTAGATGGATTAGCAGAAGATCGCAGTGTTATTTTACAAGCACAATTTCATACCCCTGTAACAGAATTTGTGGGCACATTTGGAATGCCTAATCTTGAGACTCTTAGTGTTATTCTTAGTATTTCAGAATATGAAGAGAATGCAAAAATGAGCATTAACACACAAGAACGCAACGGAACAAGTGTTCCTGTAGGTATTCATTTTGAAAATGCTACAAGCGATTTTCAAAACGACTATCGTTTTATGAGCAGCGATATTGTTAATGATAAACTTAAAAGCGTTACTATGAAAAGTGTTAATTGGGGCGTTGATTTTGAACCAACAATAATTAATATACAACGACTTAAAATGATGATTAGTGCTAATAGCGAAGAACTAACATTCGTTGCTAAGACAGAAGGCAAAGATTTAAAATTCTATTTTGGGGATGTAAGTACGCACGCTGGAGATTTTGTATTTCAACACAATGTTGGTGGTAAACTCGATCGTGGATGGGCCTGGCCAGTTGAACAAGTTAGCAGAATTTTAAGCTTATCAGGAGACACGCGAGTCAGGTTTAGTGACGACGGCGTAAGCGAGATCACCGTCGACAGTGGCCTTGGCATCTATAGGTATTTACTTCCCGCACAACAAAAATAATGGTAGACTTTTATCGTCCTGCTCATTATGCTGTAAAAATTGATTCAACACTAAAATATGCTTGGATTAACATCCCTAAAAATGTCAGTAAATAATAAAATAAGAGAGATATTTAAACAACACCCACAACGAAAAAAAGATATTACAGAACTACATTAAAAAGATTATCAATTATTAGACAGACTAAAAAAATATAAATCATATGACTGAGTTATTGACTAATCTAACAGCACAACAAAAAGACTATGCAATATTTTTGCCTGCAATAAGCGGGTTCTATGTTCAGCATATAAGCAAGCAAAGGTTCGGTGATTTTATAAATCCGGACCGTATTCCCAGTCATTTTGTGAATGGACTTGAAAGCGCCAATTGGCTAGCCCCAGAAGGAATGTATAAGTATGCATTTAGCTTATATAGTGCTGGACATGCCAACCTAGACACAAATAAAAAAATTGAAGGCGAAGATATGATCCGCAACCGCAATCGCAACACAAGTTTTGTTGTTGGTGATAGCGGCGGCTTTCAAATTGCTAAGGGTATATGGAAAGCCAATTGGAAAGACCCCAATTGCCCTAAAGCTAGTACTAAACGTAAAGAGGTGTTAACTTGGTTAGATTCGTACTTTGATTACGCGATGATACTCGATATACCTGCATGGGTTCGGCACACCGAAAACGTACACAAGGACATAGGCGTTAGCACATACGAAGACGCAGTAACAGCCACAGAAATTAACAACGAGTATTTTATCCGCAATCGTAATGGCAATTGCAAGTATTTGAATGTTCTGCACGGCGAAACACACAGCGACGCAGAAAATTGGTATCAGCGTATGAAAAAATACAGTGATCCTAAACAATACTCAAATCACTTTGAGGGCTGGGCTATGGGTGGGCAGAATATGTGTGATATGCACATTATTTTGAAACGGTTAGTTACTATAATGCGTGACGGGCTACTTGAAAAAGGCGTGCATGATTGGATGCATTTTTTAGGTACAAGCAAGATAGAATGGGCAGTGTTACTTACTGATATACAGCGAGCAATACGAAAACATTATAACGAAAACTTTATTGTTAGTTACGATGCAGCTACTCCCTTTCTTAGTGCAGTAAATGCCAATGTGTATTATGAAATAGATATGCAAGACCGCAAAAAATGGTTATACAGAGGTGGTAATGGTATTGATGATAAATCATTTGCCCAAGATACTACACCATATGGGCAGGCTTTTATAACCCATTGGAATAATAATCAAGAAAGAAAATTACATACATTTTTAGAAAGTCCTATAACACAAGGTCTTACCGCAAAGGATATTTGCACTTATGCTAAAGGGGACCTTAATAAAATAGGACGAGAAGGTAAAACATCTTGGGACACTTTTAGTTACTTTTTACTCATGGCTCATAATGTATGGGCACATATTTACGCTACACAAGAAGCAAATCGCTTATACGACGAAGGAGTAATTCCTAGTGTGCTCATTTATGAAAAGCACGATCGTGTAGTATTTAAAGATATAATTGACGAAATTATCAGTTGCGCTGATTCAGACAAGGCATTTAAATTAATAGACGAACACAGTCGTTTTTGGACTAGTATAATCGGTTCAAGAGGCATGACAGGAAAAAGAGCAACCAATGCTCTAACACAATTTGACAATCTATTTAAGGAGATTTAACAAAAATGGAGTTAGATTACTTGGACTATAACATTAATCGACTAAGCAACGAACACTTAAAACTTAACTACATAACATCAAAATTACAAGAAGAAGTTAACCGAGTCTCAACTAGCATAGAGATTCAATATAATCTTAAAAAATTTAAAAAAAGAAAACTATTTGTTAAAGACCAATTAACCACCCTTAGGAAAAAGAAAAATGGCCAAAAATGAAGAAGACATGCCACTAACTATGGCACAATCGGACCAACCCAGGGAAAGTCACGACCAGTATATTTTACGTAGAATGCGAGAGGAGGGCTGTAATGATAGACTACGCAAAGCAACTCGTATGGCTTGGTCAACACTTGAATACAACCTTTTTAAATTTCGAGTTTCAATTGAAATTTTGAATGAATCAGATCCTACGCAATTTAAAGATGATATGATGCAATGGTTACCAGACCTTTGCTACAACGAGGATCTTGATTCGGACGATAAAACATGTGAAGAGGTTTCGAATGAATTATATTTAAAAATTAACGAGAAATATCCCAGTCGCACTGTTTGGATCGATGTCGCTGAAGACAGAGGAAACGGTGTATTAACTCAATACGATAAGAGGATATAAAATGAAAATTATAGATCCTATAAAGCCTACTTTTGGAATATCCCGTGCTATGCTCAAACAATGGATACAGGACGAGTTTATGTGTAACGCTGCCGCGACCGATGGGGTTGGCGCAGGATTATATTTTAGTAGGACATGTATCTTAAGTACACACAATGACAAACTTGTAGTTGAGGTAAATGCCATTGCACACGGTGGTAAGACGAGTAACGCAGTATATAATAGAAACCGATGTTCGAGCCAAACAGCAAATATGAATAGAACATTAGCGTTTATGCCTTGTGACTGCACTGATGAGCGCCCTAAGGAATTGAAGCGATATGAGGACGCCATGCATAAATTCCTTAAGGACTGGCATGTGAGAGATGTGGAAAAAGAACTAGGCGTAGAATGTTTTCACATCAACGATGATACACTAAAAACAAATCTGGTTGATTTTGTCGAACACATGTTTAATGATGGAAAATATCAGATAAAAGGATTAATTTGGTTTGATAATAACAAGCATGAATTTCTATGGAAAAACCCAAAATTTGGAGACCTTAACTTATCTGATATTGATTATACAGTAAAAGATGACACTTGCCTTAACAAGTTATTTAAGTTTGGAGAATAAAATGAAACACGAAATACAAAAAATATTTAACGATTTAGATGACTATAAGCGTTTTTGTATAGTATTTGGTCATCCTTACAACGAGGCTGCTTTATACAACAACGAAAATACAGTATATGTAGAATATGCAGCGTTTAAAAGTGGAAAGCGAATTGCTAATAATTGGATACGTGACGCTAAAATTTTCAGGAGAAATATTTTTGGCGTGAATAATAATGTTTAAATATAAAACAATTGTAAGCAGTAAAAACCTTACAAATAGGGCTAACCATTTACCCGTTGAAGGCGGTGCCCTTAATGCCGGATATACAAGTGTTGATGCTTTGTGTATGATTAGTAATTTACTTGGCAGACATGGGTTAACTTATAATGAAGACTGGTGGTGGGATAATTTTACGTCTTACGGAACTCCACCAGATTACGATAGGAAAGGATGTTTCTACAATATAAGATTAGAGTTTAAAAATCCTGAACATATTTGTTTGTTAAAATTAATAGAATCGGGTGAAAAAGTAGAATGAATAATTTTCGTGTTGGCTTCGTAGGATTAGGGAAACTCGGTATGCCGTGTGCTGAAGCGATGGCTACTGTATATAAGGTTACTGGCTATGATGTATTGGATAAAACAAGCAATAAAATTAGTATTGTACCGGACATCGAACAAGCAGTTCGCAACCAGGATATTATTTTTGTAGCAGTACCAACGCCTCATGACCCGAGATACGATGGTAGTAAACCAACCTGTCATTTACCACCCAAAGACTTTGATTATACACAAGTAAAGCAAGCACTAGAAGAGATTAATTCGTACGCAACTGGCCAATTAATTGCATTAATTAGTACAGTTCTTCCGGGAACTGTTAGAAGAGAACTTGCACCGTTGGTTACTAATGCTCAACTTGTATACAATCCCTATCTTATAGCTATGGGCACGGTAGTTTGGGATATGATAAATCCTGAAATGATAATTATTGGAACTGAATTCGATTCGGCCAAAAGAGTAAAACCCTTAGTAGACTTTTATCGCCCTCTTATGGAGAACGATCCACGTTATGAAATTGGAACTTGGGAAGAAGCGGAAGCTATTAAAATTTTCTACAATACATTTATCAGTGCTAAACTTAGTTTAGTAAACATGATGCAAGATGTAGCAATGAAATTAGGTCATATGAATATTGACGTTGTTACAAATGCTTTAGCCTTAAGCACACAACGTATTATGAGCCCACGATATATGACCGCTGGCTTGG
>Ga0114912_1000918_pt1 | contig 13327 bp, 15 predicted proteins | sample MalvirDeepMed_51_FD_89713 | JGI IMG/M metagenome (GOLD analysis project Ga0114912, IMG submission 89713) | Marine viral communities from the Global Malaspina Expedition - Malaspina viral metaG DeepMed_51 | ecosystem: Environmental > Aquatic > Marine > Oceanic | place: Mediterranean Sea...
CCCCAGAAACACGCTGCCCGCATGGCGCAGCTTCTGGAACAGGGGCTCGGGTTCGGCGACCGCCAGCTGGACGTGTTCGGCAGCGAGGCGATCGGCGAGCGGGATCGCGTCGTCGAGCGTATCGACCACCACGATCAGCCCGTTCGCTTCCCAGCTGGTGCGTGCGGTCTTGGCCGTGGGAAGGTTCATCAATTGCAGGTCGACGGCGTCTTCGACCAGCTTGGCGAAGCCGCGATCGTCGGTGATGAGGATGGACTGGCTGGTGGGATCGTGCTCGGCCTGGCTCAACAGGTCGGCGGCGATCCAGTCGGGATCGTTGTCCTTGTCGGCGATGACCAGGATTTCGCTCGGCCCGGCGACCATGTCGATGCCGACCACGCCGTAAAGCTGGCGCTTGGCTTCCGCGACCCAGGCATTGCCCGGTCCGGTCACGACATCAACGCGCGCGATCCGCTCGGTCCCGTAAGCGAGCGCGGCCACGGCCTGCGCCCCGCCGACGCGCCAGATTTCATCGACGCCCGCGATATGCGCGGCGGCGAGCACCAGCGGATTGCTCTCCCCCTTAGGCGTTGGCGTCGTCACGACGAGCCGGTCGACGCCCGCGACCTTTGCGGGGATGGCGTTCATCAGCAGCGACGACGGATAGGCCGCGCGGCCTCCGGGCACATACAGCCCCGCCGCCTCGACCGCGTTCCAGCGCGCGCCGATCCGCATTCCGACCGCGTCGGTATAGTCGCGATCCTCGGGCAGCTGGCCTTCGTGATAGGCGCGGATGCGGTCGGCGGCGAGCTGGAGCGCATCGCGCAGCTCGGGATCGAGCGCAGCGTGCGCGGCGGCGCATTCTTCCGCCGTGATGCGCCAGTCGCCATCCTCGGTCAGGCGGTGGTCGTCGAACCGCATGGTGTATTCCACCAGCGCCCGGTCGCCGCGCTCGCGCACTTCGCTAAGGATGCGGGCGACATCGCGTGCGACATCGGCATCGCTCTCGCGCCGGTCCCGCACCACGCGCTCGAACGCGCGTTCGAAGCTGTCTTCACCATGAGTGAGGAATTGCATCAGGCGGCCTTTCCTTCGGCATCCTTGGCGGCAAGACGGGCGGCCGCGTCCGCGCGGAACGCCTCGACCAGCGCGCCGACGCGGCTGTCCGTCTTGAGCGCGGCGCGATTGACGATCAGGCGCGCCGAGATGTCGAGGATGCGGCTGGTTTCGACAAGGCCGTTTTCGCGGAGCGTCGTGCCCGTAGAGACGAGATCGACGATCCGCCCGGCGAGGCCCAGTTCCGGGGCGATCTCCATTGCGCCATTGAGCTTCACGCATTCGGCCTGGATGCCGAGCGCCTCGAAATGGCGGCGGGTCAGATTGGGATATTTGGTCGCGACCCGCAAATGGCTCGCGCCCGCAATGTCGCGCGCGGCGTCCTTGGGTTCGGCGACAGCGAGGTGGCAGTGGCCGAAATCGAGATCGACGGGGGCGTAGAGTTCGGCGTAATCGAATTCCTCGACCACATCCGATCCCACGATGCCCAATTGCGCCGCGCCATGCGCAACGAAGGTCGCCACGTCGAAGGCGCGCACCCGGATCAGGCGCATATCCTCGCGCGTGGTCGCAAAGGTCAGCGATCGGTTCGCCTTGTCGTGGAAGGCGTCTTCCGGCACCACGCCCGCGCGCGCCATCACCGGCAGCGCCTCCACGAGGATACGGCCCTTGGGCACGGCGAAGGTGAGTGTCTGCGGCATGGTGCGGGCAGATAGGCAGCGACAGGACAAAGGGCAACACGCATGGCGGCAAACGGACAGACGGACGGCGGGAAGGAGCCCGGCGCGGTCATGGATATCGTATCCGTTCCGCAGGCGATCGCGTGGCAGGCCGAGCACGCCGAGCGGGCGGGCGCACCGGGCACGGGCCGGGTGGTGCGCGGTCTGCTGGCGCTGGAGGACAGCCAGGCGGCGACCGCGCGGCGCATTTTCGCATGGCAGGGGCTTAGCCTGCGCGATGCGATGCCGCTCAGGATTGCGGGCGGCATCCACAACCTCCTGTTGACTGGCGCGGAACCTCGGCTGGCGGATATCTACGAAGGCCGGACCGTCGATCAGGGCCAGGTCGACAGCTTGATCCGCGAGGTGGTGGAAAAGCACGATCACGCGCTGCTCCCCTGGCTAGACCATCCGCCCCAGACCAATGAGGCGGGACGATCAGCCGCGCTGATGGCGGGGCTGTTGTGGCTCGCCGAGAGGGTGGCACCACGCTTCGAACTGATCGAGATCGGGGCGAGTGCGGGTATCAACACGATGATGGGCCGCTATCGCTACGAACTGGGCGGAGTTGGCGTCGGACCGTCCGGCAGCCGCATGGTAATCGCGCCGGAATGGCGCGGGGCCTCTCCGCCCCAAACCGACCCGCAGATCGTGTCGGCGCGGGGTTGCGATCTCAAGCCGGTCGACCTGACCGACGAAGTGCAGGCGCTTCGTCTCAAGAGCTATGTCTGGCCCGAAGCGAGCCAGCGCATGGCACGGATCGACACGGCGATCGCCATGGCGAGCGGCTTCCCGCCCGATATTGCGCGGCAGGATGCGGCGAGCTTCGTGGCCGAGGCGTTGGCGGCTCCGCAGGAAGAGGGCGTCACGCGCACGCTGATGCATTCGATCGTCTGGCAATATCTGCCCGACGCGGCGCAGGACGCGGTCACCGCAGCGATGGAAGAAGCCGGTTCGACGGCGAGCGAGGCGAAGCCGCTGGCCTGGCTCGCGCTCGAAACCAATCGCGAGACCTTCGCCCACGAATTGCGGGTTCGATACTGGCCGGGAGGCGAAGAGCCGGTCCTGCTCGCCACCGCGCATCCGCATGGCGAACGGGTGGAATGGATCGGCTAGCGCGAGATTACTCGCCCTGCATCTTCTCCATATAGCCCGCCGCCACCATCGCCGCGACCTGATCGAGCAATTGGTCCGGCGTACGGCGCATTTCGCCCATCCTTTCCTCCATGCCCTGCGCAACGATGATCTCGCGCTGGTCTTCCGCAATCGCATCGACGATCCGCTTTGCGGCTTCTGCGGGCGGAATGCCGTTGTCGATCGCCCGGTCGCTCCTGCCGCGTTTCTCGCCGTCTCCGGTCAGCGCATTGCGGCTGACATCGGTGGCGACCGATCCGGGGCAGACGACGTGTACCTCCACTCCGCTTTGCGACAATTCGGCCCGCAGGGCATCGGCATAGCCGATCAGGCCGAACTTCGCGGCGCAATAGGCGGTGCGCAGCGGGATGCCGACCTTGCCTGCGATGCTGGAGATGAAGACCAGCCTGCCCGATTGCCGTTCGGTCAGATGGGGTAGCAAGGCCTGCGTCGCCGCGATCTGGGCGGTCAGGTCGATGGCGATGATATCGCGATAGACCTGCATGGCGGTCTGCGTGGCGGGACTGCGCTGCGAGACACCGGCATTGGCGACGAAGACGTCGACGCCGCGCCAGGCCACCGCTTCCTGCGTCGCCCGCTGCATCGCATCCTCGTCGCGCACGTCGAAGGGAAGCACGAGCGTTTCGGTGTCAAGCGATCCGGCCACCGCATCGAGCCGGTCCCGATCGCGGCCCGACAGGATTATCGCGGCCCCGCGCCCGGCCCATTCGCGCGCCAAAGCTGCGCCGATCCCGCTGCTCGCGCCGGTGATCCAGACTGTCTTGCCTTCGAAGCTCATGCTTGCGTCCTCATGGATAGGTTACGGTCTTGGGCGCGCCTTCGGGCAGGGGGATGAACTCCTCCGCATCGCCCGGAACCTTCGGAAACCGGCCCTCGCGCCAGTCCTGTTTCGCCTGTTCGATCCGTTCGCGGCTGGAGCGGACGAAATTCCACCACGCATGGCGGCGGGTCGAAAAGGCCTCGCCGCCGAGCAGCATGACCCGCCCGCCAGCGCTGCTTTCGAGCGTCATTTCGCGCCCCGGCTTCAGCACCGCCAATTCGTAGAGCTTGAGTGCGATACCGTCGATCCGCGCCTCGCCGCCCACCAGCATCACCGCGCGCTCGTCCGCCTCGTCCTCGATCGGGATCGCGCCGCCCGGTTGCAGGACGATTTCGGCATAGATCGTGCCGGCATGGGTGGTGGTCGCGGCGCGTTCGCCCCACAATTCGCCCATGATGACGATGGCCTTGCTGCGCCCGTCCTCGATCACCGGAAGATCGCCGATCGCCTCGAAAGCGGGGTCGATTTCCTCGCGCCCGTCGGGCAGGGCCAGCCAGGTCTGCATTCCGTAGAGCCGCGGCCCCGCATCGCGCTCTTCCTGGGGGGAGCGTTCCGAATGCACGATCCCGCGCCCCGCGGTCATCAGATTGACCTGGCCGGGCCGGATCGTGGAAAAGCTGCCCAGGCTGTCGCGGTGATCGATCGCGCCTTCGAACAGCCAGGTCACCGTGGAAAGGTCGATATGCGGGTGCGGCCGCACGTCCATTCCGGTTCCGAGGTCGAGCTGGGCCGGGCCGAACTGGTCGACGAAGATGAACGGGCCGACCATGCTCAACGCCTTGGATGGCAACACCCGGCGCACCTCGAACTGGCCGAGATCGTGCGTGGTGGGGGTTAGCGTTTGCGTGATATTGCTCATGCTGCGTCCAATTCCGGGTAGTGGCGGAAGATTCCGTCTTCGTTGAAGGCGATCCGGCGTTCGCTGTCCAGATAGCGGGCGATACCCTCGATCCCGGCCACAGCATCGCGGCAGGCGACGAGGCGCGGATAACCGGGCTCGATCGCAGCCATGCGCTGGGGAAACGCGTAGCGCAGTCCCTCCACCAGCTGGAACAGCGAAGTGTCGACATGGCTCCAGCTTTCGCCCGCCATGAAGGGGCCGTCCTTTACGCCGAGCGCCCGTTCGTAATGGTCGAAATATTTCGGAATCCGTTCCGAGCGAAATTTTTCGGCGGCGGTTTTGGCGGCGTCCTTCTGATCGTCGTAATAGAGGCTGCTGGCGATCGGATGATGGACGGCGTGCACTTCGGCGACGATGTCCGTGATGGTCAATTGCAGCTGGATCAGGTGCAGATCGGTAGCGGTATCGCCGGTTGTGCGGCCATGCTTCTCGGCCAGCCAGGTGACGATGTGCGCGACCTGCGCGATGGCGAAACCGGTCTCGCGCTCGACCAGATAGGGCGGGGCGTAGGGGGCGAAGCCGTTTTTTGCGCGGTGTTCCATATCCTCGACCAGAGCCTGCGCATCCCTCTCACGCGCCCGGTCGCGCCAGCCGATATCGGCGGCAGCGAGGAACAGGCGGACGAACTCGCCGCGCCCCTGAATCGAAGGCCAGTACCAGAGATCGTAGGGCGCCTCGATTTCCGATCCGCTCATGGGGTCGGGGCCGAAGCCTGGATCGCGAGGGCATGGACTCGCTCGCCCGGAATGTCGCCCAGCGCCTTGTTGACCATGCGCTGGCGTTCGACCCTGCTCTTGTCGGCAAAAGCGGGTGCTTCGATGGCGACGGTGAAATGCGATTCCCCGCTCCCGTCATCGCCCATATGGCCGCTGTGCTTCGCGCTGTCGTTGACGATCTCTAGCCGCGTCGGGTTGAAGGCTTCGGTGAGCAGGCGCTCCATTTCCTGCTGGACGGTTTCCGCCATGCGGTCGTTCTCCTGTTTGCGGGCTTTCCATCGCGGCGCCCAATCCCCATCCTAAACCGAATGCGGCAGACAAAGTTTCATGGACGATACGAAGCGGACGGGCGAGTGTGCGAACATCCCGCCTGCACCGAACCGGGGGAATTTCGCGCGCCTGGGCACGGCCACGGGTTCGACGGGCCGGGTGGCTGGCGCTGGATGTGCCTCGATCACGTGCGCGAATTCAATGCGGGATATGACTGGTTCGAAGGGATGAGCGCGGAAGAAATCCTCCACGCGCAGGCGCCGACCAGCGGATGGCGGACCGAGAGCCCCACATTTCGCCCTACTGCCGGTGTCGACGGAATGCCGCGCTGGAGCGATTACGACGATCCGCTCGATGCGATCGCGGCGCGGGCTGCCGGGATCAAGAGCCGCGCGCGGCGGCAAGCCGACATGGCCATGGACGGGCGCTTCTCGAAGGGCGAGGCCATGGCGCTCGAAACGATGGGGCTGGGCCTCGACGCGGACCGGCGGCGATTGCGGCGGCGCTATTCCGAACTCGTGCGCCGATATCACCCCGATCGCAATGGCGGCGACAGGAAATACGAGGCCCGGCTGGGCCAGGTAGTCGAAGCCTATCAGCTGCTCAGAAAGAGCAGTGCCTTCGCCTGACGCCGGGCGTTTGCGGGGATCAGGCTTCGGCGGAAAAGATCGTTTCGAAACCGCCATAGATCATGCGCTTGCCATCGAAAGGCATGGCGAGCGAGTGCCAGCGCTCGTCGGTTTCATAGCTGTCCTCGCACGCCTTGCTGGTTTCCCTGTCGGGCCAGACGATGAAGCTGTAGACCACCGTTTCGCCATTCTTGAGGTCGACCGCGCGGCGCAGATCGGTCTGCTTGCCTTCGGGGACGTTATCGCCCCAATTCTCCATCATCGACACCGCGCCATATTCCTTGAACAGCGGCCATGCATCCTTGGCGGACTGGAGATATTCGGCCCTGCGGCTTTCTTCCACCGGGGTCACGAAACCACTCACATAGGTCATCACTCGTTTCCTTGTCCGGCATCGGTTGAGGGCGGTGTCCAGTCGGGGTCCATCCACATGGTCTCCCAGATATGCCCGTCCGGGTCCTCGATCGCGCCGCCATAGAGGAAGCCCTGATCTTCGATGGCGCGCGGTTCGGTGCCGCCCGCTTGGCGCGCGGCCGCGTGGATCGCATCGACCGCTTCCCTGCCGTCGAAGGATAGGCAATTGAGAACCCCGCTGGTCGTCCGCGCGTCGATGATCGCCTTGTCGGTGAAGGTCGCGTAGAAGTCATGGGCGAGCAGCATCACGCTGATCGTATCGGACCAGACCATTGCGCTGGCCTGCTCGTTGGAGAAAGCGGCGTTCCGTTCGAAGCCCAACGCCTCATAAAACGCGGTGGAGCGCGCCACGTCGCGCACGGGGAGGTTGATGAAGATCGTTTTCGCCATTGCCGCTCTCCTCGACTGACGACTCGTTTAACAGACGTTCAACTCTGGCGGAATGCCCAGCGCAGCGTCTTGCCGGCGCCCCAGGTCGCGGCACGGGCGGGGAGAGCGGCGAGGCCGGGCCGCTCCAGCCCCAGCATCGAGCGGGCGAAGGGCGGCAGTAGCGCCACCGCTTCGCTTCCCAGCATGGCTTGGACCACACGCGGCGCGCCTGCGGGCCGCTGGTTGAGCACGAGGTCGGCGATCTCGCGCGCTTCGGCTCTCGTCGTCAGATCGCCGCGCAAATCGCGGAAGATCGCTTCGGCCTCGTTGCGGTCCAGCGGCACTGGATCGGCGCCGAGAGCGCGAGCGATCACGGCGAACTGGCGATAATACTCGTCCTGCTCGTGGCCCGGCATACCGGGGCGCACATGTCTCAGATACGCGGCGAGGAAGCTGGTCGCCTCCGCCACATGCACCCAGGCTAGCGTGCGGGGATCGGTGGCGGCATAGGGAGTACCGTCCGGCAGCGTCCCGCCGACCTTGGCATGGATGCGATTAACGCGCTCGATCGCGCGCATCGCTTGGTCGCGGTGGCCGAACGTCGTCGTGGCGATGAAGCGCGCGGTGCGCCGCAGCCGCCCATGCATATCGGCGCGGAAATTCGAATGGTCGAGCACGCCCTGAAGCGCGTGGGGGTGCAGCATCTGCAAGAGGAGCCCGCGTATCCCGCCAACCATCATCCCGACCACATCGGCATGGACCATGCGGATCGGGCTGTCCTTCTCGAACAGGGCCTCGCCCGATGGCGGCACCGGTTCCTCGCCGCTCTGCGCATCGTTGAACACCGCGCGCACCCGACCGACAAGGGCGAGGCGGAGGCGTTCGGAAAGGGGATCTGTCGCCATCGCCAGCCAATATAGGGTTGGCGCTCGCGGGATAAATGCCTAGGTCCGCCAGCGATGACCGACACGACCGATAAAAGCTTCGAACCTTCCGCGAAAACCGTGCTGAGCGCCCCCGATACCACGGTGGACGTGCGCGAAACCTTCGGCATCGATATCGACTGGCAGGTGCCCGCTTTCTCGCAGCCGGACGAGCGCACCCCCGATCGCGACGACAGCTATGTCTTCGAAGCCGACACCACGATGGCGATCCTCGCCGGCTTCGCGCATGACCGGCGCGTGATGGTGCAGGGCTATCACGGCACGGGCAAGTCGACGCATATCGAACAGGTCGCCGCGCGCCTCAACTGGCCGTGCATCCGCATCAATCTCGATGCACATATCAGCCGTATCGACCTGATCGGGCGCGATGCGATCGTGCTGCGCGACGGGTTGCAGGTGACCGAATTCCGCGAAGGTCTGCTCCCTTGGGCGCTGCAGCATCCCGTGGCCTTGGTGTTCGACGAATACGATGCAGGCCGCCCCGACGTCATGTTCGTGATCCAGCGCGTGCTGGAACAGCAGGGCAAGCTGACTCTGCTCGACCAGAATCGCGTGATCCGCCCCGATCCGAATTTCCGCCTGTTCGCAACCTCGAACACGGTCGGACTCGGCGATACGAGCGGACTCTATCACGGGACGCAGGCGATCAATCAGGGGCAGATGGACCGCTGGAACATCGTGGTCGGCCTCAACTATCTCCCTGCCGAGACCGAGCAGGAAATCGTCGCGGCCAAGAACCCCGATCTCGACCCCAAGATGCTGGCTGACATGATCAAGGTCGCCGACCTGTCGCGCCAAGGCTTCATCAACGGCGATATCTCCACCGTGATGAGCCCGCGCACGGTCATCACCTGGGCGCAGAATTATGCGATCTTCAAGGATGTCGGCTTCGCCTTCCGCCTCAGCTTCCTCAACAAATGCGACGAGGAAGAGCGGATGCTGGTCGCCGAATATTACCAGCGCGTGTTCGGCGAGGACCTGCCCGAAAGCGTGGTCGGGAAAGGTTAAGCTGCAAGCCTCTAGAAATGACTGTGTTGTTGGACTAGCACAGTAGGCTATGGGGCTTTTCGATTCCTTCGGGCGCAAGCGGGGCCGGGATGCGGAGCCCGCGCCGCATCGCGGCTATTACGCGCTGCATGACGGGCTGGGCCCCGATCCCGACGACGACCTCGATCAAGACGATTTCGGCGCCTATCGGCCCAATCCCCGCGCGCCTGCCTATGACGAATGGGATGCCCGGCTCGGCCATCTCGACGAGGCGGTCGAGAGCGAGGAGCGACGCAGGCTACCGTGGTGGCGGCCCGCTTATTGGCGTGATCGCCGCAAACGCTGGTGGGCGGTGCGGATCGTCGCCGCCGCGATCGGCCTGTTCATCGTGCTGGTGGCCTGGTTGGCCATCACCGCGCCCCTGAACAAGTCGCTGGAACCCGTGGTTCCGCCCCAGATCACTCTGCTCGCCGCGGATGGTACGCCGATCGCCCGCAACGGTGCGATCGTGGACGATCCGGTGAAGATCGCGACGCTCCCCCCACACGTCGTGGAGGCGTTTCTCGCTGTCGAGGACAGGCGCTTCTATTCGCACTGGGGGATCGATCCGCGCGGCATCGCGCGTGCCGCCTGGACCGGATATGGCGGCGGATCGACGATCACCCAGCAGCTCGCCAAATTCACCTTCCTGACATCGGAACAGACGCTGACCCGCAAGGCGCGCGAAATGCTGATCGCGTTCTGGCTGGAAAGTTGGCTGACCAAGGACGAAATTCTCGAACGCTATCTCTCGAACGCCTATTTCGGTGACAACGTCTACGGCCTGCGCGCGGCGAGTATGCATTTCTTCTATCGCAAGCCGGAGAATCTGACCGAAAGCCAGGCAGCGATGCTGGCCGGGCTGGTGCAGGCCCCGTCGCGCTACAATCCGGTGAAGCATTACGACCGGGCCGAGCGGCGGATGCAGACGGTGATCGGCACCATGGTGGCGGCGGGTTACCTGACCGAGGCCGAGGCCGCCCGCATCCGCCCGCCCGCGCTCGATGTCAGGACCAAGAGCGACCTTCCCACCGGCACCTATTTCGCGGACTGGGCGCTTCCGCAGGCGCGCGAACTGGCCGAAAGCGGCTATGCGCGGCAGACGCTGACAACCACGCTCGACAGCCGGTTGCAGGCCATCGCCCGCGATGTGACGAACCGCGCCTCGCTCGGCGGGGCGCAGGTCGCGCTGGTGGCGATGCGGCCGAATGGCGAAGTGGTCGCGATGATCGGTGGGACCGATTACGCCAAATCCCCCTTCAACCGCGCCACGCAGGCCAAGCGCCAGCCGGGATCGACCTTCAAGCTGTTCGTCTATCTCGCGGCGCTCCAGGCGGGCTGGGATCCCGACGAGAGAATCGCCAATACCGAGATCACCGAAGGGAGCTATCGCCCCAAGAACGCGCTCGGCCGCTATTCCGACAGCCTGTTGCTGCGCGAAGCCTTCGCGCAATCGAGCAATGTCGCGGCGGTGCGCCTCTATGGCGAGGTGGGGAGCGAGGCGGTGATCCGGGCGGCGCGCGAACTGGGGGTAAGCTCGCCGCTGACGGAAGGCGATCCGAGCCTGGCGCTCGGCACCAACACCATGACGCTGCTCGAACTGACCGCCGCCTATGCGGGCATCGCGGGCAACGCCTTTCCTGTCGAACCCCACGCCTTCGTGCGGCCTGAAAGAAGCTGGTGGCAGAATCTGATCGACGGGCCTGACAGCCTGTCCGGTCGCAAGCACGAGGGGATGGAGTCGATGCTGCGCCAGGCGGTCAATTCGGGCACCGGCCGCGCGGCGATGCTGGCCGTGCCGAATTACGGCAAGACCGGCACCACGCAGGACAATCGCGACGCGCTGTTCGTGGGCTATGCGGGCGAGGGCGAGGACCGGCTGGTCGTCGGCGTGTGGGTCGGCAATGACGACAATTCCCCCCTCGGCAAGGTCAGCGGCGGGACCGTGCCTGCGCGGATATGGAAGGATTTCATGCGCCGGGCGAGCGGTGCGGCGTCTGCCCCGCGCGCCAATCCGACGCAGCAGGCCGATCCGGGCGGCCCGGTCGAACCGCTCGACGTGCCCGACGCCGCCGACATTCCGATGGAGGACGGCTCGCGCCTGCAAATTCGCGAGGGCGAGGTGATCTATTCGAGCGATCTCAACGGCGAACCGTTCGATATCCGCCTCGGCGAAGACGGTGTCAGAGTCGATTCCGAGAGGATCGAGGAAGCGCGGCGGCGTGCGGACGAGATACGTCGCGAAGCCGACGAAAGAGCGCGCGAGGTCGACGGGTTCTAGCCCAGGTTTCAGTCCACGTCGCGGATCATCACATTCATCACCGCGCTGGCGATCGGCTTCGCGGGATCGTCCTGCCACGCCTCGACCGAGAGGTTTGCCGTCCGCCGCCCCAGCTTGACGATGCGCGCGCTGGCATAGCTGCGCTTCTCATCGCCCGCGCGCAAAAACTGGACCGTGATGTTGATCGGCACGAAGCTGGCCGCGCGTCCGGTTTTGGCGAGCGCCGCGCGCAGGGCGCCGTATCCCGCCGTCTCCAGCAAGCCGCTGATCGCACCGCCATGCAGCGCCCCCGGACGGCCCAGCACCGCTTCGGAGAAGTCGACATGCAGGACCGGCGCGTCGTTCTCCCACCGGTCGAGCGCAATGCCGAGCGAGCGGGCATAGGGCGTCAGCAGGGCGATATCGGGCGCATCAGCCATTGGCTTGCCCTCCGCTTCGGTCAGCGGGGAGATCGACGGTGCGCTTGTCGATCGTCATGAAGACCGCCTGCATATGCGCGACCGGATCGTCCGGGTCGCCATCATGCGCGATCCCCCTTACGAAGGCGGCGGAGCGGGTGGTGCGGTAGCACTGGACGCGCCCGAACACCGAATTGCGCTCGCGCGCGGGGCGAGTGTAATCGACGCGCAGGTCGAGCGTGGCGATGGCGCGGAACTCACCCGTCCGGGTCCAGATCGAGAGGCCTCCCGCCATGTCGAGCAGGCTGACGATCGGGCCGGAGGCGAGCACATCGCGCCCTTCTTCGCCCAGAAGATCCTCGCGCCAGGGCAGCTCCATCTCCACCCAGTCCTCGCCATGATCGGAAAAGCGCATTCCGAGCCAGCCATTATGCGCGCGCGCGACGAGGAAATCGGCGGCGACCGCGGGATCGAAACGGGGGGTGGGATCGGACATCGTGGGGCATCTGCCCCGCGAAAGGGCGGATTACAACGGTTTAATTTCCCTCGCGCCGCGGCGGGCGTCAGCGTGCATCGAGCGAGGGTGCGAAGGGTTCGCACGCCACGACAGAGGGGATTTTCTTCCGCCATGACGCTTCCGATTCTCGATCTCGACCTGCTGCCCGATCTCGACACCGTGACCGGCCTTTTCGGCAGCCTTTCCGACCTCGCCAGTGCCAGCACCGATGATCGCGCGGTCGTCATCATGATCTACGTCTACGAGATGATGCCGCCGGATTCGTTCTTCTAAAACGAAGCAGGACAGGATGCGGATCGATCCGGCGATCGCCGAATGGCGGCGCGATGGCGCGGCCCAGCGATCCGCGCAGCGCGACTTGGAATCCGCGCGCCAGACATGGCGGGACGGGGCGGCGCGCTCGCTGCTAGCCGATCTCGACCGCTATGGTGCGGGGGAAAAGCTTGGCTGCTGCGACGAGCTTCAATCGGCTCTGCGATGCCCGACCACGGCTGACGCACTGCTTGCGCCACTGCTTTCTGCGCTGGTCGACTCCCAACGCCGCCATCCGCTCGGCCAGGTGCCGTTCCGCCATCATTATTCGCATGGCAGCGGATTGGTGCAATTGGCGGCCAGCGGACGTGCGACCGTGTCGCTGGTCTTTTACGAAGCGGAGTCTTCGAAAGATCAGGCGGGCACCATCGCCTTCGCGGATGGGAAGCGGCACGAGCTGTGTCTGGCGGGCGCAGCGAGCGGGCACCTGTTTGCGCTGGAAAAGCAGGCCGATGGGGCGGCGCGGATCGCGTCGGAACCGCTCGATCTGCGACGTGGCGTGGCGCTGAAACTGGGTGGCGATCGCACCAAGCGCCTTGAGAGGATAGCTGGCCGCCTTGTCATTCTGCGCCTTGCGAGGGAGGCCGTGTATCCGCGCCCCTCGCACGAATACCGGATCGCCGATGGCGCTCTGATCCACCGGGCCAGCGGCGATCGGGAGGAAAGCCGCAAGGAGATTGCCATCGCCCTTCTGGCGCGCATGGGACGGCAGGATGCGGCGCCGGTGCTCGCGCGGATCACGCGATCATCTCGCAGCGACCATCTCCGCTGGCAGGCGCTGCGGGCCGCGCTCGCACTCGATACGGCCTGCGGATTTGCGC
>Ga0114912_1000919_pt1 | contig 13286 bp, 10 predicted proteins | sample MalvirDeepMed_51_FD_89713 | JGI IMG/M metagenome (GOLD analysis project Ga0114912, IMG submission 89713) | Marine viral communities from the Global Malaspina Expedition - Malaspina viral metaG DeepMed_51 | ecosystem: Environmental > Aquatic > Marine > Oceanic | place: Mediterranean Sea...
TCCAGCTCATACCAATATTACGGGCGGTCGGAACGTCTCTAACTGAGCGAATCGCCATAAAACGTACGATAATATGCGGCTGACCAAAATAACCCAAGCCCCAGGCCATCAGTGAGATGATACCAAGAGCTGTCATACCACTGGTAATATCGAGCAAGCTTGGATCGATATTTTGAACTGCGGTTGTCGTAGCTGAAATGCCGCCAAGATCAGTAAAGGCAACGATAGGGACGATCACCATAGCAAATAACATGATGACCCCTTGTACGAAGTCAGTCATGGATACAGCGAGAAAACCACCGAATAGTGTATAAGCAACTACCACACCAGCAGTAACCCATAGGCCTGTGCTATAAGATAGGTTTAATGAGCTTTCGAAAAGTTTACCACCCCCTACAAGACTTGCAGCGGTATAGACGGTAAAGAATAGAATGATGACAACGGCTGAGATGACACGTAGCATGTGTGACTTGTCTTCAAAGCGGTTAGCGAAGTAATCGGGTAGGGTAATAGCGTTGTCAGCTACTTCGGTATACACCCGAAGACGCGGTGCCACGATCAGATAGTTTAATAATGCCCCTAATGTCAAACCAAGTGCGATCCAAATACTAACCACACCATCGGCAAACATATAACCAGGTAAGCCAAGTAGTAACCAACCTGACATATCTGAGGCACCCGCTGAGAGTGCCGTTACTGCTGGGCTGAGATTACGGCCACCGAGCATATAGCCTTCTGTGTCATTGGCCTGCTTAAAGTAAGCATAAATGCCAATCCCAATCATCACTAGGAAATAGGCGGCAAGCGATATCAGCACGCCACTAGAAACTCCGTTCATATAAATTGTCCTTAACCAACGCTGTTGGCTGTTATTATATTTTGCTATCGAGATAAAAATAGAAACTCAGCACAAAAGGTGATATCTAAAAACAATAAAAGCCATTAGATATCTCGTAATGGCTTTGCACTTATTAACTTTGCACTTATTAACTTTGCACTTATCAATAAGTGATTACTTTTGACTTTACAGGATTGATATAATTACAGTCAGCTTTAGGCTTACACCGATAAATAAAAGTAAGTCATTCTTTATTCATCGCAGTTTATTCATCGCAGTGGAGGATATCAATCGTTTAAAATCGTCAGTTTTACCATACGTTTATCGATATGACTCTAAGAGCAGATAATAAGCTCTTTTTGAAAATGAGCGGTCATTTATGGTTGTATAAGTCATCTTACTCACAAACATAAATGAAACTAGCTGCTAATTATACTGTCTTTAGTTATGACCTTTAATACTTAAGCAGATCTTAAATCAATAGCATTGCAAATCAGTGATACTGTCAGCTACTTTTAACTTTAAGATTCATCATTAAATTAAGTAGCATCAGTTATCAAGTAGATCAGTCAGTAACCTTACTTCAATAATGCTAGAGCATTAATTAAAATGACATAGTTATCACTGAAGTAACTGAATGTTAAAATTCATACTTAAGAATTATAACGCATCACAATATCAATTACTAATCGTAGATTAGATGCGACTAGCGTGACATAAGCTCCTCAATACTTTTGAGCTATAGAATAACTATAAAAAAAACGTGACCTTATGGATCACGTTTATCATATTTGTTACGTTTATATTACTAACGGTATCATGAATTAATCAATAGGTGCAAGTAGCTCTAATAGCGCCTCGACACTGCTAGAGCGCGTCAATTTTGGATTGATAACCACGCCTAAGTAGCGTTGCAGCTCGATATTATCCGCCATATTGATACGCTCTAAGTCTTGGCTTATCAGGGTTTGCGGCAGTACCGACCAGCCCAGTCCTACGGAGACGAGCATACGAATCGACTCAAGTGGATTGGTACTCATTGTGGCATAAGGCTTTAAGTTATGTTTGGCAAATTCAGCCAAGGTGATCTGACTCGTAAAGGTATTGGCAGAAGGTAGAATAGCTGGATAGTGTGCTAGCTGCTCTAAAGTCACATTGGTTTTTTGCGCTAAGGGCGATAACGTGCCGGTCATGAAATATAGTGGATCGGACCATAGCGTATGATAAGTCAAGCGCTTGTCATAGACGGGCGGTAAGGTTAAGAAAGCCAGAGATAAGTTACCATCAAGAACGGATTTGTGCGCCTCTTCAGAGTCGACAAAATGTACTTCTAACTGCACAGCAGGATAAGCTTGAATAAAATGCTTGAGCACTGGCGCTAAGTGATGTAGACCAATGTGATGACTCGTACCAATGACTAGCTTGCCTGAGACCACTTGTTCTGAGTGCTGAAGATTAATCCTAAAATTATCATAATCATCGAGCCAACGCCGGGCGTGCGGCAGCATCTCGTTAGCGGCTTGGGTAGGCACGATACCGCGGCCTACGGTATCAAATAGCGTAATATTGAATTCGTCTTCTAAGTTTTTGATACGTTTGCTGACGGCAGGCTGAGTGATAAACAGCTTTTCTGCTGCTCCTGAGATACTGCCTGTTTGCATAACGGTGACAAACGTTGTCAAATTGGTGGTATTCAAACCGGTATCCTTAGCTATATGTAAAGCTATAATGAAAAGTTGGCTAATCCAATCACAATTTATTAGAAATATAAGTTTGGGAATGGATAAAAATCATCAATTATTATTATAGGATTAGGCTGCTATAATCACAAGAGATGAACCCACTTTTTAACACTTTTACTTTGTTATTTTTGTTAATTGTTAAGTTTAGCAAATAAATAGTTATTAATTAAATAGACTACAGCGTTATCGATTTAGCTTATAAGGTATAATTAGGATATTAGCGTTCAGTATAGGCGCATACTAATTGAAGCTTAGTTTAAAGCTCAGTTCAAAGATCAATAACCGGAAAAGGACAGCTACATGGCCGCTCAAACATTATACGACAAACTTTGGAATGCTCACGAAGTCAGTAAGCGTGATGATGGTTCTAGCCTTATTTATATTGACCGTCATCTACTGCATGAAGTGACGAGTCCGCAAGCTTTTGAGGGCTTAGAGCTGGCCAACAGAGCGCCATGGCGTCTGTCGGCCAATATCGCAAGTCCAGATCATAATGTACCGACGGTGACCAAAGAGCGTCTAGAAGGCGTTGAAGGTATCAAAGATAAAGTATCGCGTCTGCAAGTGGTCACGCTCGATGACAACTGCGCCAAATTCAATATTGCTGAATTTACGATCAATGATGCGCGTCAAGGTATCTTGCACGTGGTAGGACCTGAGCAAGGTTTAGTGTTACCGGGTATGACGGTTGTCTGCGGAGACTCACATACCGCTACTCATGGTGCGCTTGGCTGCTTAGCGCATGGTATCGGGACCTCTGAGGTTGAGCATGTCTTAGCGACGCAGTGCCTGATCACCAAAAAAATGAAAAATATGCAGATCCGTGTCACCGGTGAGCTTGGTGCTGGGGTGACGCCAAAGGATGTGGTGCTCGCGATTATCGCGAAGATCGGTACCGCCGGCGGCAACGGTCACGCTATCGAGTTTGCCGGTCAGGTCTTTGAAGAGATGAGCATGGAGGGCCGGATGACGGTCTGTAACATGGCGATTGAAGCAGGCGCGCGCGTTGGCATGGTGGCAGTTGATGATACTACCATCGATTATGTCAAAGGTCGTCCTTACGCACCCACTGGTGAGCAGTGGCAGCAAGCAGAGCGCTACTGGCGTACTTTGTATTCAGATGCTGATGCGGTGTTCGATACTGTCGTTGAGATTGATGGTAGCCAGATTGCCCCGCAAGTCTCTTGGGGCACCTCTCCTGAGATGGTCGTTGATGTCACGGGGTCCGTTCCGACGCCAGAGCAAGCGGCAGATGCCACTCAAGAAGAGGGCTGGATGCGCGCATACCGTTATATGGGACTCAAGGCAGGTCAGCCGATCACAGATATTCATCTTGATCGTATTTTTATCGGCTCTTGTACCAACTCGCGTATTGAAGATTTGCGTGATGCGGCAGCAGTAATTAAAGGGCGCACGGTCGCTGATAGCGTCAAAGAAGCGATCGTCGTTGCTGGCTCCGGGCAAGTCAAATTGCAGGCGGAAGCTGAGGGCTTAGATACGCTATTTACTGATGCAGGGTTTGAGTGGCGCGAGCCTGGTTGCTCAATGTGTTTGGCGATGAATGCCGATAAGCTTGAGCCCGGTGAGCACTGCGCGTCGACCTCTAACCGTAACTTTGAGGGCCGTCAAGGCAATGGCGGGCGCACGCATTTAGTGAGTCCAGCGATGGCGACAGCGGCCGCATTGGCGGGTCACTTTGTCGATGTGCGTACTTTTTAGAAGAGGATAATCGATTACTCTTCTAACATTCGATAGTTATTTATAGGAAAAACTATGCAAGCTTATAATATTCAAACGGGCATTGTATGCCCTTTAGACCGCTCAAACGTTGATACCGATCAGATTATCCCTAAGCAGTTTTTAAAATCTATTAAGCGCACCGGTTTTGGCGTCAATTTATTTGACGATTGGCGCTATTTGGACGAAGGGTTTCCGGGGCAAGATAATAGTAAACGCCCGATCAACCCTGATTTTGTCTTAAATCAGCCCCGCTATCAAGGCGCAACGATTTTGCTTGCGCGTAAAAACTTTGGTTGTGGCTCTAGTCGCGAGCATGCGCCATGGGCCCTCTCAGAATACGGCTTTCGTACGGTGATTGCGCCAAGCTTTGCCGATATCTTTTATAATAACTGCTTTAAGAACGGAATGCTGCCCATTATTTTAGATGAAGCTATTGTCGATACGCTTATGCAAGCCACGCAAGCGAATGAGGGCTATGAGCTGACCGCTGATCTAGAGCGCCAAGTGGTCATCACCCCGACAGGAGAAGAGTATGCGTTTGAGGTCGATGAGTTTCGCAAGCATTGTTTGTTAAATGGTCTAGATGATATCGGTCTAACCTTGCAACAAAGCGATGCTATCAAAGACTATGAGCATAAAATGATGCAAAAGACGCCTTGGATATTTAATCAAGTGCATGCTTAACTGAAATTTCTAGGCGATGCTCTATCGGCAGTAGCGTCTTATGAGTATTTAACACTCTTAAGGCTATTTACTTATTTATACCAGCGTTAATAATAGTTATACAGTGAGCAATACTGTGTTGAGTTATGGCGGCAAGATAGCTATTATAAAAGCAACTTTATCATTTAAAAAAAGTAGCCGTCATTATGAAAAAAACACGTTTTGCCGCTTATGTTGGTGCCACTTTCGCTATGAGTGCACTGTTATCAAGTTGTCAGCTTTTTACAGGCTATCATCAGATAGAAGCTGCTGATAGTGCTGACAATTGGTCTGGCAAGATTTACCCGGTGGCAGGCGAGACTAATATCGCTTGTGTAGGTACTTATCACTGTGAGATTACTCGCATCGATCAAACGCCGACTATTGCAGAAGAGACGCATCAGCCTGTTGACCGTAACATTGTAATAGTAAAACCTGACAAAGATAAAGTGCCACTAGTCGATACTAAAGCTGTTAAGCTGGTGCCGTTATCAGCGTCTGGCATCTCCGGTTTGACTAATTATTACGCCCGAGTAACACCTATCAAGCGCGAAGTACAAGTGAACTTTTATCCTGAAAATAACTTAGAATACGTCGAGCGTTTCACGGTTATTCACGAGTTCGTTGCGGGTACTTATCAGCTGCGCGCTTATAAAGTTCAATCTCAACAAAAAGACAGTAGCTTATTAACGAGTGCATCGCCGAACCCTCTATGCATAGAGCTTATTCAAGATGGCACTATTGAGCGTCGTTTTTGTAAGCAAGTTGATACTGAGCGTCAAGGCGAGTTTGTAGAAACTGGCGTGTTTGATGATACGGTGACCAGTTAAATCCCTTTATAACGTTTTATCGCAATTATTAAAACCTCCGATTTCCACAAATAACTAAGTTTTGACAAGCTCTAGTTTTATTACAATATTCAAAGACAAGGAAAAGTATGGCGACTATATTGACACTAGCAGGCGATGGCATCGGTCCTGAGATTATGACTCAAGCTATCGATGTCCTAAAAGCGGCCAATGATAAATTCGATTTGGGCTTTACTCTGGAGTCGGGGCTTCTTGGCGGTGCGGCGATTGATGCGACTGGTGAGCCGTTGCCCGAGGAGACTTTAAGGCAGGCTCGTGCAGCCGACGCTGTACTGTTAGGCGCAGTTGGTGGCCCTAAGTGGGATAACATTGAGCGCAGTAAACGTCCTGAACGTGGTTTGCTCAAGATTCGCAGTGAGCTTGGTCTGTTTGCTAATTTGCGTGTCGCCAAACTATATCCGCAGCTAGCGAATGCTTCGAGTATCAAAGCCGATATCATCTCAGGGCTTGACTTATTAATCGTCCGTGAGCTGACGGGTGGTATCTATTTTGGTGAACCGCGCGGCATCCGTACTTTAGACAACGGCGAGCAGCAGGGCTACAACACTATGGTGTATAGCACCAGCGAGATTGAGCGTATCGGCAAAGTCGCGTTCGAGATGGCGCAGACTCGCGCCCAATCCAGCGGCAAGCCGGCTAAGATTTGTTCAGTTGATAAAGCCAACGTGTTAGAGGTGACTGAGCTGTGGAAGCAGACGATGATTAAGATGCAAGAAGCGGATTATAGCGATGTTGAGTTGTCGCACATGTACGCTGACAACGCTTGTATGCAGCTCATAAAGGATCCCAAACAGTTCGATGTCATGGTCACCGGCAACATGTTCGGCGATATTTTATCGGATGAAGCGGCTATGCTCACAGGCTCTATTGGGATGCTGCCATCAGCGAGCCTCGATGAGGACGGTAAAGGTATGTATGAGCCTTGTCATGGCTCGGCTCCTGATATCGCTGGACAAGATAAAGCCAATCCCTTAGCGACGATTCTATCGGTAGCTATGATGCTACGCTATACTTTTAAGCAAGAGACCGCTGCACAAGCGATAGAGCAAGCGGTCAGCGATGTGTTGGATGATGGTCTACGTACGGTTGATATCTTGGATAACAGCGAAAGTGGCCTGACGCAAGTGGGCTGTCGTCAGATGGGCGAGGCGGTATTGGCCAAACTGCTATAACTGTTTTTAAGTGCTAGTCCATATTTATGGATTTTTATCTCTCATTTAACCTATAAATCGTTTGCCGATTTATAGGTTTTTTTTGTCCAAAAGAGCTTATTTATATATTTACTAAGTAAGCAGTTTTTTACGTAGATTTTACATAGTTGTTATATTTACATAGATACTATATGAGTAGACCGCTATTAACATAATGGGCTTATATGCTAACAGGGCGCTATGGCATTATTATTGAAGTATTTATATTAGTAAATACTTTCACAATAATAAAAAGTTACTATAAGACTATATTGAATATTAGAGGAAACTATGTCTCAATTAACCAAAATTACCAGTGCCATGCTAGCGAGCAGTCTATCTACTGTGCTACTAATGAGTCCAGCGCTAGCGGCAACTAACAGCGATGTTAGCCCCGTTACTAATGGCGTCAGTCAAAAGATAAATAGTGATAAAGCAGCAAGTAAAGCGACAGCTGAGTCTCTTAACGAGCTACTACCAACCATTAAGTATACGACAGAGGGACTATCAAAATCTGCAAAAAAAATAAACCGTGTTAATTGGAAAGAGGGGGAGAAGATAGATCGTGAAGTTGGCACTCGCTTGCAAGCGCTATTAAATTGGCACCATAGCGGCGTCGGCTCAGTAGATGGGTACTGGGGCAAGAACACTCGTAAAGCAATGCAAGCGTTTCAAAAGGCTAATGGTTTGAGCGTCACTGACCAATTAAATACCGAAACTTGGGATGCACTGACAGCGAGTGAGGCATTAACCCGTCAACCTGTACTAGTGCGCTATAAATTAACCCCTAATGATGTCAATATCAAAACGACCACGATTCCAGCTGGCGCAGAAGCCAAGTCTAATCTCGAGGGCATGTATTATGAATCCGTGCTTGAGGCATTAGCTGAGAAGTTTCATATGAGTGACAGCTACCTGAAGTCTCTAAATCCAAAGGCTAGCTTTAATGCTGGCGAGACCATCACCGTCTATAATCCGGGCAATCCTAATACAACGCCGGTCAGCCGTGTGGTCGCCGATAAAACTACTGAAACTCTCTATGCCTATGATGATCAAGGCAATCTTGTGGCTAGCTATCCCACGACAGTCGGCAGCACTGCTACGCCTTCACCAACGGGTACGCATGAAGTAAAAGTGAAAGTCAATGGCCCCAACTATACTTATACTGGCGATAACGGAGAGAAGTTTATTATTCCGCCAGGTCCTAATAACCCAGTAGGCAAGGTTTGGATTGGCTTGTCAAAGCCGTCTTATGGCATTCATGGTTCGCCAGATCCTGATCGCATTAGTCGTCAAGCCTCAGCAGGCTGCGTGCGTTTGACTAACTGGGACGCGTTATCTTTGTTAGGAGTTATCGACGATGACGCTACAGTAGAGTTTAAGTGATTTTATGACAAGTCAGATTGATTGAATCTTTAAGCTAGAATATTAGGCAAAAAAATACCGCTAGTACAATTATTAGCGGTATTTTTTTTGCCTGACAAGAGATGCTAAGCGTGCTTAATTCTCTAGACTAGATTAAAACTTAGAGGTCATACGAAGTAAGCAGTTTAGTTCTTACCACGATAAGTAATACGACCTTTGGTCAAGTCATAAGGCGTCATCTCGACTTTGACTTTATCACCAGTCAAAATACGGATGTAATGCTTACGCATTTTGCCAGAGATATGGGCAATGATTTCGTGTCCGTTTTCTAAACGAACCTTAAACAGAGTGTTTGGCAAGGTATCGATGACTTCGCCTTCAAACTCGATAATATCGTCTTTTTTAGCCATAATTTATATCAATCAATGAAAAATAAGCCAATATTATACGTAAGTTTGGCGATTAAAGCAATATGGCAACGGGTTTTTGCTTGACAGCGTTTAGTGGTTATGTATGTCAAATTATAATTGAGCTTGAATATCTAAAAAATTAATCTGGCAGATTGAGCCAAATTGGAGTCAATGGCTCTTTTGGGAGCAGCGACTCGTACTCGTCAGGATAATACGCTTTTATAAAATAAAGTCCATCACCAGCAGCGGTCGGCGGGGCAATCGTACGATCTTTTTGCGCTAAAATAGCTAAGAGGTCGTTCGGCTGCAGCTCGTGACGGCCGATAGCGTACAGCGTACCCATTAAGTTACGTACCATATGATGCAAAAAGCCATCGGCTTGAATATCAAATACAATAAAGGCGCCATGAGCAAAGAGCTTGGCATGACTGATGGTACGCACCGGCTGATTGGACTGGCAAGCTGCGGCGCGAAAACTTGTAAAATCATGCGTTCCCACTATGTCTGCAGCAGCCTTTTGCATTGCGGCTAGATCAAGTGGCTGATGAATGTGAGTCACTTGGTGGTTTAAGATAGCCGGGCGCGTGTCTTGATTGAGCGTAACATAGCGATAACGCCGAGCGATGGCCTTAAAGCGCGCATGAAAATCGCTTGGCATCGGCTGAATCCAGCGTAGTGCAATATCATCGGGTAATAAGCTATTGACACCGCGCAGCCAATTATGGGTCGGTCGGTAGGCTCGAGTGACAAAGTGAGCGACCATGTTACTTGCGTGTACCCCAGAGTCGGTGCGTCCTGCGGCGACCACTTCTACTGTCTCGTTAGCGACTTTGCTAATAGCAGCCTCTAGGACTTGCTGGACGCCTAAAACCTCTTTTTGTCGTTGCCAGCCATAATAATGAGTCCCCAAAAACTCGATAGCTATCGCTAAAGTGTAAGTAGGAGTGTCTTCATCGGTGTGTTGGATTAGCTCGTCTTGCGGCACTATTGGCTGAGCGTTATCTGATAAAGAGTCGGTCATAATGGTTGAGGTGCTTAAGCTTATTTTATGAGTTTGGGGTTGTTTAGCGCTGACGACTCGTAGAAGTTCCTGCTTGGTTAACGCTATAAGTCCAGCGCTGACGTCTACGGGCAGGGGTGTCGTAACGTAGCAATAACCACAGTAGGCGCGCGTAGATCGCAGAGAGAGTGAGGCGTCCACCAGCGATGACGTGATAATCATATTGCCAGCTGCCCGCGGCGTAACTGCTACTCACGCCGCCAAACGGGCATTGGCTGGCGCAGACTACTATATGGCCTTGTTTATAAGCCGCTTGTAGCGCCTCGGCAAGCTGCGGCGAGTAAGGTACGTTGCCGCTGCCAAACCCTAATAAGATAATGGCGCATGGCGGTTTTGACAGCAGCGCTTGTAACTGCTCGCTGAGCACGCTTGGATCGTTAGGCAAGCAGTAAAGTGCATGAACATGAGCGTGCTGTGGCTGATTTTGTACCGCTGCCAAAACTTGTTGTTGGTCATCAAGCCAATGCTGCCGGCGAGTATCTGTCAGCTTATCTATATAGCTATTATCAGGATAGGCGGCACGGTGATGACCGGTAAAGGCCATAAAATCATGGCTATGAATCTTTTGCACCGTTTGCGCCGGCCAAGACTCACCGCCAAAACATATCTTCACCCCTGATTGCCCCGCTGCTGCTAAGCGCAGAGCCTCACGAAAATTATCCCAAGCATCACCGTGGCTGTCGATTTTATAAGCGCGCAGCTCTTCACTATCTAGTAGTGGACGCATGCTACCTGTGAGAGTAATACTGATGTCGGAACCGGCAAAAGCTTCTGCCAAAAACGCTCCTAAGTAGCTTAAGGTGTCAGTCCCTGTGATCAGCACAAACTGGCGCTCGCCAGCTTGATAGGCTGAGAGTAACAGGGTATAAAAATGTACAAAGTCGCTTGGCGTTAATTGGCTACTGTCTTTGATAAGCGAGTTATCTAACCAACACAGCTTAGGTAAAAAAGCGGCATCATCGTGCTCAGTGACAAGTTGCTGTAAGGCGGGTAAGAACACTTCGGCGGCAAGTGGCGCTAGTGGCCGCCCATAACTGCCAAAGGTGCCGCCTGCATAAATCAGCTGTACAGACTGCGAGTTGAGAGATGATAATGTGGAACGTGAAGCCATATTTAAGTCGCAAAATGTTATTAAAAACCGTTGATGAGATGACGATAAAAAAGAAAAGTAAGGCGGTATGGCTCTATTAAACCAAGCCGCCTATCACTTTATACAGTGCGCTCTAATAGCGTTTGTGCCTGAGCCTGTTGAGCGCTACTGCCTTGCGCAATAACTTCGCTGAGTAAACGTTTGGCGCTATCGTATTCACCAAGCTCCAAATATTTTGCTGCTAAGTCTAGAGTGATTTGTTGATTATCTAAATCATTAACGAAGTCAAAATCCGCGGCAAACTGCGCCGCAAAGTCTGTATTATCTGCTTTGTCCTCTGTGACGACTGGGCTAGCTGTCGTGGCTGCGTCTTCGAAGATAGAATCATCGAGACTAAAATCTTCCTCAAAAGGCGTCTCGTCATCGAACATCAAAGGAGAGTCAGTTTCAGTCGTGCTTGGCTCATTCTTAATAGGCTGCGAATCAGTTAAATCGAAGTCGAAATCATCTAGCTCGGTAGTGAGTGTCTCGATAGAATTGGATGACGCCGTAGAGGATAAGTTTTCTTCTACTGCTAAAGTGCTATTGTCGTTTACTGTCTCTTGGGTGTTTGTTTGTTCTAAACTGTCTAATGATAAAGCGTCTAGTTGCAGCTCGCTCGAATTATCATCGTCTAAGTTCAAATCCAAGTCAAAACTAGAGACGTCCGCTGTCTCTTCTTCAGTCGTAAGATCAGAAGCAGCAAGCTCAGAGTCGCCAATAGTATCAATATTTATGTCGGTGTTCAGGTCGGTGCTTATGCCTGTATCGCTATTTGAAGGGTTATCTGATGCTAGATCATCAAAATCTAGTACAAAATCTTCTTGTAAATTGTCATTTTGACTGTCGGTAGGTTGCAGCGCTACCGTCTCACTGCTCAGGGAATTCGCCGCCGGCTCATCAAAATCAAGGCTAAAGTCTTCATCAAGATTCAATTTATCAGAGCTTACTTCATCAAAGCTCACTTCATTAGAGCGAGCTTCAGCAGCACTAAAATCTTCGCTGATAAGGTTACTCTCCTGACTATCTTTGACAGGTGTAGATGCAGCAGTACTATCGCTCTCAAACTGCTCGTCTAAGCTCAAAGTATGGCTATCTAAGCCAGAATCGTTAACAGATAGATTGCGGGCTGTATTAGCAGTAGCCTCATCAAAACTTTCACTCTCTAAATCATCTAAGGTCAGATCAAAGATAGCGTCAGCACTGTCATTGCTACTCGTATCATCAGTGATAGTACTCTCATTAAAAGAGCTCGCTGATGGAGCCGAAGATACAAAGTCTAAGTCAGTAATAGAGTCAGTACTCGCCGCAGTTTCTTGAGACGTACTGAATTTATCCTGTTGATGACTCTGCGTTTCATTAGAAACGCTTGCGACATCGAAGTCGAGGCTCTCGTAATCCGCTGCTACTGCCTGCTGCTGATCATTAGCATGGGTATCGTCACGTGCTGCTATAGGCGTCTGAGAATGTTCTTGGTCAAATAGTGCCTTTAGATCTTTGGCTTGGGCGATAGTAGCGGCATCGCAATGAGCACTGATAGCGTCATAAGTTCTATAAAAATTCTCAGTCTGCGTAGTCAGGGCATAGATGTTGAGAAGCTTGAGTGACAGCTTAGCATCATGAGGCTTTTGGATAAGGCCGCGCTCTAGTACCTCGATTGCTTTGTCATAACGCTGCTGATCGATAAACCGCTCAGCGACAGTCAAATTGTCAAACTTAGTAGCGCCTGCTGTTGCATTGGTATGAGCCGCATCATAGTCGGTAGGCACGCGTCTAGTGCTGGACGGAGCATCGTCTATATGTCTAGCGGTTGGCTGCGCTTTTTGCCTACGCATAATCAACACAGCTATTAGTAAAACAATGATTAGTCCTGCAATGATATATAGCATATTATCCATAATGATTCCTACGACTATTCGTGCTGAGTATAGCAAGCTCAGAGCAAGTGTTGCTAGTCAGCTAAGCGGTTATTGATTGCGTAATTTTTTTAGTCGAGCTTCAAGCTCAGCCAGTTTTTGATTTTGTAGTTGCAGTTTTTGTGTATAACTACCAAGGCTATTATTCATCAGTTTTGTGCGCTGAGCTTGCGTAGCAGTGCGCTGCCGAGACGACTTTAGGGAAGCGAGAACCTCAGTACTTAACCCATTGCCTGCCGCCGCATCCGCTTTGGTTTTAGTGCCATCAGCTTGACCTTTGCCCTCTGGAGCCACTACCGAAAAACGCGCTTGTGGCAGTGTTCGA
>Ga0114912_1000925_pt1 | contig 13231 bp, 18 predicted proteins | sample MalvirDeepMed_51_FD_89713 | JGI IMG/M metagenome (GOLD analysis project Ga0114912, IMG submission 89713) | Marine viral communities from the Global Malaspina Expedition - Malaspina viral metaG DeepMed_51 | ecosystem: Environmental > Aquatic > Marine > Oceanic | place: Mediterranean Sea...
AAGGAAACCTCCCTCTCCCCGGTGATAGCCACTATCATCCATACCATTTCCAAACAGATGAGCGAAAGGGGGCGCTTGACCTCGTTCTTTCTCATCGAGGAGGCTTCTACGATTCGATTGTTGAACATGCACAGGGTTCCTGCCACATTGCGGAGTTATGACATTGCTACGGTTTATGTACTTCAGGATAAAATCCAAAACGATATGCTCTATGGGGACAAGGCCAGCAAGGCCATATTGGGCAATCTTTCCTATCAGTTCTTTGGCAAGGCCAATGACCCAGATACGGCAAAATATTATGAGCGGTTCTTTGAAATCGTGAAGAAACAATCCAAGAGCGTGAACAAAGGGTATAACCTCAATTTTGATACCCGGGTGACCCAAAGTGAACGGGAGGTGACCAAGACCCGGGCCGATGCCTTCTATGGATTGCGACAGGGGGAGTTCGTGGTCTTTTTTGATGGAAAGGACAGGAAGGTACGATTCAAGTTGCCAAAAATTCAACGGAGTCTGCCCAAAACAACCTCCAAAACGCCACAAGAATTGAAATCGAATTTTAATAAGATTCATAGAGAGGTACAGTCAATTAAGGGCATGTAAAGCGTAAAACGGTGTTCTTGATTTTACCATTTGCTATTGAAACAAGACTCTGTGAGAAAACACACTTTAACCACCGTTTTATTGAACTTTCATTGTAAAACGAGTTCACTGATTCTAAAGAGTTTACTTTTTCGGTACACTTAAATAGTTTACCTTTTATACCCTTTTTTACCCCTAAGATGAAGTTCGGTTATGCAAGAGTGAGCACAAAATCACAGAAACATGATTTGCAGGTGGATGCCTTTCTAAAGGAAGGAATCAAACCCAAGAACATCTATGCCGATATTTCATCAGGCGCAAAAGCGGAACGAAAGGGACTCGATGAACTTTTATCTATTCTACGTGAAGGTGACACTCTTGTAGTCTGGAAACTGGACCGAATTGCCAGAAGCCTTTCACATCTCACTAAACTTATTGAGGACTTTGAAAAAAAAGGAATCCACTTCAAAAGCATTCAAGAAAGCTTCATTGATACCACATCCCCTCATGGAAGGTTCATCTTCAACCTGTTCGCTTCGGTTGCCCAATTGGAACGAGATATAATTATTGAACGTACACGGGCAGGAATGGAAAGCTCAAGAAGGCGTGGATTGAAAATTGGTCGGAAGCCTGGCCTCAGTAAACAGGCATTGAACAAGGCCATGTTGGCAGAACGATACTACAGGGACAACAAACTGAGCATTGAGGAGATCATGAAACTCATTGATGTTGGTTCCAAAAAGACTCTCTATAAATATCTGGCTTATCAAGGCAGAAGAAAGTGTATTGAATGTGGAAATCTATTTTGGGACAAGAAACAAGTCTTGGAAAAGGCTTATTGCAAAAAGCACAAGAAGTAAATCAAACCCGATTGATTAACCATTTCCAATATATAGTTCATTTCGACGGAATTTCATAACTAAAGATCTTTGCATTTTTACTGTCTTCGGTTTACAGCGGAAAATCCTCGTTGATCAAATCGCAACTATTCTTATACAAACACGTTAGCGGTCAGGCTACTAGCGACACACATTCAGACAACTAAACAGTAACAAACTCACCTTTTTCACTGATAACTTGATTTCCCCATTGTGTTATCGCTTCTAAAATCGGGACAAAACTTTTCCCAAAATCAGTTAACCTATAAACAACTTTAATTGGCGGTTTTCTACCGTAAACTTTCCGGAAAATTAAACCGTCCTTTTCTAATTTTTTCAACTGTAAACTTAGAGTCATTTCCGTAACAGACGGCATTTCTTTACGAAGTTCACTATATCTTTTCGGCTCATCTTTTAAATGATAAAGAATAACTGCTTTCCATTTTCCGCCAACCAAATCCATTGTTAGGCTTACCGTGCAAGGGTAGGTTTTCCCTTTCAGTTTTACAAAATCACCAACGCATTCTGTTTTCATTTTCTCGATTTTTTCAACCTATCTGATTTGATAGTTATTGCAAATGTATATTACTCAACTTAGTTTTGCAACTATAATAATTATAGTACAATATGAAAACACTAATCTTTACAATTGCAACACTAGTGATCACTGGATTTGCAACTGCACAAACATTTACTTTAAAAAGTACGGATCTTGGAGGTCAGTTTGTCTATGCTCAATTTGCGAATGGTTTTGGTTGTAAAGGTGAAAATGTTTCACCTGAACTAAATTGGGAGAATGCCCCAAAAGAAACAAAATCAATTGCTGCAGCAATGTATGATTCAGATGCGCCTACAGACAGAGGACTTTGGCAATGGGTGGTTTACAATATTCCGCCATCAGTTACATCCCTTGTTTCTGATTCAAGCAATTTTACAGAAAATAAATTGCCTAAAGGGGCTACAAACGGACTTAAAAATATTGGAGTCAGAGGTTATTTCGGAGCTAGTCCACCAGCTGTTGATTGCCCTGAAGTATCAAAAATCTAAACTTAAAAACTCAAAAATGATAAAAGTATTAGCATACTACAAAAACGTTGAAGGTAAAAATTTTGATATTGATTATTACCTCAATAAACACTTGCCATTTGTTCAACAAATTTGCGGTGAAAGTTTAAAAAAGATTTCAGTTGATAAAGGTCTATTTGGCAATGAACCAAATTCAATGCCTGTATATAGAATAGTAACCCATTTATACTTTGAAAATATGGAGTCTTTCCAAAATGCAATGGTGCCAAATTTCAATAAAATTTTTGAAGATGCTCCGAACTTCACAGACATAGAACCTGTAATGCAAATAAGTGAAATTATACAATAATTTTAAAAAAAATGAAAATGAAAAAGAAAATATTAATAGTGTTTGCTCATCCTGAGCAAACATCCCTTACCAGAACAATGGTAAATAAGAGTATTGAAGTTCTTGAAAAAATGGGGCATGAAGTAATAACTTCTGATCTTTATGCGATGAAGTGGAAAGCTGTATTTGATGAAGAAGATTTTCCGGTTAGAGCTAATAGTGAAAGACTTTCGTTTATACATGAATCAGGAAATGCATATGCTACTCAAAACCAAACTCCTGATGTTGTAAAAGAACAAGAGAAATTACTAAGTGCTGATGCTGTTATTTTACAATTCCCGTTATGGTGGTATAGTATGCCAGCAATTTTAAAAGGATGGATTGAGAGAGTATATGCTTTTGGATTTGCGTATGGATATAAAAATGGCACCAATGAATTTAGATTTGGCGAAGGTATTTTAAGTGGTAAGAGGGCAATTGTTTCTGTATATACAGGTGGCCCGGAAAATGATTACAGTCCAAGAGGTATTAATGGCCCTATTGAACAATTGTTATTTCCTCTTACTCATGGTGCATTGTTTTATCCAGGAATGGAAGTATTACCAACTCATGTAATCCATGGCGCTGCCTTTATAACTCCTGAAGAGGTAGAAAAAGCTAAACTAATTTGGTCTTCAAGGCTTCATAATTTATTTACTGACACACCCATTCCTTTCAGATCTCAAAATGGTGGGGATTATCCTGATAGACATGTATTAAGAGATGATATTGATCCTGAAAAGACGGGGATCAATGCCCATATTGCTCGGTAATAAGATAAATTTTTAATCAATGAGAAAAACTTGGTTTATTACAGGAATATCTAGCGGATTGGGTAAAGCTCTTGCCCAATCCGTTATTGAAAAAGGAGACTTTGTGATTGGAACATTCAGAACCCAATCACAGGTTGAAGACTTTAACATAGATCATAAAGAAAATGGCTTTGCTATTAAATTGGATATTTCAAACGAAACTGAAATTGACAAAACAGTTGAATCCATAATTCCAAAATTTGGACGTGTTGATGTTTTAGTTAACAATGCGGGGATGGGTTTTGCAGGTGCTATTGAAGAAACTTCAACCCAAGAAGTGAGACAGGTATTTGAAGTAAATTTCTTTGGTACTTTAAAACTGACACAAGCTGTTCTACCACTTATGCGTAAAGAAAAGAAAGGACACATTATTCAGATTTCATCACACGCAGGGATAAAAGCTTCTGCAGGTTTTGGCATTTATAATGCCAGTAAATTTGCCTTAGAAGGTTTTAGCGAAGCAATGGCACAAGAAGTTGCCCCTTTAGGAATAAAGGTGTCAATAGTTGAGCCAGGGCCATTCCGTACAAAGTTTGCAAATAAAGGAAAAGGACTTGAAGCAAAAAAAGTGATCTCAGACTATTCGGAAACCGCAGGTGCTTTTAGGAATAAGCTAAAAGGAATTGACGGAAAACAAGAAGGCGATCCAGTAAAAGCATCTCAAGCGATTATAGACTTAGTTAATTCAGAAAATCCGACACTTCGCTTACCTCTTGGAAAGGTTGCATTAATGACAATCGGAATGAAATTGGATAGTATAAAATCGGACTTGGAAGCGAACAGAAAAACGGCTGAAAATGCTGTATATGAATAAAAAACGTGCCACTACGACGTGTCCTATAAGCAATAGCGGTTCAGGTGAAAACTTGAACCGTTATTGTTTAAAATAAAGTATATTATAATCCGAAAAGTAGTCGCCTAAAATCCGCTACTGCTCATACACACAACCGTTGTGCAACATATAAAAAACGCTATGAAATTTAAAATTCAATTTTTACTCGGATTATTAATACTTCTAACTTTTAGTTGTAACAATGATGATGACTCAAACGGAAATGAAGCTTTATTTTTCTGGAATCAGACTCAATGTGCTGACCCTTGGAATACTGGACAAAATAGTTCAAATGCGGAAACGGAAAATGCTGTTAAGGAATATTTTGAAAACAAAAACATAACTGTCATAAATCTGAATTTTGACAAGAACTCACCTTTGGCAACTGACTGTGAAGCTTGTGGTTGCGGAACCGGACAACGAATTATTGTTGAAGTAGATAATAATGATATTTCGAAAATGGAAGAATTGGAATTCTATCAGTGAATAGACCGAAAGAAAGAAGTAATCAAGTAAAAAACCGTTTTTTAACATAGAACAGAGTTAAGAAACAGTTCAAATAAACGATTCTGAAACTGGCTATTGGTAATTATGTGTGAAGATTGTTTTACTAGAGAATATTCATCTTTTAAGAGCGAAAGTATCTGGTTAGAGGTTGATTCGCAGTTGGGCTTGAAATTGGGAAAGGGCAAAATGAAATATTTAAGCAATACCAATGAGGGAGAATACTTTTACCAATGTGAACGTTGTATTCAAAAATGGAAATTGAAGGATCCCGATTTATCCTTTAGAGGATATTTACTAAAAGTTCAATAAAACGATTACATCGAATGAAGCAATGCGCATATTGTGAAAGTAGCATTACCTTAACAAAAGAGCATATTTGGCCTAACTGCATTATAAAGAAATATGAGAAAGGATTGATTACCTTCAACGGACGTGTAAAGAAATTCTACATTGGAGATCCCCTAATCAAGGATGTATGCGGGAATTGTAATAATAGAAGACTAAGTCTACTAGACTCATATTTAGGCAATCTATTTGATGATTTTCTTTCAAGGGCATTACAACCTGGGGAAAAAGGAACAATAGAATATAATTTTGAACTACTTCTACGCAGCCTATTAAAAATCTCCTTTAACTCAAGTAGAGCACATAAAGAAACCGAATGCATACGTATTCATAAAAGGTTTTCAGATTATATTCTTAAAGGTGGTTATAGGCCTAGAGTAATAGTTAAACTACAAATAGTAACAACTTCCAAAATGATAGTCCCTGATAATGGCACCGAAGACTTACTTGAACCATATTTGTTAAGATGTGGAAATTTAGATTATCCTGGACCATTATCCCATCGCTTTATAGTAAGAATGGTAGCAATTAACAGTTTTTGGTTTTATCTTATAATATCTAAGAAGAAAGAGACTGATCATAAATGGAAGAAATTTATAGAAGCATTTAATTCAAGAATGATTTTACCGGGAGTCTGGTTAAATCCTAATTCTGAATTTTTGGAGATTCCTGTAGAAAAGACAACGTATATGCATCCAGATTTGCTAAGCTCAATGTTACATACAGATCATGGTCCATTGAGCAATCATAAAGCGTAAATTAAGTTTGAAAACAGGTCGAATAGAGAATATAGAAAAGTTCAATAAAACGATGAAAATCTCAAAGATGCATTTCGCAAATGCCCAACGTCAGTCCTTTATAAAAGAAGATTTTTAGAAGGAATTTTTCAGACGCTACAATTTTTGAGAATGACATTCTATAAATAATTGGGCGAGTTGGGGCGGTGGTCAAAACTTTACCAACATTTACTTGCCTCCTACTCCCAAATGTCAATCTGATGGTTTTATTTCGGCAAGCGGTTCTTTATAGTGCCTATTTGTCCCATGTGGTTTGCCGAATGTTCCATGACATGGTACCAAATGTAACGGTAGTTCAAGCCCTCCTCAATGTTCGAGGCGAACCAGGCATCATCTTTGGTTTTGAGTCCGGTCAAGGTTTTTGCGCGCACTTCATCCCACAGATCTAAATAGTAGCCAATAGGCTCTCCTTTGAGCATGTTATTAACTTTGGAGTTAAGTTCCCCCGCAACCCCAAGGCTTTCTATCTCCTCTGCTGTCCATTCCCTGCCTTCTAATGTAGCTACTTGGTAATACGACTCCGTAGATACCAAATGCATAATCAATGCCCCTATGCTATTCGCATCGGCATCATATTGGAAATCGGTTTGTGTTTGGTCCAAGTTCTTCACCTGTTCGGTAATTCGTTCCTTAAGGTCTTCCAACATATAGACCATGCTACCAATGTTCGGCGAATAGCCCTCCACCGACTTTAATTCTCCCTGCGCCTGCAAAAATAACATCGGTAAGCATAGCAATAAAAGGCTGTTTTTTGTTTTTAAAGATCTCATAGAGTTGGTTTCAAATGATAAGGGAAAATATATAACTTTTTCAACAGTGCTATTCTCTGCCATTCCCAAATATGGGAAAAGGTACTTTAATCCCTTCAAGTAGCCATAGGTATACACCATTTTGACAAGTTCTTAACAGTATATCTATTCCTTTTGCAACCTTTAGAACACGTTTATTCAGTTACTGGTAGTTATAAAAATGAATCCATGAGACTACTTATTGGCTTCCTGTTTTCAAACCATTGATAAACCAGAATTCTTACCTTTAAAGGAAAGTACAAAAAAAAAGATGAAACATCAGTCACTATTCAATAACCGAACGGAAAATCTTGGAGTAAAAATCAGTTTAGTGGAATTGAAAAAACTATTGGATGACGGCCATAAAAAATTTCATTCTAAATGGCTGTCCGAAAACAGCTTCATGATAATGTAGCCTTCCCTAAAAATGAAGAATCGATTATGTCAGATTTTGACAAAATACTGGAATTTGAATACGGGAACAAATAAGGTCTATCATTGATTGTCCTTTCTCAATAATGAAAAGACTAATTTTAAACTGGTTTAATTTCTAAGATGGAAAATCCACGAGGATTTTCAACGCAACGAAATCATAGGTGAACCGTTGCCAAAGCTCAAATAAACGATAAAAGAAAAGCGAAAAACAAACTCTGGTGAAGAACCAATTGATATTTATAATTATTGTAATAATTTGTTCTTCATGCAGAAATGAACCGAATTACCATTTTGTTGAAGTCCAAGGAAAGAAGCAGCATGTTCTGACTTGGGGCAAAGGTGAACCGGTAGTTGTTTTTCTCAATGGAGGGGGGAGTCCTCTGAAGGATTTTGAAGTTGTTCAAAAGGAGATATCTAAAATGACAATGACAATTTCCTATGATAAGCCTGGTCTGGGAAAATCAGAAGTATCGAATGTACCCAGAACACTTGAAAATGTTACCAGGGAATTACGGAACTTGCTTGAAAAAGAAGAAGTCTCTCAAGTCCCCCTCATTCTGGTGGGGCATTCAATGGGTGGTTTCGTTGCCCGCTATTATATACAACAGCATCCTGAAAATGTGGTTGGTTTGGTCTTGATTGATCCGGGCAGCGAACATTTGGAGGATGAATGGAAAAAGGTAAGAACCAGAGATGAATTAATGAAGGAGGACAGCCTACTGGCCGAACAAATAAAATTGGTTCCCAAAGGATTTCAAATGGAAGTGATAGCTTATCCCGCCCATGATTCGATATTAAAAACATTTGAACCAAAGATAAGTGTGCCAGTGACCTTATTGGAATCAAATAGGGTGGAAGATGGAGACAATGACGGCAAAATTCTCATTGAAATTCAGAAACGACTGTACAGAGAATTCCAAGCATCGGTTCCCCAGACTAAACTGATTTCAACAGATATTAGCGGACATTTTATTCAGAAGGATGAACCTGAGCTTGTAATAGGGGCAATCCAAAAAATGCTAACCAAAGTTCAATAAAACATGAGATTTAATATTTATCTTTTTGGAATTATAGTACTTCTTTTCGGTTGTAAATCAGAGAAGCGCAATCATGAAAAAGAAGAAATTGTCGAAAAGCAAGTCCAAGTAGCTTTAAATCCCAATATTCATACTTCCCATATTGTAGAAATGTTCGTTTGGCCCGGCGAATATCCAACACGTCCTATGTGTGTTGCCGCCCAAATGTATTTTGAACCTTTTAAGGACCATCCTGCAATCAAACTTTCCGATAGTTTATTGCAAAACGAAATATTCTACTTTGACGAACTAACTGAAGTCCTATTGTATCTAGATGATTTTCCAAGTACGGACTTCAAGTATTCCCTTGATAATTCACCATATTCAAATAGAACAGGAATTATTAATGAATGGATAAAAAAGTTATCCGAATTCTATATCGATGCAAATGTGGAATCTTTCTTGAATGAAAACAAGGCATTTTATGATGGTGCGAGACAAGAAGTGTTGAACAACCTGCCTCCAGAAGATTTTGTCAAACAAATGGAAGAATACTACCGAGAGAAAAAAATAAGGTATACAATTATACCTGCTCCTGAAATGCCTACTGGTGGCGCATATGGGTATAGAGGAATTGGGCCGTATGTGCACACTCCTGATGGAATGTTGATTTACCAAGTAATCAGTGCCTCCTTACCAGTAGAAAAAGATAGTATTTCTAATAAATACGAGTATTTTGGTTTTGACAACGAAAAATTCATCCTGCGTAATTCATATCATGAGTTCGGTCACGCATTTGTGAATACAATACTGGATAAAACTGAAAATAAAATACTTCTTAACAGGTATGAGAATTTATTCACCCCTGAACTTCAAAATGTTATGGAAGCACAAAACTATGATAATTGGTTTGATTGCATCGCAGAACATCTAGTTCGATTAGGTGAAATCAGATTAGCTGAAAGGAGCGGTAATGAAAAATGGGCAAAAGAATTACGCAAATACCACACTAAAGAGTTGAATTTTATTTTTTTACCGCAATTTGAGGCCAAAATTAAGGAATACGAACAAAACGATAGTTTTAAAAGTTTTGAGCAGTTTTTGCCAATTCTCTTGAAAGAGCTAGACTATTTTGATTCAGAAAAGATAAAGAACTTAATACAAAAAGGCTCATCGTAACATAGCTTAAATAATCGATTGGACTTAACGGTGGTATGAAAAATTACGTAGTAAAGCCTATTGAATAAATTCAAAAAAAAATGTTTAGAATAGCAATTAGCATACTACTTACTATCACATTTCTTTTTTCAAAGGAGGGTGAGGCTCAGGAGGGCAAAATAACAACAGGGCATAAAAATGGAACACTTATAGCAATTGGAGGAGGAGAAATCGGGGATACTGAAATTATGGCCAAATTTCGAAATCTAGCAGGTGGGGATTCTGCCAAAATAGTGGTGATACCCACAGCATTTGTTATAAACAATCAAATAGATACAGCATTGCTTAAAAGAAATTTTAATGAATATGGTATTCCCAATTTCACCATCCTACATACTAGCGATCCTTCAGTGGCCAATACTGATGAATTTGTTAAACCGATAAAAGAAGCCACTGGAATCTACTTTACCGGTGGAAGGCATTGGAGAATAGCAGATAGTTATTTGAACACAAAGGCACATAAAGAGATGTTGAAACTGCTAGACCGAGGGGGTGTAATTGCAGGGTCTTCTGCCGGCGCAACAATTCAGGGCTCATATCTCGCAAGAGGTGACACCAAAAACAATCAGATAATGATGGGTGATCATGAAGTTGGATTCGGTTTTGTTTCCAATATCGCAATTGACCAACATGTATTGGCCCGAAATCGACAATTTGATATGTTCACCATACTTGAAAGGAAACCTGAACTGCTGGGGATTGGAATTGACGAAAGCACGGCAATTATTGTTAAAGGAGATATTTTTGAGGTTATAGGGAAAAGTTATGTGCTTGTGTACGATACAGCATTTTGGTCTAGAGAGGGCTTTGACATGAAACAGTTACCTGACAAAAAACAAATGTTCTATTTTTTAAAAAACGGAGACAAATATAATTTAAGAAAAAGACAGGTGATTAGGGAATGGGAATGACGGTTTGAAAATATTTTGAATATGAAACGTCCTTTCTTTGTCTGTTTTAAAAATAGCCAAGTTTTTCATTCATACATTGAATTGCTCCAAATGATGGTTCATATGGTATGCTGCTAAACTTGTCCAGGCGCTATATTTCATTTCACCAAAATAAGGGTGCGGTGCAAAGTCAAAGTCAATTGGAAGCTTCGAGAACTCCAGCAAAGAATCCTTTAAAATCCCTCTGTCCTTTTCAAAATCAGTCGGCTTAGTCCCATCTCCCTCCACCTGACCAAATCCTTTGGGTGTAGGTGTAGGTTTACCTGCTTTTGCAAGGGACTTAATAGTGTCCGGATTTACGACACCATATTCCTTGGCCTTTTTGGTGCCCTTCGCCATTCGAAAAAAGTCTGTACAGTGACATACCATTTGATGGACATTCATTTTTCCAAATGACGGTTTGTGATCGACCGTAAGTTGGTCTATCCTAAATAAAAATTCATCGGCTTTTCTTTGTGTCATACTACAACCTCATATTTTGACTGAACTTTAACTGGCATTCAAAAAAATTCAATATTTGTCCATATCTAGGTCGATTCTTTGTCAATCCATTTTACAATCTCCGGGGCCGAGTAAGTCTTCATTGCCTCCAACAATGTTTGGATGTTCTCCTCGGCCAAGATCATTTTTAGGTTTTCATGTTTCAAAAAACCTTGATTTACCATATTTCCCATGAATGTCAAAAGTGTATCGTAAAAATGGTTCACATTGAGAAGGGCCATAGGTTTTTTATGAAGCCCTAATTGGGCCCAAGTAAGCATTTCAAAAAACTCCTCCAGAGTTCCGAATCCACCCGGTAAGGCTATAACTCCCTCACTAAGTTCGTTCATCCTTGTCTTTCTTTCATGCATGGAGTCTACCAAAACAAGCTCACTAAGTCCTTCATGTGCGATTTCCTTGGCTTCTAGAAAACGTGGAAGCACGCCAATTACGGTTCCTCCTGCCTCTAAAGCTCCATCGGCCACGGCTCCCATCAGGCCCACCGATGCCCCGCCATAAATAAGCTTTATATTATTTTCAGCTAGCGCATTGCCCAATGATCTGGCCGTATTGAGGTATACCTCTGTATCCCCTGAACTTGACCCGCAAAAAACAGTAATACCATTCATAAAGTAGTCGGTTTAAACTTTAAGATTGTTAAAAAAGAGAGATCCCATAAAAGTCAGTAAACGATTTTTGCCATGCTTCGGGCAATGGCTCTTTTCTGGATTCTTCCCTATTAAAGGCCACTATCGACGTTTTGGATATCGCCACGGTTCTTTCGTGCTTTTTGCTATGGATTTTCCCTTCGCAAAGAATTCTATCCTTCATCAATTCAATGACATCCAAAGTAATGACCATCTGATCGGGAAAGGTGACCGGGTAAACATATTTGCAGTCTTGCCAGGCCAGGATAGGGATAATCTTCCCAAACTCTAACTTGCCTTCCTGCATTTTTTGAAACATCTTGATTCGTGCCGACTCTATCCAACGTAGGTATACCGTATTGTTCACATGTTGGGCCGCATCCATATCTCCCCATTGTGCGGGAAGCTCAAGAGTGACGTAACTATTATTTTTCATACCATTTACTTTGGTGTTGGTGTCGTCATCATTTCTTTCTTTATCTGATTACACCCTTGTTCTTCTCATTAGGCTCCAATAAGTCCCATAAATTACCATAAAGATCTTGAAACACGGCCACAATCCCATAAGGTTCTTTTTTTGGAGGCCTCACAAATGTTACTCCCCGATTCCTCAGTTTATTGTAATCTCTATTGAAATCATCTGTGAAAAGGAAAAAACCAACCCGACCTCCTGTTTGGTTTCCAATACTGGCCATTTGTTTTTCGTTTGCAGCTTTGGCGAGTAGCAAGCAGGATTCTTGCGCCCCTTTTGGCGCAATAATCACCCACCTCTTGGTTTCGTCAATTTTAGTGTCTTCAAGAAGTATGAAATCCAGTTTATTTGTATAAAAGTGGATAGCTTCATCATAGTCTTTTACAACCAAGGCAATATGTGCAATTCTGTTATACATTGAAAAATCCTTTAATTGAATTATGGATAAATCATGATCTTTCCTCTAGCAGTTCAAATTTTGAAAGAGCTTCATTGAACTCTTCAACCTCTTTTTCCAGAATTTCATTGTCCTGATTGGATTCGACTATTCCCAATATTCTTTTGTACCCTTCAATGGCCCTTAATAATCCTTCCACATTATCATATTGCCGATCAAGTGTCAGGCTACCGATATATTTCAATTTTTCTTGGTATTTGGTTTTTAGGAAATAAAACAATTCCTTGGCCTTGGTCGTTTCACCGATTTTATAATACCCATCCAAATAAGGCTCAACAAAAACATAGTGTCCATAAAATTCCACTGGTACTTTTTCCATGATCAATTCAACAATGTTCCGTGCCTTGTCAATTTTACCTTCTTGGATAAGTTGTTCGGTCAAGCGGCCAACTGTGCTCCTCACGATGACCCCAAAGTGTTTTCTTGTTTCTGGATCATGATAAATTTCAGGGCTTCCTGAATTGCCCCATTCCCAATCCATGACCTTCTGGTACATCAATTCCGCATCTATGCGTCCCAATTCAATTGAATTGTTGTTGGGCGTTTTGATGGGAATCAACTTATAGGCCAGTCCCTCCAACTGAAGGTAGTCCTTCATCCAAATATACTCAGCGTCATCATAGCT
>Ga0114912_1000927_pt1 | contig 13216 bp, 28 predicted proteins | sample MalvirDeepMed_51_FD_89713 | JGI IMG/M metagenome (GOLD analysis project Ga0114912, IMG submission 89713) | Marine viral communities from the Global Malaspina Expedition - Malaspina viral metaG DeepMed_51 | ecosystem: Environmental > Aquatic > Marine > Oceanic | place: Mediterranean Sea...
CCACGGTATAGGCCCCAGCCAGCCCTTTGACCATAGCGTCACTCATCGGTTAACTCCTCGTCCGCCGCCGCCTCTAGGCAGGCTGAGTCCCAGTTGCCACCGCAGCCGATGCAGACATGCTGGAGTGTGCCCGGCCCACCGGGGTTGTCGGACACCGGGCGCAACTCCAGGTCTTCTATCCCCTGGTGCCCACACATGACGCACCTTACCGTGGGGATTGCCCAGTCACTATCATCGCCTAATACCGAATCGCCAGTGATGAATCTTTCCATCAGATACCTACCTCCGCTTGGAATGGGCCAGCCCCTTCAAAGTCGATGTGCATCACGTTAACCTCATGCCGCTTGCACCAGACTTGGATGCCCGGCTTGGTAAAGCCGAACTCCAACTGGGCGTATTCCCGTGGGGATTGATTGGATGGTCTTTCATCCAGGCACTTCATGCAGTGGATAAACTTCACAATCTCATTTGTAATCACGTCACTCATATCTGTATCTCCCTCTTGCCCCCGTTCTCCTGGGTTGGCTTCTTCTCGTGTAGCAATTCTATCTCCCGATTCAGGTTCTTTATCTGCTGGCGTAGCCCGTCGATAAGCCGCAAGTCCTCCACCCTTGGGAGGGATTCTTCCTCCCGTACCTCCCGGTCACTCAGGAAGTAATCCTGCGGTGCCCTTGGGGTCTGTCCGTTGCGGTGGTAGTGGGCCAGCCATACGTTGGATACCGGGTAGTCTATCTGGTCATTGATAGGTTCGTACCTCTTGTGTTCGTAGCACCACTCATAGCCGTTGTGTGATGTCATCGTTCCCTCCCTCCGTATGAATCACGGGCCCCCACGTACTGTGCTGACGGCGGTCTATGACCGTATCGGGACTTGTGTGGCTACCTGCACAATCCCGGTTGCTTACCCATAGCCTAATGCGGGGGTCATAATGTTTGCGTATCCTGTTTTTTGATGTCACGGCACAGACCTTGCCGCAATACCAGCATCTCACTTTCATCACTCCTCCCTCTAATCGTAGCGTTTCATCAGGGTTTCCGGGTCTGCTTGCCGCACAAACCCCTCCTTGTTCTCTATCAGGAAGCCTCCGTCGTGGAAGATACGCAGTATCCTGCAAGTCTCATGCCAGCAATTACCTGGGCTTCCCGGTATCACCGTAGCCCGGAAACTGGGGCCAGTAGTGCGTGGCAACGCCCCGCAAAGGTTATCAAACCTGGTCTCCGGTACGTTGGGTCTCAAACTCACCCGGTCTCCTAATCTGTATGCCATCACTTCTCCTTACCTTTGGTATGATTTCGTTCCCCCAGGGTATCCCCCCAAGCAGGGCGTGTTGTGTGTGACTATGCCTATGGGATAGGTGGTGCGCTTTGCAGTGGGCACACCGATAGTAGGTGTACTCTATCCCTTCCAAACCAAGGGCCAGGGCTCTCGCCCCGGCCTCTTTCTTGGAGAGTTTCAGTTTACGCCCACAACTCTCCCGGTGTATCCGTTTCAGGGACTTCATCAGTTCGAGATGAAGGCTTTCCCCTGCATCTGTTTCCACACCTTGAGCAGGGGTAGGAACCCGTTCTCCCAGTAGGGTTTCCAATCACTCAGGTGATGCACGGTGTACGTCTCGTTAACGGTGTCCACCTGCACCACCTGGCAGGCGTCTATGGGACGGTCTTTGTTCATCTCGCCCCACATCCCGGCGTAAGCGGCAAGCTGGATGGCGTGGTCATCGTAGACCCCTCCGGTCTTGTAGTCCACTATCACCCGCTTCCCGTCTATCTCCATCAGGGCATCGAACGTCCCGGCACACCCTAACGTGCGGCTGTACACCACATTCTCCAGGGCCACTGGCCGGGGTTCAAGGTCTGCCCTCCACTGCTTTAGGGCTTGCATCCCCGGTATGTCGGGGTAAGGGTCACCACCCATGTAGTCCATCGCCGCTTCATGGAAGTCCACCCCCCGCCTAACAGCCGCTTCGGTGTTGGTGCCGTCCTTCGCCGCTTGCACGACTCCCTTGATTATGGCATCGGTTATCTTCTTCTCCCGTTGCCCTTCAAGGTACGCCGCCGCTCCCTCCCTCGTTGCCTTCTTCGCCCAGTTGAAGAGGGCTGGCTTCGCCAGGGTCTGGCCCAGTACGGAGGTTACCCGTATCAGCTTCTGTCCGTCTATCTCGTAGTACGCACTTTGTTTAGCCATTGATTACCTCCTCGTCGGTGATGATGCCCGCTTCTTCCAGCATCCCCTTGGTGAACTTACCGATTATGTTGTCTGGTTCTTGGCCCTTTCTTAGCTTGGCAATCTCACCCCGTATCAAGTCTTCAGTGATGTCCGGGCCATAGGATTCACGTAGGTTGCGAGTGATTGCTTTGACATTGGCTACCGTAATCGTCCCTATCTTCATTACCTATCCTCCTCTATCTCTGCCACGGTTATGTGGGTATAGCCTTCAGGCTCATCGGTGTATCTCTTACCGGAGTGGACCATCACCACCTGGCTATCATCCTGGTACAGCAGTCCGGTCAAGGCATCTTCCGCCGCCTTCTGGTAATTGGTTAGGTCAGGTCTCTTGATGATGTGGGATTGCTGCCACTGTAAGCGTTTCTCAGCCCCTTTGGGTGCCCTGGCTGGCGTTCCCCTAGCAAATATCAGAGTGAGTTCCACACGCCCTCTCAGGGGCAGGACTCCGGGGGTGTCTTTAACCACCTGGGCTATACGGGCCTTGTACTCTTGCAGGAGGTGCCACGACGGGGGTGGCCTCCCCCGCTTGGTGAATACCATCCACCTTGCGGGGTTGCCTGGCACCGTGAATGTGTAGGATGCCACGCCTTACGACTGCATCCATGTGGCGAACGCTGCCGCCAGTTCGGTGGGCTTACCCGCCTTGGTTACCCAGTCCCACATATCGTCAGCCATGGCGAACCGGGGGTCAGCCTCACCATCGGCGGGTATCTCTCCCGGCATGGTCTGCCACACCAACTGAATCAGGCTGGCCCGTAGGTTTGCCAGGTCTACGGAGGACTTCACCGCCACCTGCCGTTCTATGGAACGCTCCCGGTTATAGACCCCCGGCATGTCCGGTTGGGCGGGGGGCTTGGGATTGGGTGGGGTAGGGTTGGTTGGCGGGACATCCACCACTACGTCCTCACCAGCCACGTCGGTAACGGTACCTGGCGCAACCGTCCCGGCCTTACCCAACACCTTCTCCACGTTATGGAATACGGTGCCGTTGTTGGCAGGCTTAGACGATACGTGGAACCGCCACACCTCTCCGACCTGTACGGGTTCCCCGCTGGTGACGGCGTTGAACTGTTTGTACCACGTCTCGTCTCCCGTCTGCGGGTCAGCCAGCAAGTAACTCAGGTAGATGTTCCCCTGGTTGGGGCCACTCCCGATGGTGTTCGACTCCTTCTTCTGAACCAGCCCCACTATCTCCGACTCTGTTGCCTTCACCTTAGCTACCATTGTCTCCCTCCTTCTGCCATTTCTTGGTTCCTATATCTCTCAGGGCTTCATCACAAGCGTCAGTCAACTCAGGTATGTTCGCCTTGATTCTCATGCAGAATGGCCCTGATATAACCCGCAGCCCACGCAGATACCTTGAGAGTAGGGTGTGACTGTACCCCAGGTCATCCGCCAGCTTCGCCGCCTTCCCTCCGTAGGAGACGGCTAGGTAGTCCACCAGTCTTAACCGTAGGTTCTCTTGGGAGTCCTCTTTTGTTTTTTGCATGTCCCTATTGTACAACTCTGTCATATATTGTCAAGCCCTTCTATGTCTGAGAGGGCGTCTTTCAGGTGCCCCGGTAGCTGTACCGGGTCAGCCACTTCGTCCACCGCTTTGACCACCCGTTCTATGTAAGCGTCCATCGCTTCCTGGGTCTTGAAGCCAGGGGCGTGACCGTTGTGTGACTCCAGGTTATTGATGGGTGTGTCACAGTTCGGGTTGTCCCCCTTCCGGGATAGGTTGACCGTGGGGATAGGCACCCCCTCAGGCCACGGCCCGTTGGGGTCACTGAAGAACTGCACCCCGCTCTGGATGAATACACCGGATGAATCCGTCACTATATTTTTTAGTACCTTGATACTCAGGTTGTCCACGTTTATACCTCCTCGCCTTCATTCATTAAGTTGTCATAGCGGTCTGTTATAGCGTCAACGGTACGTTCCACCCGACGGCGGTCTATTATATGAGTCGTGATGTCCCGCCGTCCTTGTGGGGATAGATGGGGCTCAAGCCGCCCGTAGACCGCCTCTATGGCGTAGAGGTACGCTCTCTGCTTGGCCATCATTCCTTGTACGACCCCGGTGCTGGGGGGCGTGATGCCAGCGTCAACCAATGCTTCCAGGGCTTCCGTCGCTGTCATGTTATTGTTGAACAACTCATCGAGTTCTTCGATGAGCGTCCGCTGTGTGTCGATGATACTGGCGAGGTGTTTGCAGATAGAACTCACGTGTTCTTCGTCTGCTAAAGCCTCTGGCGGTAGGTCCAGGATGTCGTTAATCACTCGCACGAACTCTGGATTATCTAAAGGGTCTGGTTCTTTATTGGTCATGTTTACTCCTCCTGTTTCCTAGATTGCCCGTGGGAACTGTTCGAAAGTTGGGCGGTACTGAACCCTGTACACTGGCTTCCCCCGCCTGTACCCGTTCCAGGCTTTGATACTGAGGGCCAGGAAGGTGGTGATGTCCATCTTGGCCCTCCCCACCGCACTTTTGTTCGCTATCAACCGTTCTCTCAGGTGGAGTACGGCATCATCATGTCCCAGGTCAGCACCACTAACCAGCTTTGACCAGAAGGTGCCGTTCGCCTCCGCACTTACATTTGAGAAGATGTAGTGTAGGAAAGTGGCGTAACTCCTGGGCATCAAACGCCGCAGCATGTTTATGTTCGCCGTTACCGTGGCACTATGCTCGATACCAGGGTGTTGCAGGAACATGTCATAGGCTTCGGCATTGGAGATACGGTTCCTGCCTGAGTGGTAGATGCTTGGCAGTTGCCCCGCCAGATAGGACTTCAGGATGCCAAGGGCGGGGAACACGGCACGGGGGTAGCTGACTCCGTGCATCCCAAGCACGTCAGACCCACTCCGTATACTCCCGGTGTCCATCCTATCCCTGGCACTGGTAGGAAGCCCCCATACCACTTCGAATGGTATGATTAGTGCCGCCTCCATGACGGCAAACAGACGGTGCTGCCCGTCTATCAGGTGTTCATGGATATCGAACTTGATGGTCTCCCCCGTCTCCGCCCACTCCCCGTCCCGCATGGACATGGCGTACCTTTCCACCACGGTCTGCTTAACGGGACGGTTCCCCTCCTGGGTCTCAAGCCACTGGCTTGCGATTAGTGGGGTCACGTTGACCCGCTGGGTCTTGTAGAGTGATGACATGTATGTCCCTTGCACCTTTGTTGTCTTGACCATAACTTACTCTCCCTCGTTTTTAAGTTGTCGCTCTGCGGTCTCCAGGTTTTTCTTGGCTACGGACAGTTGGTACTCAAGTACACTGACCTGTTTGGTATATTTGACCACCCGTTGCGCAGGCGTGCCCTCCTTGGGATTGTATCCACTGATTCCTTTGACTCCCTGACTATCTCTTGCCATAACTTACCCTCGCCTCCTTCCTAGCTTTGCTCACGGCCCAGTAGGCCGCACAATCCTTGGTACAGAAGTACCCACAACCAGCCCACCCGTACCTATCCCCGTCATGGGCGTAGGCGTACTCCCTGAGTGGCTCCCCACATTCCTTGCAGTTCGGTGGTTGTTCCATCACCGTTCCCCCCTTTTTTCTTCTTGGGTGTCGAATGGTTCTCCCATATCTTCTAAGATAAATATGCAGTTATCCTTGCAGCTTGAACAGAAACCACTTGGCCCACCGTAGGGGATGGTACTCTCGTCCAACATGTCTCCCAACGGACGTGCCTCGCAGCACTCACTTATCCACTCGCTCACGATATCTCCCTCCTCGTTTGAGTTTAAACTCAAACCTTACCAACTACTGTTGTAGAAAAAGACGGCATCCCCACCCTCTGTTACTGCCCCCTCCAGTATGTGGCGGGTATCTTCCAGGTCTTCGAAATAGTAGCTGTCGTACTCAGTGCTGCCAAAGAAGAACCCGCCTAGGTGGGTGGGGAGCAGGGTAGGAGCCAGGGTATGGTCTGCTTGTACCTGCTTGACGATATCCAAGAGTTGCTGGAGTTGTTCCGTGGTAACGTAGGACTCTTGGCACTCATCAACTCCGTCTTGCACATTGTCCACGAACCATTGGTGGATAGCGTTAGCCTTGCGCCAGTAACCCAGTTCTTCTTGGATTACCTTGACCCTCTCAGGCTTGACTCCGGGGTAGTCCAAACTTAGATTACGGTGACCGTCACCATATATGTAAGTGTGTTTGACCAGAAACATAGCTAGTCCCATGTTCATCCCTCCTACTTTGTGGTTACTTCAACCTTGTCCATCTGTTCATAGAGTTCCTGAAGCAGCTTCTCCTGGGGCTTGCTCTCCACCGCATTGGGGCAGTAGTTGGTACGCACCTCCTTGATTGCGTCATCCGGATGGAATCCCGTGACCACCATCATCCCCGCCACAAAGGTGCCCGTCCTCCCATGTCCACCCACACACCCAACCTCAAGGGTGTGTCCCGCCTCCAGTTGTTCCAAGGCCCACCTGGCTATGCACATCAGCCGCTGTACCTCCACGACCCCGTAGTCAGGCCAGTTGAGGTAGACTATGTGCGGCTCACCCTCCGGTTTCTTCATCCCGCCGTTGGATAAGACCTTCCCTCTCAGCCAGGTCACGTCAAGGTATATCGCCACCGTTGGGTCTGGCCCTTGTACCGGGGTCTGTCTGTCCGATGACCCGCTCAGGTATATGGTGTGTTCGTTGAAGGAGAACGGGGTACGATTATGGGCACAACTCCGTACCGGGGCAACGTACTTGGCCTTGGTCTTTGGGTTCTGCGGGTGCTGCCACGTTAGTTGTTCCTCCTTGGGGGAATCGCCCTCCATCAGTCTGTCTATACTCGCCCCGTCAAATATGCCCAGGCAAAACGCACACACCCAGCATTGCTTGTCCTCAAGGTACTGAACAACATTCCCCGCCTTCCCCTCCGTCCAGCAAATCTCACACTTGCGTTGGTCTAGTTTTTTGCTCTTACGAAACACTAGTCCTCCACCTCCACTTCTTGGATGTCCTCAGAGAAGCACCCATCAGCTACGCAGAAGGGGCGTTCGAATGTACTAATGTCGTCAGCAACCCACTCTTGCCCATGGTAATCCCACGAGCAGGTGCCGTTTAGAACCACTTGGTTCTCTGCCCCGCAAGTCTTGCATACGTACTTGATTCTCATTACTTCTCCTCCACGGTGACGATTCCGGTGTCACCGTCCACCGTTACCAGCTTCCCTGCCAGGGATTCACCGGGGAAGGTGTCACCCAGCCCCACCACGCAGGGCTTACCCATCTCCCGGCTAACTATGGCGGCGTGGCAAAGCCTCCCACCCAGGATGGTCACTATCCCAGCGGCCTTCCGCATCTGGGGTACAAGGTCAGGGTTGGTCATGGTGGCCCCCAGTATGCAACCCTCCGGTATGTCCTCCCCTTCCTTGGCCCAGTACAGGATTCCACTAGCGATTCCCTTTGAAGCTACCCGTCCGTTGTATTCCATAGTCACTCCCTCCATATATATTTTGAGTTTAAACTCAAACTTACAGTGTGGTTATCGGCCTTGCTTGCAGTATCCAGAGTTTGTATTCCTTGTCCACGCACCACTCTATGTCTTGGGGGCACCCAAAGTGGTGGTCAATCTCAGAGGCATAGGCGTGGAGTGTGGGGGTATGGAACTCTTGTTCCCCCACATCCTCCCATTGGATTGAGTGCCGGGACATATCAAAGCTGAACGGTATCACCTCCCCGCTCACCAACTTCTCACCCGTACCTTCCACGTACTCCACCACAAAGCGACTGGTATCCCCATCCACGGGGTCAGCCGTGAACAACACTCCGGAGTACAGGGGGTCAATCATCCGCTGGACAATGACCGCTATCCGGTCTTCAGTGATGCCGTTCTCCTCCCGGTAGGCCACCGCCCTTGGGTTGTTGACTGACTCAAAGCAGTCGTAGATAGCTATCGCAACATCCTTTGCCTTATTGGGAATGTTTAGGTAGGTATCATGTTGCCCCGCCATACTGGCGGTCAGCCCATCCTCAGCGATACCGGAGGAACGGACGGCTACAACGTGGCCCAAGTAGTTAGTGCTTGGCAGTAGCCTGTAATCTGTCCCAGTCACCACGTACCCATCCGGTACTGGCATCCCCATGCCAATCAACTCCCCCAGGTTCGCCGCCTTGCCTCCGACGGTGGCAACGTCCTCCTTGCGTACATCCTGTAGCTTGGTGATGCTCATATGTCTGCGCCTCCATTCCGTTTCTTGTTGTAGAAGTTCCTGACCGGGACAGTTGCGTATGCCAGTAAGCCCGGTATACTCTCCGCTAGGTTGGCATCCAGCACTGACTTGAGTCCCTTGGTAGGCCACACCTTGTCGAAATAGGCACCGCCGTTATGTTGCAGTCCCCAACATGTGTCCACAAACATCAGCGGGGTCAGGCCATCCGTTTCGTACATCCGGAGGATGCTCGCTATATTTGCCCACTTCTTCCCGCCGAAACCTCCCCCGCTGAAGTGGGGGAATACCTCCTCAGCCCACTCTAAGGCGAGGGTGCCGTAGTGCCTCCGGAACCTGTACCATCCCCGCCACGCCTCATGGCGGTGACTTGGCAGGGTGGAGTCAGCTATCGCCCTCCGTAATGGCGTGGGGAGTTGGTTACTGGGAACCTTCAGCCTTGAGTGCCTTAACTCCCCGCCCACCGCCATATCGGTGTAGGCTACGAACTGGGGTAGCAGGTAGTCCATCAGCTTTTGGAACTTCCCACCATCCAACCCGTCTAGGTCTAAGTCCATCATCAGGTAGAACTCCGCCGCCCGATGCCTAAGTTTGAGGTTGGGGTCTAACTCCCATATCCCTTTGGTTACTTCCTCCTTGCTTAGTTGTTTCTGTGCCGGGGAGGGTAGCTTGGGTGCTACCCCCACATCGGTCTTGGTTTCGGTAGTCCAAGTTATCTTCATATGCTGACCAACTCCAAGGTTTCAACGTCCACCTGGGATAGGAACTTCTGACCACATCCCCCACAGATACTATTTGGGTGTATCCTGACGGCCCAGAATGAGGTTGACCCATCCTTGTTATCAGGCGTACAGGCACAGGCAAACTTCTGTTTCTTGTTGACCTTGGGTGCCGCTTTCTTGGTTGGCATCGGCACTACGAGTTCCTCTACCTCAAGGGTGGAGGGTGGCAGAGAGGGTTCTACGTGTACGTCTACCACCGGGGTATCATCCCCGCCTACCATCACGTCCCCGATAAGTCCCTCCGTATCGTCTGGTTCAAACAACTCCGTTGCCAGGTCAGGGCGTCCAATCTTCTCCAGCGTGTTACCAAACTCCTTGTAGAACCCGATGCTATCCCCGTTGGTCTTGGTCTTGATTCCGAATCCCCTCATGCAGTCCCGAAATGCCTTGGGGTGATACCAAGACTTGGAGTCGTGGTACACCTCTGAGGCTATATGCGTGGCGTTATGTATCAACGCCACCACCGTCTCAAGTTCTGTCAGGTCTTGCCGTAGGTCTATGTGATGAGGGAGGCTGATACCATCCCCCTCCCAGTGGTACATCCCGTCCTTGTGTACCCGTCCGGAGGCGTTGAACCCTATCACCGGGTCAGGTAACTTACCCTCAAATAGGTGGGTGTTGATGGTAAGAAACATCCGATTGGCGGACATCGCCTGCTTGTTGTACCTCCACTCTGAGTTGGATTCCTGATTCTCTTGTACCTGTTTGTTCAGGCTTTTCATACTATCCCTCCCATATTGCTTTGACTGTATACCCGCTGTTGTTGGTAGCTATCATCAGGTAGTCGCAGAATCGGTTGTCCTTGTCTACCACCTTGCAAGCCTGGGTGTAGCCATCATGGTCTGCTACCTTACGGGCTAAGTCAGCGTCCGATAGGTTCTGGTGTTCACCATAATCGGTGACACTGTAGACTAAACCCAACCCTAGGTATTGCTCATTGAATGAGGCCGGGCGTTGGCTACGGTACACCTTGAATACCAACGTCCGGAATATGCCATCGGGTAGGCTACTGTACCTATCCTCCGTTTGGTACCCCGTACCGCAACGGCAAGGCTTCATGTTTCCGGTATCCAAGTATTGGTGTCCGTTTTTTCGGGTAGTCCCGCAATCGGGACATACCCTACCGGGGAGACGGCTCACCACCTTGCCGTACTTTGGGCAAGGCCGAATGTCTCGTACCTCCCGTTGCCCTTGACATGAGGAACAAGGCCGTTCTCCGTACTCTAGTATGTTGCCTACCCTTTGCATCTATTCTCCCTCCGGATTTGAGTTTAAACTCAAACATTCCTCGATTATGTCCAACTCCCTGATGTTTTCCTCCGTTAGGTCTATAAGGTCATCCATGATTACTTCCCTCCGTTCTCTTGTTTAGTGCCTTGCCTGTTTAGTTGCACCATACCGGGCACCATTCCATGATGCCCGGAGGGGTAGCAGCTAACGCCTGGGGAATGTCATCCGCCGTCCGGTAAATTCCAGCGTCTCACCTTGAGGTATGACTACGTACCATTTATGGTTCTTCTGGTATACCTGATAACCTAACCCGAATTGATTACTCGCTTGATTCATCCGTAGTTTGGTGGTTGCCGTTTCCCAACCTCCCGTATTGAGCGTGATGTATAGGCTATCGAATTGCACAACGTCGGTATTGTGGTACCAAACATAGGTGTACTTTCCCAGGTGTTCTACTTTGGTTGCCGTTCGTCCGATAGTTTGAGTCTGTGACATTTAATTTCCCTCCTGTATTGGGCAATCTTCCAAGGTGTGCCAGTCGTTAGCGTTTTCATGGGTGGCGTAGCTTGACTCATAGAGTCCGAATTTAACTGGCATCTTGAAGTCTTCCGGTCTAGTCTTCCAAGTCTGAGTTTTACCGCTACGCCGTACCGCCGTGATGTTGACTCGCTTGCCACCACGAGGGCCGATATGTACGGTGCAATCGTGCCTCCCGGTGTAGTGTAGGTTGTCCGCTGTTAACGCTTGATTCTTAGTTATCACGGTATATCCTCCGTTTATATATTCGTCGCTTTGTTGACGTAGTGCGCGGTCTACGTTGGGCACATGCCCGGTTATGTAGGGTGAGCCTATACGGAGTGTGCTTTCCCGCTCCGTAGGATGGGTCTGGTAAGGTTCAAATTGTTCCTCCGATGTGAAGATAGCCTTGCGTTACCCACTACCCGTGTCTGCTCCGGATGTACGTGAGATATACTTGGGAAGCCTTGCGGAGAACCCGCAACATGTCCACTATATGTCCGCTTGCGTGCTGTACTTGATGGACTCCGCATTGTCTAGCCTCCGTTTGGTCTAGTACCCTAGTGAATCTAGCCTGTCAGGCTCACGCCGTAGCGGCCTAGTTGGTTTGATTCACTGCCGGTATTATGCGCTTCTGTTTAGCATATGTCAAGCATCAATTTGCTAGGCACGAAATAGGGCATTTCACGCCTAGCATTTGAGTTTAAACTAAAATATGGATTTAAAATCCGCATATGGTAGAATCAGGCATAGCCTATACAACATATAGTAGGTAGATATGAGCCTCACGCCCAAACAGCATATATTTTGCGATGGCATACTTTCCGGATTGAATCAATCGGACGCCTATAGGGAAGCCTACAACGTTGACGGCATGATGCCAGCCACCATTCACAATGAGGCATTCAAGCTTATGGCAAACCCTGAGATAGCCACGAGCATTGAAGCTTCAAGGCAACACCGTAGAGTGTGGACTCTAGCCCGTATCTTGGAAGAAGCGGACAGGAACCTGCAAGGGGCGCAAGAGTCTGGGCAATGGGCGAGCGCAAACGGTGCGCTTGCGTTCATTGGGAAGGCATCAGGCACGATTGTAGACCGTCCCACGCCTGAGACTGTCAGCATCACACGTGTGACTGTAGTTCTGGATTCAGGCGTGGATTTGAGTTTAAACTCAAACGTAGCAGCGAGCCTAGCCGAGCCTAGTGTAGAGGCTAGCCTAGAGGCTGGAATCGAGCCTGACGGCACCACAGCTTCCTATTAAAGCAACCGAAGGTTGCTGGCGTGTGCGGGCGGGCGCATCATGCGTAGGCGTAGGGGGGGTACCCCACCCCCGGCAAGGCTTAACGCCTGCGCACGTACCTTGTAAGATAAGCCCCCACAATTTTGGGCCATGAAGCCTTTTCAGGACAGGGTGCGGACAGTCCTAGGACAAACTGGACATGTCCCAGAGTTGAGTTTAAACTCAAACCGCCAGTTATTAGCACTTTGGAGGACTATGGCCGCTAAGAGTGAGAAGCAGAGAAGGTTCATGGGGGCTGAATTGGCCCGTAAGAAGGCCGGGCAGCCCACCAAGACGGGCATGAGTGCCACGAAGCTGCGCCATTACGCCACCAGGGCTAGTAAGAGGGGGAATAAGTGAATGAGGCTGCTGTAGCGGTCCTTGAGGAACACCCTCCTGGCTATAGGCTCTCTGACGGAGAGTTGCAGCTAAGGTTTCATCCGGGACAGACGGCTACTTGGGTCAGTGAAGCCCGTGTGGTGGCTATGCTGGCCGGTACGCAGAGCGGTAAGACCTCTTTCGGGCCTTACTGGCTGGAAAGGGAGATACAGAGGAAGGGTTTGGGGGATTACTTGGCTGTTACGGCCACCTTTCCTCTGTTGAACCTCAAGATGCAGCGGGAGTTTCTCCATGTGTTCCAGAACTGGTTCAATCTGGGGGTCTGGAGGGCCGCCGATAGGGTGTTTGAGAGTTACGAGAAGCACCACGGGGGTCCCGCTTGGAGGGTTATCTTCGGGAGTGCCACCAATCCTGAGTCTCTGGAGTCGGCCACGGCTAACGCCGCCTGGTTGGACGAGGTGGGCCAACACCAGTTCCAGCATCAGGCTTGGGAGGCTGTTCAGAGACGGGTATCCCTTACTCAGGGCCGCATATTATGTACCACCACCCTCTATGAGTTCGGTTGGTTCAAGACCGAGGTCTATGACCCTTGGGTACGGGGGGATACCGATGTGGATGTCATCCAGTTTGATAGTAAGACCAACCCCGCCTTCAGTCAGGAGGCGTATGAGCGGGCCAGGGCCAG
>Ga0114912_1000935_pt1 | contig 13103 bp, 7 predicted proteins | sample MalvirDeepMed_51_FD_89713 | JGI IMG/M metagenome (GOLD analysis project Ga0114912, IMG submission 89713) | Marine viral communities from the Global Malaspina Expedition - Malaspina viral metaG DeepMed_51 | ecosystem: Environmental > Aquatic > Marine > Oceanic | place: Mediterranean Sea...
ACGCGCGAGGTGCTGCTGGTCCACGGACCCATCCACTATGATCTGCTGATCCCGATTGATGATATCTCGGGCCCGCGGTTTGCCGCGCTCGAGACGCGGGGTCTGCCGCTATCGCACCCCGATGCGCGGTGGCTTGTCATCGGATGGGGGGCGCGCAAGTTTTATACGGAAACCCCCACCTATCGCGAATTGAAACCCGGCAATGTCTGGCGCGGGATTATCGGCGACGACGCGGTGCTGCGGATTGATGTCATTGGCCCCATCGCCCCGACCGCCAAACGCCGGACCGTGACGATGACCGAAGGCGCGTACCGCAGGCTGGTCGCGAATGTCTGGTCGGCGCTTGACCCCGGCCCTGACGGGCTGCCCCAACGTGTGGATGTGGATGGGTATACCGCCACCGATGGATTCTTTGCCGCCAAGGGACGCTTTAGCATCCTGCGCACCTGCAACGTCTGGATCGGCGACCAACTTCGCGCGGCAGGGCTGCGGTTCGGACGCTGGACGCCACTACCCTTGTCAGTGAGCCTCTCCTGGCGCCTTTACCAAAGCGAGCCCCGCTAGGCAGGGACGCTCCGCGGGGAGTTTATTTGGCAAAATGAAGCCGGTCGCGGGCAATTGGCCGCTGGAGAGTTTGCCGGCTTCGTGGCACAAGAAAGCTTGTCTGAAAGAGGAGCACCGACATGTCCGGCACATTTGGCAAAGGTCACCATCTGCATCTGATCGACGGGTCGGCGTTTATTTTCCGCGCCTATCACGCGCTGCCACCGCTGACGCGCAAGTCGGACGGGCTGCCGATTGGTGCGGTGGCGGGTTTTTGCAACATGTTGCACCGCTATGTCGAAGGCAACACAGGGCCGGATGCACCGACCCATGTGGCCGTGATCTTTGACAAGGGCAGCCATACCTTCCGCAATGACATGTATGACAAATACAAGGCCAACCGCGAGGCCATGCCCGAAGACCTGCGCCCGCAGATCCCGCTGACCCGTACCGCCACCGAAGCGTTCAACATCGCTTGCAAGGAAAAGGAAGGTTTCGAGGCGGACGACATCATTGCCACGCTCGCCGTGCAGGCACGCGCCGCAGGTGGCCGCTGCACCATCATCAGTTCGGACAAGGATTTGATGCAGCTGGTCGGCGGCGGTGTTGAAATGCTGGATGCGATGAAAAACAAGAGCATCGACCGCGACGGTGTGTTCGAGAAATTCGGCGTCTATCCCGATCGTGTGGTGGATGTGCAGGCGCTGGCGGGCGACTCTGTCGATAACGTCCCCGGGGCACCCGGGATCGGGATCAAGACGGCCGCTTTGCTGATCAACGAATACGGCGATCTCGATGCGCTACTGGAGCGCGCGGGCGAGATCAAGCAGCCCAAGCGGCGCCAGACCCTGATCGACCATGCCGACCAGATCCGCCTGTCCCGTGATCTGGTCAAGCTGGACGAGAACACGCCGCTGGACTTCACCCTTGACGATCTTGAGGTGCGCGACCCTGATGCAGATCAACTGCTGGGCTTTCTGGCAGAGATGGAGTTTCGCACCCTGTCCAAACGTGTGGCCGAGGTGCTGGGGAAAGAGGCCCCCACCATCGCCGAGGCACCGGTCGCCGCCGATGCCCCGGCCGCGGCGGATGTGCCCTTTGACGCAGATCTCTATGAACACGTCAGTGACACAGCCGCGCTGCAGGCCTGGATCGACCGTATCTACGAATTCGGCTATGTCGCCGTCGATACAGAGACCACCGGGCTGGACGATATGGTCGCGCAGCTTGTCGGGGTTTCGCTTTGTGTCGAACCGGGCAAGGCCTGCTACATCCCGCTCATTCACAAGGCGCGCGGCAGCGACGATCTGTTCGGGAGTGATGATCTGGCCGAGGGGCAGATCCCTACCGAAGAGGCGCTGCGCCTGCTGACCCCGATGCTGGAGGATCCCTCGATCCTCAAGATCGGGCAGAACATGAAATACGACAGCAAGATTTTCGCTCAGCTGGGGATCAACGTCGCGCCCATTGACGACACGATGCTGCTGTCTTACGCGATGCACGCCGGGCTGCACGGCCACGGCATGGACACGCTGTCTGAACGCTATCTGTCGCACACACCGATCCCGATCAAGCCGCTGCTGGGGACAGGCAAATCGGCCATCACCTTTGATAAGGTGCCGCTCGCCGATGCGGTGAAATATGCCGCCGAGGATGCGGATATCACTCTGCGTTTGTGGCAATTGTTCGAACCCCAGCTCCACCGCGTCGGGGTGACGAAGGTGTATGAAACGCTTGAACGCCCGCTTGTGCCTGTATTGGCGGCAATGGAACGCTCTGGCGTGAAGGTGGACCGCGATACGCTGAGCCGGATGTCCAACGCCTTTGCCCAGAAGATGGCGGGGCTTGAGGACGAGATCTATGAGCTCGCCGGGCGCAAATTCAACGTCGGCTCGCCCAAGCAACTGGGGGAAATCCTGTTCGACGAGATGGGGCTGGAAGGCGGCAAGAAAGGCAAGACGGGGGCCTATGCCACCGGTGCCGATGTGCTTGAGGACCTCGCGACAGAACATGATCTGCCCGCGCGGGTGCTGGACTGGCGGCAGCTGTCCAAGCTGAAATCGACCTATACCGACGCGCTGCAGGACCACATCAACCCCGACACAGGCCGTGTGCATACGTCCTATTCCATCGCGGGGGCGTCGACCGGGCGGCTGGCCTCAACCGATCCGAACCTGCAAAATATCCCGATCCGGTCCGAAGAAGGGCGGCGCATCCGCGAGGCCTTTGTCGCAGAGCCGGGCAAGGCGCTGGTCGCGCTTGACTATTCCCAGATCGAGCTGCGGATTCTGGCGCATATCGCCAATATCCCCGAGCTTAAGCAGGCGTTTCAGGACGGCATCGACATTCACGCGCTGACCGCTTCGGAAATGTTCGGCGTGCCGCTGGACGAGATGACTTCGGACGTGCGTCGTCAGGCCAAGGCGATCAACTTTGGCGTGATCTATGGCATTTCGGGCTTCGGTCTGGCGCGCAACCTGCGTATCCCGCGCGCCGAAGCACAGGGGTTCATCGACCGCTATTTCGAACGTTTCCCCGGCATCCGTACCTATATGAATGACACCAAGGCTTTCGCCAAAGAGCATGGCTTTGTGCAGACGCTCTTCGGGCGCAAGATCCACACGCCCGAGATTAGCGCCAAGGGCCCCCGCGCAGGTTTTGCCCAACGGGCGGCCATCAACGCGCCTATTCAGGGCACCGCCGCCGATGTGATCCGCCGCGCGATGATCCGTATGCCCGACGCGATCAAGGATCTGCCCGCCACCATGTTGTTGCAGGTCCACGATGAATTGCTGTTCGAGGTGGAGAAAGGGGCCGAGGACGATCTGATCGCCGCCGCGCGCCAGGTGATGGAGAATGCAGCCGATCCGGTGGTCAAACTGGACGTGAAGCTCGACGTAGATGCAGGCGTCGGGGCGAGTTGGGCTGAGGCGCATTAATCGCCTCTGAAGTGCCCCCCTGCGGCTAGCTGAGTGTCATCCAGCCCAGGCTGTCCTCGGTCCGTGGGCCGGGGATATATTCGCCACTGACCCAGCCGCGATACCCCGCGCGGCGCAGGGCGGCGAAGAGCGCGGGGAAATCAACCGTGCCCGCCCCGGGCGCGCTGCGATCGGGCGCGTCGCCAAGCTGCACATGTACGATCAGGTCTTTGTATTGTTCGAACACCGCCACCGCGTCGCCGTGGATCATCTGCGCGTGGTAGCTGTCATATTGCAGCCGGACGTTCGGCCGGTTCACAGCACGCAGCACATCGGCGGCAAGCGCGTAGTCGTTCATGAAATACCCCGGCATCGCGACGGGGTTCAGCGGTTCGACCGTCAGGGTAAGCCCCTTGGGCGCGATATCAGCCGCCCAGATCAGATTGTCGATGAAGGTTTGCCGCGCCAGCGCGCCTTGCCCATTGCCCGCCATGACATGCAGATAGCGGACCTTGAGCGCGGTGGCATATCGAAACGACCGCTGGATATCGACGCGGAAACGCGCCGCCAGTTCGGGCACCGCGGCAAAGCCCTGTGCGCCGCCGGTGTAATTGGGCGGCGGGGCGTTGATCAGGATCAACTGCAAGCCGTTGGCGACACAGGCGCGCAGCGTCTCTTTGGCGGCCAGATCATAGGGGAAAAGCACCTCTACGGCGGTAAACCCTGCCTTTGCGGCGACGGCAAAACGGTCAAGATAGGGCAGCTCGGGCCACAGCAGAGTAAGGTTCGCGGCTGGCTTCATGAAGGATCATCCGGTTCGGGCCGCTATTGTCGCGCTGTGGCAGGCAGGATCAATCGGGCAGTTCGTCCGAGGGGATAATACCAAAGAAGCTGCCGTCCGACCATACGCCGAACCAGCCGTCGTGATGCACGCCAAGCTCGACCAACCGGTAAAAGCTTTTGCGGTCGATCAGCGCCTCCAAGTTGCGGCGGATACAGACGTAGGGCGCGGGTTCACCATCTTCTGGGTCGCGCTCAACTCGGATAGGCAGATCGGGGCCTGCGACGGCGATGTCTTCCAGATTGGTCTGGAAGGTCAGCCTCTGGTCGGTGCCACTGCCTTCGGCCTCGAAATCGATGGCGACAAAGGGGGCGTCCTCGACCTTGATGCCGACCTTTTCAACTGGCGTCACAAGGAAGTAATCATCTTCTTCGCGGATCAGAATCGATGCGAACAGCTTTACCAGCCCGATGCGTCCGATGGGGGTTCCTTGATAGAACCAAGTGCCGTCGCGTTTGATCTCCATGTCCAGATCGCCGCAAAACGGGGGGTTCCACTTTTCAACCGGCGGCAATCCGCGTGTTTTGGCGGCGGAAACAGAGGCGGCAAGGCTTTCTGCTGTCGGGGTCACGGTTTTTTGTCCACTCATTGCTTTTGCCATTTCCTGTTCACACGATACACTTACATCTAACTGATATAACCCCGAGGACGCAAAAGTCATGACCCAAGCCCGCGATATGGTAGCAGAAATCGAGACGCTTGGCGAAAAGCTGGCCGAGGCGAAGGCCTCGATCAACCGGCGTTTCATCGGGCAGCAACGGGTCGTTGACCTGACGCTGACGGCCCTGCTGTGCGGTGGCCACGGGCTGCTGATCGGTTTGCCGGGTCTGGGCAAGACGCGGCTGGTCGAAACGCTGAGCACGGTAATGGGGCTGGATGGCAATCGGGTTCAGTTCACGCCCGATTTGATGCCTGCCGATATTCTGGGGTCAGAGGTGCTGGACACCGCCGCCGATGGCACCCGCGCGTTCCGCTTTGTCGAGGGGCCGATCTTTTGCCAGTTGCTGATGGCGGACGAGATCAACCGCGCCTCGCCGCGCACCCAGTCGGCTTTGCTACAGGCGATGCAGGAAAAGACCGTGACCGTCGCCGGACAGGACCGCGCCTTGGGGCATCCGTTTCACGTGCTCGCCACCCAGAACCCCATTGAACAAGAAGGCACCTACCCGCTGCCCGAGGCCCAGCTTGACCGCTTTTTGGTGCAGATCGACGTGGCCTACCCCGACCGGGAGACAGAGCGGGATATTCTGCTGGCCACCACAGGGGATACCGATGCGCAGGCCGCGCCCGTCTTTACCACGGCAGAGCTACTGGCCGCGCAAACGCTGCTGCGGCAGATGCCGGTGGGTGAATCGGTGGTCGAGCTGATCCTTGATCTGGTCCGCGCCTTCCGCCCTGACGGGCCTGATGCCAGCCCGCAAGTGCGCGATACCGTGGCGTGGGGCCCCGGCCCACGCGCCGCGCAAGCGTTGATGCTGACGGTGCGGGCGCGCGCTTTGTTGCAGGGGCGTCTGGCACCGTCGGCGGAGGATGTCATCGATATGGCCCGTCCTGTGTTGCTGCACCGTATGGCGCTGAACTTCGCGGCGCGCGCTCGTGGCGACAGCCTATCCGCGCTGATTGACACAACCGCTGCCAGCCTGATCGGGAAAAAGGCCGCGGCGTGAACAGCCCCGACACCCTTCGCATCCGATCAGAGGAGCAAGCCGCCCGTTTGCCCGCGCTGCTGGCCCGTGCAGAGCATCTGGCCGGTGCAGTCCTGCTGGGGGCTCATGGGCGTCGACGCGCAGGGGTGGGGGATGATTTCTGGCAATACCGTCCGGCACAGGCCGGGGATAGCCGTCGCAGCATCGACCACCGGCGTTCGGCCATGGGGGACCATGAGTTCGTGCGCGAACGCGAATGGCAGATCGCGCAGTCGGTCATGCTTTGGGTCGATCAGGGGGCGTCCATGCGCTTTGCCTCGACCGCTGCATTGGAACAGAAGGGCGACCGCGCGCGGCTGATCGGGTTGGCGCTAGCGATCCTGCTGCAACGGGGCGGTGAACGGGTCGGGCTGACCGGCAGCGCCCTGCCCCCGCGATCCGGCAGGCCGCAGATCCTGCGCCTTGCCGAAGCCCTGTGTCAGGACGACGCCGCCGACTACGCCCCGCCGGAACATCGCGCCATGATCCCCCATGCACGGGCCGTGTTCATCTCTGACTTCATGGGGGATCTTGGGGGGGTGACCACCGCGCTGACCAAAGCGGCGGACCGCGGGGTGCGCGGCGTTTTATATCATGTGCTGGACCCCTCGGAAGAGGCCTTCCCGTTCACCGGCCGCACCATCTTTGAAAGCGTTGGCGGCACGCTGCGCCACGAGACCTTGAAAGCGAGCGACCTGAAAGACCGCTATCTGGAACGGCTCGCCGCGCGCAAGGCAGAGCTGCGGCAGCTTTGTGCCCTGACTGGCTGGCAATACGGGCTGCACCACACCGACAGCACCGCACAATCGGCGCTTTTGTGGCTCTATGCGGCGCTGGATACGCGCAGCGGGGGGGCAGCATGACCGTTCTTGGGGGCATCGGCTTTACCGCGCCGTGGATGCTGCTGGCGCTTCTGGCGCTGCCGATCCTGTGGCTGATCCTGCGCGCGGTGCCACCTGCGCCGATCCGCCGCCGCTTTCCCGGCGTGGCGCTGCTGCTTGGGCTGAGCGATGATGAAAGCGTGTCGGACCGCACGCCGTGGTGGTTGCTGCTGCTGCGCATGCTGGCGGTGGCCGCGTTGATCATCGGGCTGGCCGGACCGAGCCTGAACCCGCAAGAGGAACAGACCCAAGGCACCGGCCCGCTGCTGATTGTGCTCGACGGGTCTTGGGCGGGAGCCACGCGTTGGCCGCAGCAAACCGAAGCGCTAGAGGCGCAGTTGACCCGTGCGGCACGCGCTGGACGCACGGTCGGTTTCCTGACCCTCACCCGACCAGAAGCACCCGCCTTTCAATCCGCTGACGCATGGCGCAGCCGTCTGGCCGGGTTCGATCCCGCCCCCTGGCAGCCCGCCTCCGCCGACATTGACCGCGCGATAGAGATCGCGGACACGCTTGGCGGTTTCGATACCCTGTGGTTCAGCGACGGGCTGGCCTATTCCGGGCGCGACGCGATGCTTGATGCGCTTCAGGGCAAGGGCAACGTCGAGGTCTATCAGACTGGCGCAGACGTACTGGCACTGGCCCCCGCGACCTATGAGGACGGGGCGATTACCCTGACCGCCAAGCGCGCCCTTGCTGGCGCTGAGCGGTCGGTGACCATCACTGCGCAGGGCCGTGATCCGGCGGGGAATATCCGCGTCCTTGCCAGCGTTCCGGCCACATTCGACGCAGGATCAACGCAGGCCAGCGCGGCCCTGTCCCTGCCCGCAGAGCTTCGCGCGCGGATCACGCGTTTCGACATCGCGGGCCAACGCTCCGCCGGGGCGACGACGCTGGTGGATGATGCGCTGCGGCGGCGCGAGGTCGGGCTGATCGCCGGGCGGGAAAACCGCGAAGGGCTGGAGCTGCTGTCCCCCCTGCACTACATCGAACAGGCCTTGGCCCCCGCCGCCGATCTGATTGAGGGGGGAATTGGCGATGTGCTGCCCGCAAACCCCGATGTGATCGTACTGGCCGATATCGCGACCCTATCGGAGGCAGAGCAGGCCCCCTTGATCGACTGGATCGAAGCCGGTGGCATGTTGGTGCGTTTCGCCGGTCCACGCATCGCTGCCAGCGACATCAGCCGAGATACCGAAGACCCTCTGATGCCTGTGCGCCTGCGGGCCGGTGGCCGCAGTGTCGGCGGCGCAATGAGCTGGGGCGCCCCGAAAACGCTGGACAGCTTCCGCGAATCCTCTCCGTTTTACGGGTTGGAGATACCGCAGGATGTGACCGTCTCGGCCCAGGTCGTCGCGCAGCCCGACCCGACACTGGCAGAGCGTGTGATCGCATCGCTAAGCGATGGCACCCCGCTGGTCACCCGCAAGCAGGTAGGACAGGGGCAGATCGTATTGTTTCACGTGACAGCCACGGCCGAGTGGTCGACGTTGCCGCTGTCGGGGCTGTTTGTGCAGATGATGGAACGGTTAGCGATTTCTTCATCTTCCGCCGGTATCGAGGCCTCGGACCTGCAGGGCACGACGTGGACGCCCCTGCGCGTGATGGACGGGTTTGGCACACTATCTGACGCGGGTACGCTGCCCGGTGTGGACGGGGCTGATCTGATGGCCGCGCCTGCGGGCCCAGACCTGCAACCGGGGGTCTATGCCTCTGGCGATCGGCGCATTGCGCGCAATGTGGTGGTTGCAGATACCACCCTGACCCCCGCGGCATGGCCAGCGGATGTGCCAGTACGTGGGCTTGATGTGGCCGATGAACAGCCGCTTGCCGGTTGGCTGTTGTCCCTGTCGATTCTACTGCTGCTCGCTGATGTCATCGCGTCGCTGTCCTTGTCGGGGCGGCTGCTCAAGCACAGCAATGCCGCAGGGCTGATCCTTGCGGCGCTGATCTATGCACCGACGCAGGCCGATGCGCAGGCGGACGACAGCTTTGCCCTGAACGCCACGGCGGAGATGACGCTGGCCTATGTGATCACCGGCAACGCGTCGGTTGACGAGATGTCGGATGCCGGATTGCGCGGGTTGTCGGATACGCTTTATTTCCGCACCTCGGTCGAACCTGCCAACCCCATCGGTGTGGATCTGGAGCGGGATGAGCTTGCTTTCTTCCCCATGCTATACTGGCCCATCACCCCCGATCAGCCCCGCCCTTCGGATACGGCCTATCGCAAGCTGAACGACTATCTGCGCTCCGGCGGGATGATCCTGTTCGACACACGTGATGCGAATATCGCGGGCTTCGGGGCCGCCAGTCCCAACGGGCGCAAGCTACAAGATCTCGCCGCGCCGCTGGACATTCCCCCGCTTGAACCCTTGCCTGCGGATCACGTGCTGACCCGCACGTTCTATCTGCTACAGGACTTCCCCGGACGGCACAGCGGGCGCGATCTGTGGGTAGAGGCATCGCCCCCCGATGCGGAACAGGTAGAGGGGATGCCGTTTCGCAATCTGAATGACGGGGTGAGCCCGGTTGTCATCGGTGGCAATGACTGGGCCGCGGCCTGGGCCGTGTCCTCGAACGGCGCGCCGATGGTACCGATCGGGCGCGGTTTCGCCGGGGAACGTCAGCGCGAGCTGGCCTACCGGTTCGGCGTCAATCTGGTCATGCATGTGCTGACCGGCAACTATAAATCCGATCAGGTGCATGTGCCTGCGCTGCTGGACAGGTTGGGCCAATGACATCGACCATCATCTTCGACCCGCTGATCCCGCTACCGATCTTATGGGGCGTTGCCGCACTGGCGCTGGTGGCCGTTGCCTTGGCGATGCTGCGTGGGTTGCAAGGCTGGGCGCTGCGGGGGGCGGCGATGCTCGTCGTTCTGGCGGCGCTATCTGGCCCCTCCGTGCAGCAGGAAGACCGCGCGCCGCTCACCGATATCGTCGTGATGCTGGAAGACGAAAGCGCCAGCCAATCCCTCGCAGACCGGCCCGCACAAACCGCCGCCGCCGCAGAGACGTTGGCAGCACAGATCACCGCGCGCGAGAACACGGAACTGCGCCGCGTGACCGTGCCCGATGGAGAAGGCGATAGCGGCACGCAGCTGATGACCGCCCTGTCAGAGGTGCTTGCCGAAGAGCCGCGCGCCCGGATCGCAGGCATCCTTGCGCTCAGCGACGGGCGCGTTCACGACGCCGATCTGCCAGTCGATCTGCCCGCACCGATGCATCTGTTGATGACCGGAAAGCAAAGCGATTGGGATCGCCGCCTGTCCGTCCGCAACGCCCCTGCCTTTGCCATCATCGGCGAACCCGTGACCCTGACCCTGCGCATCGACGACCTTGGGGCCGCCCCGCAAAAAGACGCGCTGGCCCCGCTTGAAATTTCGGTCGATGGGGAGCCGCCGCAGACCTTCCGCGTGCCCGTTGGCCAAGATCTGGAACTGCCCGTGACCCTGCCCCACGGCGGGCGCAATGTGATCCGGTTCTCGTTGCCCGAGGCCGAAGGAGAGCTAACCGACCGCAACAATGCCGCGCTGATCCAGATCAACGGGGTGCGCGACCGTCTGCGGGTGCTACTTGTCAGCGGGGAGCCGCATCAGGGCGGGCGTACGTGGCGCAATTTGCTGAAATCCGACAGCTCTGTCGATCTGGTGCATTTCACGATCCTGCGCCCGCCGGAAAAACAGGATGGCGTGCCGGTGGACGAACTTTCGCTGATCGCCTTTCCCACCCGCGAGTTGTTCATGGAAAAGATCGAGGATTTCGATCTGATCATCTTTGACCGCTACAAACGCCGCGGCATCCTGCCGTCGCTCTATCTTGAAAACGTCGCGAATTATGTGCGCGGCGGGGGTGCTGTGCTGGTCGCTGCCGGGGCGGATTTCGCGAGCGCCGACAGCATCTACCGTTCCCCCCTCGGAGAGGTTTTGCCCGCCACGCCGACCGCGCGGGTGATCGAACAACCCTACCGCCCGCTGGTGTCTGAGCTAGGGCACCGCCATCCGGTGACCAGCGGCTTGCCCGAACAGGAAACATGGGGACGCTGGCTGCGGCAGATCGATGTGGCCGATCCCTTGGGCCATGTGGTGATGACCGGCGAAGATGACCGACCGCTGCTGATCCTGAACCGTGTGGAAGAAGGGCGCGTTGCGCTCATGGCGTCTGATCATGCGTGGCTGTGGAACCGTGGCTATGAAGGTGGCGGCCCGCAACTAGAGCTGTTGCGACGGCTGGCCCACTGGATGATGAAAGAACCCGAGCTTGAGGAAGAGGCCCTGACCGCCACAGCCGAAGGCCAGACCATGCGCATCACCCGTCGCACGCTGGGGGACGACATCCCGCCTGTCACCCTGACCAACCCCGATGGCAGCACGGCAGAGATCACGCTTTCGCCAGCCACGCCGGGTGTCTTCGAAGGGGTTTACGAAGGCCCCGAGATTGGCCTTTACCGGCTGGAAAATGGCGACCAAAGCGCGGTGATCGGTTTGGGCCCCGCCGCCCCGCGGGAATTTGTGGAAACGATTGCCAGCGACGAACCCCTCGCCCCCGTCCTTGCGCCCCTGCGCGGTGGTGTCGCGCGGATCGAGGACGGCCTGCCCCGCATCCGCGACATACGTGTCGGGCGCCCTGCAGCCGGACGTGGATGGATCGGTCTGACCCCTCGCAACGCCTACGAAACACGTGACGTGCGGCAGATGCCTATCTTGCCCGCGTGGCTCGTCCTGTTGCTGGGCAGCGCCCTGATCCTTGCAGCATGGCTGCGCGAAGGGCGGCGATAATCTTAAAAACAACGCCACCGCCCGATAAATCACGTAACGCTTAAGCAGTTGTTCACCCCGAGCCCCCCATGATCCCCCCGATAGGAGGGATTCGGAGCTTTGGATGAAACCAGCTGACCAGCTTGCCCATGAACAACGCCGCCGCGCAGAGGTGGAAGCACTGCTTGAACAAACCCAGGCAGAGCTTTGTGCCGCTTACCGCAAGCTGGATGACCACGCGCAAAATGTCTCTGTCGAGATTTCTGAAACACGGGCGGAGGTTGAAAACATCCGCGGCGAAAACAAACGGGTGATGTCCGATCTATGTGCCGCGCGCGAACAGATCGAACTGACCCAACGCCGGCTGTGGCATTCGGTCGAAACCATCCACGACGGCTTTGCCTTTTTCAACAAAGACAATGAAATGATCATGGCCAATCGGTCTTATCTGGCCGTGTTCGACGGTATTGATGACATCTGTCCGGGTGTCAGCTATTCCACCATCCTTCGCGTGCTCACCGACGAAGGAATCGTAAATATCGGGCGCCGCACGCCAGAGGAATGGCGCGCCAAGATGCTTCTGCGATCGCAGCAAAAGGCCCCGGCACCCATCATCATAAAGCTCTGGAATGGCGCATATATCAAGATTGTCGATCAAAGGGGAAAAGGCGGTGATATCGTATCACTCGCTCGCGACATTACCGAAACCGTGGAATACCAACGCAAGCTCGTCGATGCCCGCGCCACGGCCGAGGCAGCCAACAGCGCGAAATCGCTTTTCCTTGCCAAGATGAGCCACGAAATCCGCACACCGATGAACGGGATCGTAGGCATGACGGAGGTGCTTGGCGATACCGCGCTGAACCAAGACCAACGCCTATATGTCGACACCATAAAGACCTCTGGCGAAGCGTTGCTGGTCATCATCAACGACGTTCTGGATTTCTCGCGCATCGAGGCAAACCGACTGAGCATCCACCCCGCCCCCTTTGATCTGGAACGTGTCTTCCAAGAGGTATTGCTGCTTTTACAGCCCCTTGCGGTGCAAAAGGGGCTGGACCTCGCACTGGATTACGACCTGTTTTTGCCGCGCAAGCTGGTCGGGGATGCAGGGCGCATTAGGCAAGTGCTTACCAATCTGGTGGGAAATGCTGTTAAGTTTACGCAAAATGGACATATCCTGATCCGCGCCACGGGGCTGCCCGACGCGGGCGCTGGCAACGTGCTGATCAAAATCTCTATCGAGGATACGGGCATCGGCATCGCGCCGGACATGATTGAACATATCATGGGGGAATTTACCCAAGCCAGCAGTGACCCCAGCCCCAATGCAGAGGGGACGGGACTGGGGCTCGCCATCTGCCAACGTCTGGTACAACTGATGGGGGGCGAGATTTGGGTCACGTCAGAGCATGGGGTTGGGTCGTGCTTCGGCTTCGAACTGCCCCTAAAGGCCCAAGAGGACAGTGCCGCGCC
>Ga0114912_1000940_pt1 | contig 13059 bp, 10 predicted proteins | sample MalvirDeepMed_51_FD_89713 | JGI IMG/M metagenome (GOLD analysis project Ga0114912, IMG submission 89713) | Marine viral communities from the Global Malaspina Expedition - Malaspina viral metaG DeepMed_51 | ecosystem: Environmental > Aquatic > Marine > Oceanic | place: Mediterranean Sea...
GCACCCTCCGCTGATAATGGTTGGAGGCCGAACGAATCAAACGATACGACCGCCGATAATATTTTTACGGCAATCAACGCACACGCGGATTTTACCGTGTCCAACCCGGCGGCCAATGTGGTCACGGTTGAGGAAACCGTGCATAAGGTCGGGTACCTGACGATTGCAAGCTCTGATACGACAAGACTCGCGGTGACCGATGAAGGCAATGCGGTAGTCGAATCCGTAGCATGTATCCCAAGTGTTGACGGGTTATCCGATGAAGTATGGATCAGTGTCAAGCGAACGATTAACCAGACAACCAAACGATTTATTGAATACCTGGATCCGGCAATTTATGTGGATTCAGGACTCACTTATTCCGGCGCGGCTGCAACCACATTTTCCGGGCTCGAACATCTGGAAGGGGAAACGGTGCAGATTATTGCCGGCAGTGCTACCAGTAAGGCAGTTTATCCGGATGCCACGGTTGCCGATGGCAGCGTATCGATCACGGGTAACGGTAGAACCCATGCTTATATCGGGCTCGGCTATAACACAACATTAACCACTTTATCCCCGGAGTTTGAACTGCAAGGCGGCGGATCCACGGTCGGACTGAAGAAATCATGGAACCGTGTCCAGGTCAATGTTTACCAGACGGTCGGGCTTACGATTAATAACCAGGATATTGTTTTTCGAATCACCTCGGATTTACTGGACAATCCTCCCCCGGAATTTACCGGTATTAAAGACATTACCCAGTTGGGATGGGATGCGGAGGATCTCGAATTAACTATCCAGCAAAAACAGGGATTGCCAATGACGATATTAAATATTACAGGAGAACTAACGGTGACCCAGTAATGAAATACAAAATTGTGCCATTCAAACAGGAACATTGGGACATGATCGAATTCCGGGAGTTTGAACGGGTAGCGATGGAAAAAGTTTTAAATGAAATCCGGCTCCGGGTTACTGCTTCCGGGCCGACTTACACCGGGTTTGTAGATGACAAGGTGGCCGGGTTTGCCGGGGTTATGCTCATGTGGCCGGGCGTTGGTGAAGGATGGATATTGGGGTCGAATTTATTTGAGAGCAATAAATTATGGTTTGTAAGGAATGTGAAAAGGTACCTGGAAAACATTATGAATACACATCAAATGCATAGAGTACAGACAACGGTGATGCATGGTCATACCGAACTGATTCGCCTGGTTGAATTTTTAGGAATGAAATTTGAAGGTCGTCTAAGAAATTACGGGCCGAACGGTGAGGATTATCTAATATATGGGAGGACTCAATAAATGGCACAAGCTCTCCCCTATATAACGATGGCAGTTCAGGTTTTCGGGACGATCAGGCAATCACAAGCACAAGCCGCGGTCATGGAACAGAATGCCGCGATTGCCAGGCGTGATGCAGTGATCCAGCAACAAAATGCAACATACAACGCACAAGTTCTCGAGATGGAAGCCAAACAATCCGAACAAATTGCTGCTTACAATGCGGCGGTTTTAGAAAACGAAGCGATTGCCGCTGAACAGCAAGCCCAGTACGAAGCGGATAAATCAAGGCGTGATGCGGCAAGGTTACGCGGTGAGCAAACCGCATTGTATGGATTCGCCGGGGTCCAGATGACAGGCACACCGTTAGTGATCGAGGCGGATTCGGAATTCATGGCCGAAGCAAACGAAGCGAATCTTTTACATCTCGGTTCAGTGAATGCTTACAAATCAAGAAGTCAGGCAACATTACAAACTTATCAAGCTGGCGTTGAAGCCGGTCGGTATCGTTCCGAAGCATCCGAAACAATACGGCAAGGCACAATTGCCGGACAGGCGTTGATGTCGGAGGCCGAGATCAGTGAGTTCCAAGCCGGGGAAACCAGGACGGCTGGTTATATGAAGGCTGGTTCAACTATTTTATCCGGTGCCGGTAAACTGGGTGATACGAAGAAAAAGCCTCCAATAAAAAAGAAAACAAACTAACATGGCTCAAATTCCAACAATCAAGGCTCAAAGTATACAGGGGCTCCCGGGAACCGCTGGCGGAGTTCTTTTGACCAGGACCGGTACATCCAATATTCAGATTCAAACGCCCATAACACAAAAGATGAACCCGGCGGCATTCGGCCAAACCGGGGCGGCGCTTGCCGAGGGTGCGAGTAAAATTTTTAATGAAGTTCTGATTCCCCGTTTGAAAAAAGAAAAAGCGGATCAGGAATATCAGGAATACGCGGATGCATCGGCATCTTTACATCAGGATATAGATCGATGGCAACTAGATATTGAGAGCGACCCTGGCAAAATGATTGATGGAAAGGATATTGTTCAAGGAACTTTAGCCAAACAAAAAACTTGGCTCGGTTCGATTGATAATAGTGTGAGCTCGCCGCGTTATCAGGCCGCGCTCAAAGCCCAGTTTGCTCAAAGGATCAGTACGCTGGCATTAAAGGCGGCTAATTTAAAAAGCAAACATAATAACAAAGTAACCGAAAGCGCATTTACCAAGGCTATCAATGAGCAAATTATTGCCAAGTTGCAATTGCCCTCCAAACAAGATGAGGTAACCGTATTACCAAACTGGAACAAAAACTTTCAGACTTTACAAGGTCATGAAAATGGCATTTTAAAATCCGGTTTGGATCCTATTAAAAAAGCAGAGGCCATCGAAAGTGGACGGCTAAAAATATTTAACGAAGTGGTAGCCCGAATGAAACTGCAAGACCCTAAACTTGGCATTGAGTTTATGAAATCGGCTCACATTGATAAATTGCTGGAAGGTACTTCAACCGGGTATCAGGCGCGAGTCGATGCTATCAAAGCATTTCAAGATGTTCAAACAGCGCACACTACCTATGAAAATTTGATTCATAAGGCCCAAGAAGATCGCGATGAAAGTATTGCCGTGGAAACAGTCGAGGCGATGCATCCGGTACTTTACGAACAATTGTTTGTTGCCAAAACAGCGGCACAGCGTAGGGCGGAAAATATAGTTGAACTCACGCCGGTTTATCTCGAAACCAATATCAAGCCGCTTTACCGCGATGCCAACATGATGGATGATTACAAGGTGCTTTATGACCAAGCACTCAAACATCCAAGTGCAAGGCTGGTCGGTGTTACGGATCCCGTGGTACACAACAAATTTTTACAGGAAATTTATAGCGAAACAATAAACATGAATGAGATGCATGCCAGTGAATCTCTTTCACCGGGGAAGAAACTCGAAATAGACAAGATGATGTTTTCCCGGAAAAGGGGTCAATGGTTGAAAGAGGATTACAAATATACAACTGCCAAAAAAACTTTAGGGAAACTGGTAATGATCCCGGCGGATAGCACGGATAAACATCAAAAACAAATGGCCGCGGTTGCGCTCGGCAAGTTCATGGCAATAGAGGAACAGGCACTCACACAGGGTCAAGAGTGGACACAAAAACATGTTGATTGGTTTAAAGTCACAGAGGATTTAATGACTCAGTATGGAGGTGTTTATAAAAATTATGGGGATGAACATACGCAAACTTATTTATATGGATTGAATTTAAAATTACCCAAACAAGTAAGAAATATGGCTTTCCGGGATAACGCCGGAAAAACCATTTACGATTTTGAAGCGCAAGAGGTAGAGCTCCATAACCTTGCCACTAAAGGAATGATCAAAGGGGAAAAACTAAGAGAAGCATACGAAGTGCTCGACCAGTTCCGCAATATTATTACTCCTAATGTTTTGAATGATCAAAGGAAAAAAATACCAGCTAAAGATATTCCGGTATCCAAATTTGGCACCTTTTTAGCCAAGCCGCCAAGTCCGGCGGATATACCCGAACGGCAAGAGGTTCCCGTTCCAGAGCCTCAACCGACTTCTAATATTATTGATCCGGCAAGGTATCAGGAAATCCCCGAGCCGCCTCCGCCAGCCCAGCCCGTGGTTGAGCCAGTGGTTGAGCAAGTGATCGAAGAGGTTATTAACGCGGTCACCGAGGAGCCACGGCAAGCAGAAATGTTTTCGGGGGATGAATATTACGAAGAATTAAGGAAAGAAAATATTGCGCTTGAAAAAGAAAAGGTCGCGAGGAAACTTGAGAATCAGAAATTCAAAGAGAAGAGTGCGGCGGAGTTTAAAGAGTGGGAGCGTAGGAATAAGGAGAATAAGGCTGCTAGGAAGGCCGGGATAGCAGAGTTTAATCGGGGAAAGGATCTGTACGGGGAAAAAGGTTATTACGGCAATAGCAAAGAGGCAACTGAATACAGGAAAGCGCTTGAGGAGAGTTACCCAACTGGGTCGGATTTGATGGACTTAATTAGGAGCGGTAAATAATGGCAACTGAAGAACAATTCGAACCCGATGTCACACTAATATTAGAACAGGACAAACCGCCCGAAGAGGCACCCGTTACCATTCCGGATAAGGACATGAGCAAGGTGTATTCCGCGAGTGAGGCAAACGCTTATCTTCATGACCAGTTGCTAGAACAGGATGAAGAAACCGGCGAGATTGTTTCACTGGTTGAAAATGTTGTTCCGGATGGTGATTTCGATGTGACTAAACCGGTCATGCCGAGAGGCGGTAATCGTACCATGAATACCTTTGAAAGCCTGATTCCGGAACCCGAGCTCCAAGCTATTAAAGAGGCTGGTGCCATGGGAACCGATACGCTCAATACGGCGGTTCGAATCATCGGCGGATCGGCGGAGGATGCCATCCACAATTCACTAAAATATTTTTACAGCCTGACCCCGGATTATTTTCAAGATGCATTCGAGCAATCGATGTTCGGTCAAGGCGGAGGTGTTGCCGGAATTACCGGAACCGAACAGCAATTCGAAGCATCCAGGCTGTTCCCTCACATGGGCGGAGTAGTCGAAGAGGTAGCGCGAGCGATTGGCCAGTTTGCCTGGGGAATGAAAGGCGCCGGTATGTTGCTCAATACGAAAAAAGCAATTGTTGCTCGCGGCGCTATTTCTGACATGACCGTATTTAATCCTGACCACGGGAACCTCGCGTCATTAATCAGGGACATGGATTTCGGTCCGGAAGTGATACAGGATCTCGCGGCATATATCGATTCGACCGAACCTGGGACACAAACCGAGAAACGTGCCCGGATGTTAGCCGAGGGAATTATTTTATCCGGCGTGATTGCCGGTGCGATGAAAAGCCCGAAAGCATCCAAGGAAATTTATGAGTGGGGTGAAACATTTTTTGGCGAAGGCGGTACAGGCCGCCCGGCGGTTGACAAGGTAGTCGAACTGTTATCCGAGATGAAAAAGAAATGGCCATCGGATAAATCATTCCGCGAATATCTGAACCGTCACTTAGGTAATGAGGCTGGTACTGTGCCGGGGCCAAAAAAGAAAAAAACAAAAGTAAAAAAATTAAGCCGGACCGAAGAAACCGGAACATTAAATACCATCTACCCGGAAGTCAACCAAGGTATGGAAGAAACCATGGGTCGCATGGATCCGGTGGAGTCAAAAATGTTGCGCGAGAATATGGAACAACATGCCGGAACTCCATGGGCAGCCGCAACGGTTCGGGGCCTGACCATCCGGGAATTTTTTCACCGTGCCATGGAAGGCCGGCTGGATGAAGCGATGGAGCTCGCGAATAGTAAATTATGGGGCAAGGATGCACTGACCAATTATGCGATGGGCAAAGCGTTTGTTCATAGTAAGGCAGCGGTTTTAGAGTTTGCCGGGAACTATTCTTTTATCGGGAAAAATCGTAAAGCCGAACTTGATATATCCGGCTCATTTAAAAACTGCAACCCGAGCAAGGATTGTGCAAAATTTTGTTATGCCTCGATAGCTAATGCCAGACCGGCGGAATTGATGAAGGCGGAATTCACCGAATGGGTTGCGGAGAATCATCCGGCAATTTTAGCCAAGCGTGTGGGTGCACTCTACAGCGCCACGCCGCAAGGAATGACGGGGCTGGCATTAAGGATTAATGACAAGGGAGATTTATCCGATGCCCAGGTAACATTGATCAAGGCAATGAACAAGCAAGGTCACCGGATGCAGATATTTTCCAAGCGCCCGGACCTACTGGCAAAGGTGCCTGACTTTAATTTAAAAATGTTATCGATTGATTCAACCAATTTCGAATTGACCCGGAAGCATCCGGAATTTCAACTGGCCGTGACCATCACCGATGATATGACTCCGGCAATGATTGCGGAGGTCAATGACCGGGTAGCTGTTTATCTGCCGGTGAATATGAAAGGCGGCGAGGTCACCCGTGCGGATGTCAAGAAACGCTTTCCGGATTCATTTAAAAAGATGACCAAGAAACTCTGCCCGGTCGATGGCGGCAAGATGAAAACAAAACCGGGTACCAGTTTCGTTAGTATTGCCAACAAGACCGCCGAGCCCGGATTATGGACTTGTACAGCATGCGATAAGTTTGGAGCCGCCGGATGTTTTTTTGGTAAGAACCAGACCGAGAACGCGAAGAAAATTAATAACCAGATCAAACAGGCGAATAGCTCGATACCGAAGCCAACGGCAATAGAAAAAGCAAAGGAAAAAGTGAATGACATCATTGTGGAAATAGCCGAAACAGCCGATGAAATCCAAGCGACCGCTGGGCGGAAGGGAACCTATTCTATACCGCTCCAAGAACAAGAATACTTTGTGAAGGAACAGGCGCGTTTGCGTGGTAAATATGATAAGGCGGTCAAAGAACTGGAAGATTTAGGTGGCACCCCAACTGTAACTTTATCAAAAAAGTGATATAATGAAATACGAACAAACACAACAAGCAATATTAAGAGGACTGCAAGATGGCAACGAAATCACCGAAGACGAATACGGAAGAATTGGCGGCGCTCTTTCTGGAGTCGAATCGAATCTACGGACCAAGCCTTCCCAAGAAGGAAATGGACCAGTTGATAACCAAACAATCGAAACTACTGGCCGACACCGCGAAATCCGAGAAGAGGCTGGAAGAGATCCTGGCGCAACCTCCGAAGAGGTAGACCCCGATGTAACCCTTGTCATGAGGCAAGGGGAAGAACCGATTGAATCCCCCGATACTCCCTTGGCCACTCCGGCCGTGTTTGATCCGACACAAGAATATGAAGTCCAGCAAGTTGGCGGATGGGGTGCGTTCAAAGGATTTTTCAAGAAACGCCCTCCGAGAGAACCCTTCAACGTACGCCCCATGGGACCGGCCGGTCAGAACAATGAAGTTCTGCAAAAATTCGTTAAGCAATATGTTGATAACGAAATGGATTTCACCGAGCCCAGGAACATTGATGAAGTTAAGGCCGAGGCCAAGGCTGATCCGAGAGATCCACGGGACATCGATCCGGCGGAACTGGATAACTCGGCCATCATCGTTAAGATCCGCCAGATGACTAACGCGGCATCTATCCGGGCGATGGAAGCAGTTAAAAAAGCCAACCAAACAAAATTACCGGAAGACATAAAGGCGGCCAAGGAAGCGATGGTTGATATGGGAAACCACTTGGTTACCGAGCAAAGCCTAAAATCCGGCCCGGCGCGTACTACAAAATATATGGGAGTCAAACTGGATCCGGAAGATCCTATATCCGAGTTGCAAGCTAAAAAGTTTTCCGAAGTTGCAATTGAGGCCGCCATGGAAGCGCCAATCGGTGCCAGTGATGAACAGTGGCTTAAAATTATGGCCAATGCGGCCGAGCATATGGAAATTGATGAATGGGCGGAAAAGGCCAAGGACATTATCGGATTCAAGGATGTATTTTTGGGACTCATGTATCCATTCATGTTGAGTTCTTTTAAAACAATCTTGGGTGTCAATGTTGTAAGTAATTTAAATATCCTGATTAATTACCCACTGACAAAAGGGGCGGCGGCTGTTTTGAGCCCGGCACGGCGGGCTGCCATTTTTTGGAAGAGTGATAAAGATCGTATAACTTACAAGAACGGACTCCGGTCCTTAATGGTTATTGGGCGTGCCTTTCCGGAAGCAATGGCATTCGCTTGGCAAACTTTAAAAACCAATCAACCGGCTGGCGGCCAGAAAACAAAACTCGATCAATCTTTTTCAAACACCAAGGAAGATGAAGTTATCACCTCCGGCAATCTTAGAGACATGTTTGAAAATATTCATCAGAACCCGGCCAATAAGGATAAGTGGTTTAAACAAACGATCACACCGCAAACTGTTAAAGAGGGCGGACCCTTTGCTCTCTTCATTGATGCAGTGGGCAAGGTGACCAGTTATCCGGGCCGAGGATTAAAAGGTGGAGATGAATTTTTCAAAACTTTCGGCAGACGGTTAGGCCAGATGGATGAAGCCTACAAGAAAGCATTCAAGGATGTGGAAGCCGGTGCGATTACTATTGGCGAGGTTGAAGAAGTGGTTGACGCTTATTTAAAAAAACCAACTCCTAAAATGATGTTCAAGGGTGAAGAGCTCGCGGAGTTCATGACCTTGCAGCAAGACCTCGGGGAACTCGGTGAGTTAATGAATCGGGCGCGTGATACCGGGATTCTGAATTACGGATTGCCATGGGGCCGGATGTTTGTACCTTTTTTAAAGGTCATGGTGAATTCTACTAAATATGCATTGCACATGTCCAACATGACCGGGAAATCTTTTGATGATTTAAAAGGATTAAACGGCGGTGCCGCGCGAGACATGGCACTCGGTCGGTTTGTTGTAGCCGCTGGATATGTAACCACGGCCCATTTTCTTGCGACCGGGTTTTGGGATAATGTTCAGCTTTGGGGTTACGGTGCCTCTGGTGTGGATATGCCGGATCCGGAAAACACCAAGGCCCTTAAAGAAATAGAAATGAATGCCGGGTTCAAACCGTGTTCCATAGTATTTGATGATGAAAACGGCGGTCGGCATACTTACCAGTTTGGCAAGATCGAACCGCTCGGCACTTACTTCTGTATGGTTGCGGATATTGCCCAAAACGCTCATGACATCGCTGGATATTGGGGCGAAGAAGAGTACGGGAAATTAATGATGACGTTGTATGCGGTCGGACACAATAACCTGATCTCGAAAAGTTGGGCGCGGTCGGTCCATGAATTACTGAATCTGTTTATGAATCCGACTGATCAAACGGCGCGATATTTTGACAATCTGGTCCGGATGGGTATTCCCCGGATTGTTTCTGATTTCAAGACCGCGGCCGGGGATGATGAATTCCGGGAAATCCAGCATGCCATTGACGGGGTACAGGGAGTTTGGGAAGTGATGAAAAACCAGATCCCAGGATTAAGCAAAACGCTGCCTGGCAAGAAAAATATCTGGTACGAACCGGTTGCTAACCATGGCAACTGGGGGCCTGACTTTATCAGCCCGTTTAACTACACCCGGACTGATCCGGACATAGTGGACAAGGAAATGAAGCGATTGAGAATGCCAATGAGAAATGTGAATTATAGAATAGAAGGCGTAAAACTTCACCCGGCGGTCAGGATCCGGTGGATGCAGTTGGCCAATGAGCCCATGTATCACCAAGTATTACCACTTGGTGGCAAACCGATTGCCAAGAAGGCGGTCGAGGCGATTATCAAGAGCCAGCGTTATATCGGATGGACTGATGATGAACGGGTGGAATACGTTAAAAAGGAAATCATGGGCCGAAGAAGTATCGCCAAGAAACGATTATTTGATGCTGGGGGTCCCATGGATGAAGTGATTGCCAAACATCAGCCGGATCTGTTAACAAGAATCGAAGAGTCGAAAGCCCGGCAACAAAAAACAGATAATCCGCTTGAACAACAAGACTACTTTAACCAACTAGGTACATCGCGAGGACCGGTGTTACCAAATTTACGGGTGCAATAAATGACTGTATCGACTACAACCAGAAAAAAGAGTTATACCGGTAATGGTTCGACAAATATTTTCGCGTATGATTTCCGAATTTTTAGTGATTCGGATTTAAAAGTATACGTTGATTCCGTTTTAAAATCCCTCACGACTCATTACACAGTATCCGGAGCCGGAGCGGCATCAGGCGGAAATGTGACATTCACACTCGGCAATACTCCGGCAAGTTCGAAGAGTGTCGTACTTCTCCGCACGCTTCCCCGAACACAAGCAACCGATTACGTTGACAACTCCGCATTAAGCGCAACCTCTCTTGAAGATACCGCTGATAAAAATTTAATGCTGATCCAAGAGATCGATGCGGTAGCCGGGGAAGGTTTTGGATTTGCTGAAACGGTCGTGGATGCCGGAACCACAACGGTCAACAAGAACGCAGCGGATCGCGCTAATAAATTACTATCATTCGATGCGGCTGGCGGACTGATCGCCACGCAAGAAATCGGGGTGAGCCGGGGAAACTGGGCAGCCTCGACTGCATATATTCAGCGCGACATTATTAAGGATACCGATAATAATAATATTTATCTCTGTATTGTTGCACACACATCCAGTGGAGCGGTTCCGATCAGTTCGAATACCGATGTAGCCAAGTGGGTTTTATTAGTTGATGCCGCGAGTGCAACGACCAGCGCCACGGCGGCTGCTACCAGTGCGACCGCTAGTGCGACCAGTGCGACCGCTAGTGCGACCAGTGCAACCGCGGCAGCTACATCTGCAACTGCCGGGGCAACCTCCGCCACGGCTAGTGCAACCTCGGCAACCGCGGCGGCTTCCAGTGCGACTGCGGCGGCGGCATCAGCGGATGCGTTTGATGATTTATATTTAGGGAGCAAGTCGGGGGATGTATCCGTTGACAATGATGGGGATGCACTCACGGCTGGAGATTTATATTTTAATACCTCTGCCAATAATTTAAGAGTATGGAATGGATCAGCATGGCAAGTCGCTGCGGTAAGCACCAGCGGAATGCTCACAGAAATCAGTGAGGATACTTCGCCGCAACTTGGTGGTGACCTCGATACAAACTCGCGAAACATTTTAATCGATGACGCACATTTTATCGCGGACGATAGCGGCAATGAATATATTATTTTCCAGAAAACTGCATCAGCAATCAATCAAATTGATGTGACGAATGCGGCGGCTGACAACGATCCAAGTATCACCGCAACGGGTGGCGATAGCAATGTTGGTTTAACTATTGCAGCCAAAGGCACCGGGGTAGTCCAAATTACAACAACGATGAATCCAACATTAACCAGTACAGGCAAGGCTCTAGTCCTTGGATTTTAGGAGAACGTTATGGCAAGCGAATTATTAAAAGTATCACATACCGCTGGAGTCACTAACAGCGAATCAGTGTTAATTAATGGTGTCAGTGGACATACTTATACCATTCTTTCAATTACATTTTGCGAAACGGCTGGGGCGGCTGAAACATTCGATCTTTATATCGATGACGACGGTGGCGGAACAGATTATGAGATTTATTCAGATCAGCCACTAGGAGCTAACCAAACTTTTGAGCATACTGGAAGAATCATTCTTGAGGGTACTGACCATTTATGTGCTGCAACTGCAAGCTCTGCCAATGTTGACATCGTTGTTAGCTACCTCGATCAGACCCTATAGGAGATATATAATATGAGTGGAATCGTAGGAGGAATTAATCTTAGAAGTTCTGGTCTGGTAAATAATAGTTCGGCGGCAGATGGGGCATTACTTACTGGGACAGGAACAGGATTACCAGCGGGTTTTTTTGAAGCTGCTGCTGGAGGTGGTCTATGGGAATATATATCTACTGTAACAGCCTCTACTTCAGCTACACTAGCATTTACTAATATGGTTGATGGATATGATTATAGATATGTTATAGAAGAATTATTTGTATCTACTGATACTGCTGTCATAAGAGCACAACTTGGTGTTACAACACCAACATATAGAACAAGTGGTTATCTATCAGTAGCTACTGTTATTATTAACAATGCTTCTTCTCAATCAACGGAAGCAACTGCTCATATCATGCTAACAGCCGAGAATGAAACATCGGGTACTGGTACAGATGAAGGTATTAAGTATTCTGAATTAACATTAATAAATCCAGCAGGTACTTCTGTCGCAACTATGGTTATGGGCTTTATATTCCTATATGGACATTCACCTCAAGCTCAAGTGCAACACTTTGGTTCATTTTATAACACGGCAGATGAAGCTCACACAGCCATAAAATTCTTCATGTCTACCGGAACAATCACAACTGGAAATATTCTTCAGTATAGAAGAAAAAGGAGTTAAGAATGGCTAGACACCATATGACCCAAGATGGCAAAGTGCCATTTACACAAGAGGAAGAAGATGCTCAAGATGCTTATGAAGCAGCGGAAATCTCAACTCATGCTCCTATGAGAAATTGGAAAAGGGACATGGCTAATTTTGGCATGTCTCGCTCTATGGAGAATCATATTAAAGAGGTACATGGTGGAGTAGCTGGCAATGCCTTTGATCAAGCTATATATGATGCTAAAGTAGCTCGTAGGGCACAGAGACCCTAATGTTGGATGACATCTACCACAACGGCATAGATGGATGGAAGGCTACAATTAAAGTAACGAAAGACAAATACCCAAAACCGTAAATGTTTCGGATTTTATTAATTATCATTTTGATCACGCAAATGGGATGCAGTACCCTGGTTGGGTACCTGATAGGAACCGCTGGCAATCTGACAAGTGACCTGATTTTACGCGAAATGGATAAAGAAAAAGAAAAGGAAACTAAAAAGTGAATGTTGAAACTCTCATGGAATATGTCTGGACCCCGTTCGTGGCGCTTGGATTTTATTTATTCAAAGGAATCAGTAATCGGTTGACAACGATTGAACATGATATGAATTTGTATGTAACAAAAAGTTATGTCCAGGAAGAAATCAAACCGGACCTGATGCGATTGGAGGTAAAGATGGACAAACTTGTGGAACAGACCGCTGATGTAATCGGGCGTGCAGAATATAAACAGGATATTGGTAGTCTTTATTCCAAGTGCTCGGAGCTCGCGGAAAAAAAGGCCGACCGCTCATGAGGTGCCAGGCGTGCGGATGCACTGAAACCAATTACTATCACGGCCACGAAGCATGTGCCGGATGTGGCCGCACAAACGATGGTGATTGCTGCCAGGGTGCTCCGGCACCTATACCCGAATGTCCTCCCCCGGAAGCACAAACTTCTATCA
>Ga0114912_1000943_pt1 | contig 13025 bp, 16 predicted proteins | sample MalvirDeepMed_51_FD_89713 | JGI IMG/M metagenome (GOLD analysis project Ga0114912, IMG submission 89713) | Marine viral communities from the Global Malaspina Expedition - Malaspina viral metaG DeepMed_51 | ecosystem: Environmental > Aquatic > Marine > Oceanic | place: Mediterranean Sea...
ATTCTGTAGAAATCTTGGAAGAAAAGATCGTCGGGTATTCGGATTTGAAAATTTTAGGTTTTTGGCTCCTAAGTGGCATTATTCAAAAAGCACCGTAAATACATGAAATCCCTCTCGCTGGGTATAGCTTACGTCCCAGTCACTGGTCTGTGCTATTTTGTGGGCAATGGCCAGTCCCAGTCCCCAGGTGTCCGGGTTGCTGGATTGTTTATAAAAACGGTGAAACAGTTTTTCTTTTTCCAGGGCTCTTTGCTTTCCTGTGTTGGCAATGGAAAGCTTGTTTTTCATTATTGAAATAATGACCTTCCCTTCCCGGATGTTGTGCAGGAAGGCATTTTTAAGCAGGTTTTGGACCAGTATTTCGGTAAGCATTACGTTTCCCTGAACCATCAGTTCGTCTTCTTTTTTTATGATGATATCAATGTCCTGTGCAACTTTCTGTTCTTCATAATAGGCCAGGGACCGGTTTACGATCTTATTTATATGAATTTCTTCGGTAAGGAGAAATTGTCGGTTTTCGATCTTGGACAAAAGCAACAGAGTCTTATTTAACTTTTTTAACCGTTGTGTTGATCCGATGATACTTTCTATGATGGACGCTTGCTCCAATGTAAGTTCTTCCTGGCTGATAAGGGCTTCCAAACGCGACTGGATAACGGACAAAGGTGTTTGCATTTCATGGGAAGCATTTTCAATGAACTGCTTTTGACTGTCAAATACTTCCTTATTTTTTAGCATGAGTTCTGTAATGGCATCCCAGAGTGTCCGGAATTCATCGATTTGGGAATTGGGTAATGCCGGCATTCGTTTATCCAGGCGATAATGCCGCAACTTCTCCAGCATGTCATAGAATGGGTTCCATATTTTTATGGATATAAAACGTTGGGACAGGTAATAACACAGGGTCATCCCCAGAAACAGCCCTCCCAGGGTAATGGCAATGGTACCAACAATTTCTGTCACTTCCAGGTGGGGCTTTAAGATGTCCAGCCGGTAAAGGTTTCCGTGCAATTCCACATGGGCGGTGAGTTTCCGGTATTCGTCCAGTTCATCGTCCACCGGTTCGTAGACCAGGGTATCTGAATAGATTTCCTTTCCTTTTTGAAAGGTCCTTTGGTCTATGGGGTAAAAGGTGAAATCGTCCAGTGGGTTGTCTTCCGCAAAGGGTACTCGGGGATTTTCTTCCAAGTATGCCAAAAGATTCATTTTCCGGTTAAACAGTACCTCGTCCACATTTTGCAGAACATTCCAACTGAGTATCAGAAAGAACAGTACCGAAAAAACCCCAAAGAGCAGCAGGAAAAAGAACAATTGGATACGGGAGGTATAGGTAAGCAGCTTCATGTGCACTTGATTTGGTATCCCACCCCATAGATATTGTGGATTTCCACTTGGGCTTTGGCCTTTTTCAGTTTCCGTTTAAGGTTCCGGATCTGGGAGAACAAAAAATCGAAGCTCTGGGCCTCGTCCACATAATCGCCCCAGATATATTCGGCCAGGGCAACTTTGGTGATGACCCGTTTATGGTTGCTGACCAAGTGGGCGAGAATGGCATATTCCTTTTTGGTCAGGGAGATTGGATTTGTATCATTTACACTTACCAGATATTGATCTGGGTCTATGATCAGGTTGGCGAACCGGACCAGCTTATTGGTCTTAAATTGTTTTCTTCGGACAATGGCCTTGATCCGGGCATTGAGTTCGGAGAAATAGAAAGGTTTGGTCAAATAATCATCAGCTCCCAGTTCCAATCCCTTTAACTTATCGTCCAACGAATCCCGGGCGGATAGGATGATGACCCCATCGGTCTTGTCTTCTTTGTGGAGGATTTTCAGCAGGTCGAACCCATTGCCACCCGGCAGGTTGATGTCCAAAATGATACAGTCATATTCATAAAGGGAAATACGTTCCAGGGCGGATCGGTAACCAGAGGCCAGATCGTACTGAAACCCTTCATGGGCTGCAAATTCTTCCAAGTTGTGGAGCAATTCCGGTTCGTCCTCTACGATCAACAGTTTCATGATGGAAACAAAGTACGGGATTAATTTTGTAGAAATTCTGCCAAAGCAAGATAAACCATTATGCAAGTGAATTTTATTTAAGCATTTGCTTAAATAATTTATTTAGCTATCTTCATGTCATGAACAACATATCCTGTATACGACAACAAGCAGATGCGGAGCAGATCGGCCGCTGCAGGGAGAGCGTTGAAGAACTCGGCAGCACGTTCGCACATCTGTCCAACGGACTTGCACTGGCGGGCAACCAAGTTCGGTTGAAAATCCTGTACCTGCTCCATGAGGAGGGTAGGCTCTGTGTATGCGATCTCAGTGACATCCTTGGGATGACAGTTCCGGCGGTTTCGCAGCACCTGAGAAAACTCAAGGACCGAGGGCTTCTTGAAAGCGAAAGACGTGCACAGACCATTTTTTACTCCCTTGCGGGGGAATACGGGCAACTGTTCATGCCCTTTTTTGAAATATTGGACGAAAGGAAAACAACAAAAGCATTATGATCTCTTCAGATTTGACCAGGGACATCAAAGTATCCATCAAAACGGCCATGGGCCAGTTGAACTACGTGTTGGAACAGGTAGATGACGAACAGCAGGCAGGGAATATCCTGCTCCAACTGAAGGCCGTCCGGGCCATTTTGGACAAAGCCATATTTGAACTTTTGGACGATGTGTACCGAAAGGCCATGGCGGAAAAGATATCTTCCGCGCACCAAAACTGCCCTGGAAACTGTGGGGATGAGGACAACATAGAACGGTTGCGCAGGCTGTTCCCGGAGTTTTCCCTCGAAGATGTTCCACAAAAGCTCAAAGAAGCGGAAGGGGTCGAGATCCGCCTGAAAAAATATTTATCGGAAAAAAACTTGGACACCCCCCATCCCTGAGCCCTAACTTGGAGGCATTGTCCAATATAAAAAACAGAGACCATGAAAAACAAGATGATAGTGCTTGTGGCAGCAGGAATGTTGACCTTGACCGGACTTGCCCAAGGGCTTACCGCATCCGGCAATAACAGTTGTCCGCTCGAAGGAACCCCGGACTGTCCAAAAATCGGTTGCCCATTGGTGGGGACACCGGAATGTCCCTATGAAAGTGCTGCAACAGTGGAACTCCCGGCCTGCTGCAGGAAAAAGTAAGGAGTTAGGGGAGTGGGACATCCACTCCCTTTTCAATTTCTGGACCTTAAAGGGATGGAAAATGAAAACATATTGAACATTTACCAAATAATAGAGAACAAATGAAGCATGTTTTTATGGCCATGGGAACGGCCCTGTTAAGCTCATTGTGCTGTATCACCCCCATATTGGCACTTGTTGCAGGTACGAGCGGGCTGGCCTCGAACTTTTCTTGGCTGGACCCGATGAGGCCCTATTTTGTTGGACTGACCGTTTTGGTCCTTGGGTTTGCTTGGTACCGAAAACTAAGGCCCAAAAAGGGAGTTGATTGCAACTGCGAAACGGAAGACAAACCCAATTTTGTTCAAGGCAAAGCATTTTTGGGATTGATAACGGTTTTTGCAGGTCTGATGCTTGCCTTTCCCCTATATGCCCATATTTTTTATCCGAAGGTCGGAAAACAGATAATCGTGGTGGACAGATCGAACATCCGAACTGTTGAGTTTTCCATAGATGGTATGATTTGTGCGGGCTGTGAGGCACATGTGGACCACGAGGTTAACAAGCTTCCCGGGATTATCTCATCGACCGCATCCTACGAAAAAGGGAACGCTAAGATCGAATTTGACGCTTCAAAGACCGATATTGATGAAATAGAAAAGGCCATCAATGCGACCGGATATACCGTGACCGATAAAAAAGAAGAGTAAAATGGGTGTTAAACTGGAATCGACCATCACCTGTCCCCACTGTGGACACCGGAAAGAAGCGGAAATGCCGACCGAGGCCTGTCAGTTCTTCTATGAATGTGAAAACTGCAAGGCCGTATTGAAACCAAAACAAGGAGACTGCTGCGTGTACTGTAGCTACGGATCGGTAAAATGTCCGCCGGTTCAGGAGGATAGCTGTTCTTACTGATTTTAGCCTTTTTGTTGGGCTGATTTCTTTTTTGTGGCAAAAAACCGATGCTTATTATTGTTTAAGGCCGGCCACTTCCCACTTGGTCAAATTCTTTTGGCATAGAAAAAACTGAAAAGCTTTTGAAGAAGAACCCTTATTTGATACCCTTGAAAAAATCTTCAAGGCTAACATCATGAATTTTGAGAATCATGATCAGGGTATTGATGGTAAAGTTCTCACCTGTCTCCATACGCCAATAGTTCTTCCGTGGAAGGCCATTCTCTACAGCAAATGCTTCATAACTGGTGTATCCGCTTTTGATTCTAAGCTCTTTGATACGGTCAGCAATGGCTTTTCTCTCCTCTATATAATTGGCTTTCTGCATGGGCGGAAAGTTGCAGAAAACGGCGGACACATATTACGTCATATATAGCGTGAAATTTTCATTATCTTTGTTGCTGGTTTATAGCCTTATAAAGACATATAAAAAAGTAATGCCATTTCAGCCATCAGATGATTTTATAAAATATTTGTTTTGTTCCAATATGGAAGCCAAAGACCTTTTTCAAGTTTCGATGGAAACTTTGATTGAGTCCGAAAACTTAGATTTCATGGTCTTCAAAGTAGTGGACGGTAAAGTTAAAAACCTATCCGGTTACGATGAATGGTCCGAGATCATAGAAATAGACGAGACAACCTTTAAGAAACTACATTTAAACCTTTGCCAAAAAATGGGAAGGATCGTACGGAAGAATTTTGTGGATAATCCCTAAGCTTTTTAATCTTAATGGTTGTTCAGTTTGTTTGAACTTTATCATTTATGAGAAGGCACCCTATTTAGGCCATTTTTGATATATTCATAATCCAAATATGATGTTGTGTGATACCCTTTTTATTTCACTGGTCTATGATATGGGTTGCAGCACCCTGCGGGTGCTCTTTTGTGGAAAGGGAGAGAAAAGAAAATCAAGGCTCAATCAAGGCAAAAGGATTGCCAAACACTAGAAAAATCCGTAAATTGCCATATAGAAATCAAAGGATTTGGAAAAACAGAAACTCAATAAGAATCATTTGAACCCTGCTACCTTTTGGGATGTGGATCCGAACCTTTTGGATACTGAAAAAGATAAGGATTTTATCATAGTAAGGATACTCGAACGCGGTACTGACATGGAAATCGGGCTTATTGAATCGACATATTCGCAAAGCGAGATCGTTTCGACATTGGAAAAGACCAAGGGAGTATCGAAAAAGACCCTTAATTTTTATAAAACGGTATCCATTTGAAAGCGGTAGAGGAGGGACAAAGAAAGCTGCTCTCGGAATTGATGGGACTGGATTTCCTGTCCGATCATTATCTTGCTGGGGGGACCAACCTTGCCCTTCGCTTCGGCCACCGTCACTCCATCGATCTTGACCTGTTCAGCGAGAGGGATTTTGACATTTCCCATTCCAACAGGATCAACTCAAAGTTGAAGGATTGGTTCGGCTCCCGATTCACCAGTGTCTCTGTTACAGAGGTCGGGGTGTTCGGCTCCATAGATGGCATAAAGACCGATTTTGTCAACTACCCCCATCCCTTGCTCCGACCTTTGGAGAATTTTGAAGGTGCTAGGCTGGCCAGCATCCTTGACGTTACCGCAATGAAGATAAATGCAGTCGTTGGCCGGGGTACCCAAAAGGATTTTTTCGACCTGCATGAACTTCTCAAGCATTTTACGCTGAAGGAAATGTTTTCGGCCTACAAGGAAAAGTACAGGATGGACAACACGGCGATGGCGGAGCGGTCCCTTATGTACTTTGAAGATGCCCATGATATGCACAATAGGGACAATAAAGTTGTCATCCTCAATGGGACGATCTGGGAAGAGGTGAAGCGGGACATTGCGAACGCCTATCAACAAATGCGAAATGAAAGGGGCAAGAACAAGGGACAGGGTCTTTCGTTGTAGGGTTTTGTACTTCCCAGATAGTTTTCAAGGGCTTTGAACTTTTGTGATCTTGGCATTGATTTCGTCCAATATTTTCTCGGAAACACTTTTGCCATAGTGTTTTTCTGTCACCTGGACACTGGAATGTCCGAGTCCCGATGAGATTTTGCGGATGTCGATGCCCATGTCCAAGCCAATGTTTGTCCATGTATCCCTCAGCGTATATGTTGTGATTTTTTTTTCGATGTCTGCCAGGTCTGCAATACGCTTTGCATACTTATTGAAAATTTTCACCTTTCCGTTGTTGACTTTATGCAATCGATCTGGAGTTGTATCTGCTGGAATAATGGGGAAAAGATACTCCTTAGGCTCTTGTCCATTCAAATAAAATCCAATGATTCTTAGAGCTTCTTCATTTTGTAGAACGCTAAAGTAATCCCCCTCATAGTGTGTCTTTTTTCTATAATACTTTATGCGATTGTCCTCAAACTGATATCGCTTTATTGTTGCCATATCATAATGGTTCATTCCCATATTATTGAACATGAACAGTAAATAGTTGCGTGTGTGCCAAATAGGAGTTTGTGGTTTTAATTCCAGATTGCGAATGGCCATGATATCTTCCAAACTTAAAGGTTCAGGAGCATTTTCATGACTTTGTTTCTTTATGCTCGATAGTGGTTTATGGTCTCTTAAATCGGAATAGGTCTTTCCTGCATCATTCATAATGGCCTGAAGGCTTCTGAGATGGATTGCTGGAGTATTCCGTGATTTATATCGATTGCTCATGTACGCTTTAAAATCCTTTAGGAAAGCATAGTCCATAGCTTTGATTTCCATATCCAACTCTTTGAGATCCTCCAATACCTTCAATTTTTTGTCTTCCGTTCTATAAAGAGTCTTGATTGGAGCGGTGTCGTCCTGGCCTTTGAGGTTTTTTCGAAATTTTATCAAAGCTTTCAATGCATCTTCATATGAACTGGCAGTGGAGAAACGTTCCTCAAGCCGGAGTCTATTTAGGTACACTGCACCATGGCTGAGTATTGAACGGGCGGGGGATTTTTTGAAGAATATCTCTTCAATTTCTGATTTCAGTTTTTTTATTTCCCAATATTTTATTTCACTTGCATGTTCGTCCATCCATAAATCAACGTCCGAATAGATTTTACGGATACGTTTGGTGTGCCTTACAGCGTTCAAAATACCTGTAACCTTACCTGTTGTAAAATCATATTGGTTTTCCTTAAGGTGCAAATTGAAGGGGATATCCCTTGTTTTTCTGGCGTGCCCAATGCGCAGAACCAATGGGAATTTTTTATCTTTAGTTGTATGGTCTGCCCGTTTATCAAAGGATATCTTGATTGTGGCCATGCTTATATAATGATTTTAGTGGCGTGCTTTCGGCGTGCTTTTTTTGATATCAAATGGTTTATTATGGTTTTAAAAATAAATAAAAATATTGAAAAACAGATACTTATAAATATATTGACATATAAAAAACCATAAATTTACTGACTGTTAATCAGAGGGTCCTTGGTTCGAGCCCAAGAGGGGGAGCAGATACAGCAAGGCTTCAGAGAAATTCACTCTCTGGAGCCTTTTTCATTTGCACGCAATTTGCACGCGGATTGAAAAAAATAAAATTTGAACCCAAAATTTAACATTTCAGACTAAAATTTTCCAGAATAATTTGCGATATGTCCCAAATTCTTACCCTTAAACTTTTGCGCATGGATCCTGTTTCAATTTTATAGTGTTCGGGAAGAAAAGCGTAAATTAAAATTGGAAAAGGGGCAACCTATTGTGCTAATAAATGACTTTAGAATAAAAATCCAATTAAGTTTAATTTTCCTTACTAGAATTCTTGTGACTGTTGTCTAAATGTGGATACATTTCTCGTATCTTTTTCTTTTTTTCTTCAGTGTCTGCCAATTCTAAAAGTCTCTTAAATAGGTTTGTTTCTAAATAATGAGATTCTGTGCCCGTATAGAAATAATCGGATATAAAGTCAACAGATAATTCAAGTATATGGGTCATTTCTACTAAGCCCCCGACATCAAATAAGATTACGGTATCGTCTAATGGGTTATCATCGTATTTTATAAATTGTTCTTTAAAACCACCTGGAATTTTTTCTATATGATCAATGAAATTATAAAGCGGGTCCAATACCAATATCTGGAAAAGCGAATCATTATGTTTTTTATTAACCATTACCTCTACGGTTTTCTGGTAGAGAACAGACAAGTTGTGTGTGCGAGGGACCACGCTATCTGTCAATGAAAGATAAGCTTTGCAAAATACCTCAATGTAAAATGTGAGATTGTGGAAAATTGCCGGTGATAATTTGCTTAAGGACTATCTCATAAAGTGTGTAAATAGAAAATTAGCGGGGGCATGCCCCCGCTAATTTTTTGTCTAATTTTAAATATTTTCACATTATGAAGAAAGAAGAATTGTTCAACGACGATTTCCTGAAGCAGTTCAAATCGGGAGACGAGCTCAACGGTTTTTTGAAGGAGCTCCAGAAACGCGGCATCGAGAAGATGCTGGAAGGGGAACTGGACGGCCATCTGGATTACGAGAGGCACCAGCGCTCGTCCAATGCCAATAATCGCAACGGACACTCCAAAAAGAAAGTGAGGACCTCCTTCGGGGAGTCCGAGATATCCGTCCCCAGGGACAGGGATGCCAGTTTCAACCCCATGGTCGTCCCCAAACGGGGCAACATGGTGGACGGTATCGAGAACATCATCGTATCCCTGTACGCCAAGGGCATGTCGGTCAGTGACATAGAGGAGCAGATACGGGAGGCCTACGGCTTTGAGGTATCAACTTCGACCATATCAAGGATCACCGAAAAAGTGGCGGACGACATTGTTGCATGGCAGAACCGCCCTCTGGAACCGGTCTATCTGATCGTATGGATGGACGGCATCGTCTTCAAGGTCAGGGAATCCTCCAAGGTGATCAACAAGACCGTGTACGTGGCCGTGGGCCTGCGCAGGGACGGAAAGAAGGAAGTGCTGGGCCTATGGCTGGGCAAGAACGAGTCGGCGGCCTTCTGGATGTCGGTGCTCACCGACATGAAGGCCCGCGGCACCGAGGACATCCTGATCACCGCCACCGACAACCTGAACGGGTTCACGGACACCATCAAAAACGTCTTCCCCGAGTCCAGGACCCAGATATGCGTGGTGCACCAGATACGCAATGCCTGCCGCTATGTGGTATGGAAGGACAAGAAGGCCTTCACCGCGGACATGAAGGGCATCTACAATGCACCCAACGAGAAGGCCGCAAAGGCCGCCCTGGAGGACTTCGCCAAAAAATGGGAGGGCAAGTATTCCTATGCGATAAGGAGCTGGAGGGACAACTGGGAGGACCTTACCGTGTTCTACGAGTTCCCAGTGGAGATACGAAAGATCATATATACCACCAACCTTATCGAGAACCTCAACGGGAAGATACGCAAGTACACCAAGAACAAACTCTCCTTCCCAACTGACGATGCGGTGATGAAATCCGTATATTTGGCCACAAGGGAGGCCACCAAAAAGTGGTCCATGCCCATTAGGAACTGGGGCATCATTTTAAACCAGTTCCTAACGATCTATGAAAAAAGGGTCAGACTCTAATAAAGTCAAACCCCCGTTATTTTTAAATTACACACTTATTGGGATAGTGTCTTTGCTTAATTGACTTGATGGATATGAATCAATATCATATACCCTTTCATCTTTAACAATTTCAATCGCATTTTTAAAAAGTAGTGATATTACTAAATATTGATTTAAACAAGAATTTAGCCTACGATTAGAAGTAGGTTTATTCTTTGCAACTAATCCCGAAGTACTTACCCAAATATACCCAAACTGGCTTTCGGATATATGTATTTTTCTACTTGAATCGTAATAAAAATAGTTTTGAGTAAAGTCTTCATAGTTAACCTTTAATGATTCGAGTAAGTTGATGAAGAGTTCTCTTTTGGAAAATTTAAATTTTTCAGCAAAGGCTTCTTGTGAAGATATAAGATGGAGTAATTTCTCCAATTGACTTGGATTGGATATCAAAATATAATTTTACCATTTTCAGTAATGATTTGCATTTTTTGTTTAAAGTTCTATTCCGTTTTAATCTAACTTCATCAAGACAATAAATAGAGGACTTTTTAAACTAAGTACATAAAAGTGTTAAAATTCTTAATACGTTCTGGGGACTTATTTCATAAATACTTCATCTCTCACATAACTTGCATTAAACCAAAAACAGTGTTTAGTATATTCAGTTAGTTTTGTTAATTTATCGGGTATAGGAAGCATAAAAGTATCTGCAGCATTTCTGGCATGTGGTCGGACATGACTTATTCTGTTTTCAGTTTTCTTTGGAAAATATGTCTTTCTAATACCAATATCGCTTACTTCTCGGACTATCAAACCTCTAGAAACTACTTCAATCATTTTGTCCCAAACTATTTTGGCCTCTGATATGTCGGATTGTGGCATATTCCAAAACCGTACTTTTTTTAAAATCAGATCATCGTTTTCATATTGATAAAAAACAAAGAAAAACTTACTCTCTAAAATGTTCTTAAAATCAGAGTCTTCCCAATCAGTTTTGATCAATTCTTGAAATTCAAATGTTGGAAATGAAATATCTTCTTTTGGTAGGTTATTTTCTTTAAGTCGAATTGTTTTGACTTGAATATCCGCCTTTTCAAATTCTTCTATTTTTTGCCCAAGTTTAAGACCAAGAATTGCATTAGTAAGGTTGGCAAAATAGCTTTTGGCTTTTGGATTCAACTCCAAACCCAAATATTTTTCTATCTCTTTTGCTGATTTACCATAGAAAGGAAGGAATTTCGATATAACTATTTCTTCGATTGATTGAACTGCATCGAGAATTTCTGGCCGCTCTATAATCTTTCCATATGTCTCAGTTTCCTCCCGAGAAATGTTTGCAATTATGTGATTAACATAACCTTGCTTAAGAGAATAAGCCCTTTGCTTTGCTTTTTCTTTGTTAAATGGCTGATTGCGAAAAGATTTTAAGGCAGTTGAGCCTTTTGTGCAAGCCCCAAGATAAAATGTGTCACCTTCTGATAATTCGTGGGCCTTGCCATCTTTTATTTTTTTATTTATTGTTTCCCAATCATGTTTGATGATTCTTAAATCTTCACTTGGGTATTGCCAATCATTTACAAGCCTTATATGATAATCTAGCAAGTCCAAATCATTGTCATGAAGATAAAATACCAATAATAAATGTGCATTTTTCTTCCAAAAGGAACTGTTCTCAAATTCCTCTTTGTATACTTCTATATAGTTTATAATATTTAATACAAGCCTTTCCTTTGCCCGAAACTCTCCGTTTCTCAATATTTTCAAAGGACTTGATTTTAGTTCAATTCCTGCTTCTTTAAAATCGGGTGCAGATTCAGAATTTGGCTCATAACCGAAATAGAACTTTTCTAAAATTTGACCAAAATTGCCTTTTCCTTGGTATCCGTGTTTTTCAATTTCATTACCGCAGGCTTGTTTTAATGTAAGTCCTTTTAGTTTATTAGCGAACTTAATTATTGAATCTGCCGAGGTAATATCAAGCATACTCAAATTGATTTATTTGCTTGTATAGCTCCACTCCAATTTTTTCAATCACACCAACAACCAATGCATTTCCCATGAAAAATGCACGTTTTGTATCTGTAATACCATCAAGTTTGGTATGATTGTCAGGGAACATATTAAGTCTTTCTAATTCAATTGGTGTTAGTCTTCTCAATCCTCTATCCGAAGCGACTACATGTTTAAATCTTGAAGGTGATTTCCCACCTTCACCAGTAATAATTGTTCTTGATGCATTGTCAAGAGCATCTGGATAAATCATACTCCCTTCTGAATATTTATACTTATGACCCTCACTTGAAACTCGTTCAATAGTTTTTGACCCTTTCAAATACTCCCATTTATGTTTGTCTTTATCATCAATAAAAAAGTCGTCTGTAACTTCACCATTTTGTAAAATATCACCTAAGACTGTAAATCTTCCGTCAAAGTTGGGTTCGGTTTTAATGGTAAAAACCTTTCCATTTACTAGTAATCCGGTGTTTTGAAAAGGTGATAGTTTTCCTGTTTTGTTGAAATTATTTGTTATTTCAACCAGACTGCCTTTCAATTCAACCTCTTGTATCGAATTTGTTGTAACTACTGGAAAGGCTTTTGCAATAGTTCCTTTGTCCAAAAGCCAATCAACTTTTTTAGATTTTTGAAGTCGTTTATAAGCTTCGGTTGATTTATGATAGCCAATAAAAAATATTCGTCTTCTTCTTTGTGGCATTCCGTAATCGGCGGCATTAATTACCCGCCACTCAACCGCATATCCAAGTTCGTTCAAACTTTGAAGCATAACAGCAAAATCACGACCTCTTTGTTTTGCTGGTGATTTTAAAAGTCTGTCAACATTTTCTAGAAAAAGATATTTTGGCTTGTTCTTCTTATCTTCTAAAATTCGATGGATTGACCACCAAAGAACTCCTTTTTTACCTTTAAGACCTTTTGAATTTTGCAAGGTTGTGGCAACCGAATAATCTTGGCATGGAAACCCCCCACATAATAAATCATGATCTGGAATTTCATCTGTCGGTACTGTTGCAATATCCTGATTTGAGTGGTTTTCTTCTCCAAATCTAGCTTCGTAAACCATAGATGCATGTTGCGTTTTGGTCAGTGGCTCCCATTGATTGGACCAAACAACTTTGTAATTACTTTTCTCTAGACCAAGGCGGAATCCACCAACTCCGGCAAAAAGTTCAACTACTTTAAGCTTTTCTTCCATGATTTTCATACTGCACAAATTATTTTATGAATATTTAACTTTTCGTGACTGTAAAGTCTTTGACATCACATGATAGTCATTAAAGGTATTAAATCACTTTTATAAATGTTGAGAATCCTAGTGGGTAAAATTAACATGTCTTGTTAATGATTTTAGGCAAAAATATTAACTAGAAAATTGAACTTTGGCTTAAGGGTAATTTAATTTCCAAGATGTCCTGTTAAATATTAC
>Ga0114912_1000947_pt1 | contig 13013 bp, 11 predicted proteins | sample MalvirDeepMed_51_FD_89713 | JGI IMG/M metagenome (GOLD analysis project Ga0114912, IMG submission 89713) | Marine viral communities from the Global Malaspina Expedition - Malaspina viral metaG DeepMed_51 | ecosystem: Environmental > Aquatic > Marine > Oceanic | place: Mediterranean Sea...
CGCCTCGACACCGGCAACGGAAGCGTCCAGCAACTTGATAACCCGCCCGTTGGTGAAGCGTAGGGCATTGGCGTTCTGGGCCGCTTTAACGAGAACATTATTACCGCCGGTTATTTCATGGACGTAAGCTGAGTTGATCTGCTTGATGACGGCGGAGCGGACGACGTCTCTTTCTTGTTCTATCTGTCTTGCGGTAGCCCCCTCCTTGACGGAGATGCCACGCGCCAGGAGCTTGTCCATCAAGACGGAACCGACATCATACATCTGGGCGCGAAGTGGGTTGTTCTCTTTTCCGGTGCCGCCACCGTTGTGGCTGATCATATTGTCAATCTGGGTATATAGCTCGAAGTATGGTTCGCCTTGGATGATGTCGGGATCGCCCATACCGTCACGTTCTCGCTCCACTTGGAGGAGGCGGTTTTCCATGATCTGTTCGGTAACCGATTTATAGAACGCGGCAGTGATCTTACCCTCTGCGCGCATCTTGTTAACATCGGACTGGAGACGGCGAAGTTCGGTTACGGTCGTGTCCGTACCTGTCCTACCTTTACCACCTTCAAGCTTGAACTCCGCCACTTCACCTGTTTGTCTTTGCTTTACCGAACCCATCAGGCGAAGCCGCCGGAGAATTTCAACAGGCGCATCATCATCGCGTAGATCGCTCTCGGCCATACGGAACCGTTCCAATAGTTGCTTCTTGAGACTAGGAAAATTGTTAAGATACGTCTCGTCTGCACCTTGCGCCTTGGCCGATGCCTCGGCGGCGGCGAGTTCCTCGAACGTCAGCGGATTCTCGGGGTCGTTGATCCTCGCCGACAGATCGAATATTTGCCGCACCTGGGAGACCATGGCGTTGATACGGGTTTCATTCGCTTGGTTCCCGATGCTCTCGCGAAGCTGTTTTTTCAACGCGTTCCGCTTCTTCGAGGTGAACATGTTATAAAGCGGCGTTTTCCTATTGAGAAGTTTGTTCAAGGCGGGCTTGTAAAGCCCGGAATCCGACATCTCATTGATAATACGCTCCCCTGCCGCTTCCTTGAACTTTATCAATTCGGAATTCTGCTTTGCCACGTTATTGGTGGCGGCTTCCAACATTTTCCTAGCTTCGGCTGTCTTCTCTCCGACATTGTTCAGGGTCACCGTAAGGCCGAGGCTGTTAATATTTTCATCCAGCCGCGTTTCGCCTATGGATCTTCTCTTCGCGACCGGCTGTTCTACCTCGGCCAAGGTGTCCCGCCGGGCGTCGGGGTCCAGTTTTGAAAACAGATCGTTGAGTGTCGTGTCGCCGGTAACACCCTTGAGATAGAAGTCTTCCATGCGGGCTTTTAGTTCACGCGGCGAAAGATCGTTGAAATGTTCCGCGATGGCGTCCTGAGTGTAGTTCTTCTTAAACTCCTTGAACGCCTTATCGGCGTCTTTCTGGGTATACCCGACCTCCACATCCACCAGGGCATCATACTGCCCTTTGATATCAGCAAATAGCTCGGCGGTTCTCTCGGCGTCCGTGGCGATCTGAACCTTAGAGGTTTGACCTTCTAGTATCGGCGGCTGAACTTTAACGTATTCTTCGGTCATATCAGAGGCGAACTCTTCAACGTCAGATAAGGCTTCAGCATGATTTTCCAATTTCTTTCTTTTTCGTAGCGCGAGCAGTTCCGACACCCCATCGCCAACGATGTTCACAAGTTCTCTTCGCTCGTCGGGACGCAAGGATGTCACCTTGGCGTCGAGTGTGTCGTCACCTGTTCTGCCTGTTTTGACGAAAAAATCCGCCGCCGCCTGGGGGTCTTTCACGCTGGCGAAGTGATTAAGAAGAGCGTCTTTGGTTTCACCTAGTCGAGCGGTATCAGGCTGTCCGATGACAGCGGCTATGTTACGGATCAACTCGGCTCTATCTTTGGCGTTGGCGAATATCCTACTGTTGTAGAGATGGCTCAACTGGGGGTCACTGGCGTCGCTTTCGAGAACCAGACGGGTCAATGCCTCATGAGCGCCTTTCCCCTTGCTTGCGATGTGGCGCATGATGGCTTCGCCGGTTCCCTCTAGGATCACCGCCTTCTCTTTTGCCGCCGCGTCGGCGGGGGTCATCTCTCGCTTACCGATCAGCTTCACATGCTTCGCCTTCATGAGGTCTATGTGCATCGCCCGCGCTACGGGGTCTGCCGATATCCGGGGGTCGGATATATTGTCCTGAACAGAGGTGCGAAGCACCGCCGCCTGTGAAATGGCGATAACTTTATCCCGTTCCTCTGCCCGTACCTGGGCTTCTCGTTCTTCCCGCGTGAACCCCGACACCTGGGCCTCGATAGCCTCGATGTCCTTTTTGGGCAATTGTTTGAGAATACTATCTATCCCCGAGTTGCCGGTCTTGCCTGTTTTGTTGAACTTGTCGCGGGCGAGTTCGGGGTCGAGAGAGGCGTTTATCGTGTCTGATATAGCGAGAGCCAGTCCTTCGTTCTTGGCGATCCTTAATTTTTTATCGACATCGGCTTTGGTGGCGAATCCACCATCAATCGTCGTCTGGGCGATCGCCGACATGTCCAAAAGCGTAGTCTGAATTTTAGTCGGGTCTGTGAGATAGGTATCGGGATTTGAAAGAATTTCCGTAGCCTCGGTCATCGAGCCGTTGAATACCGCCACGCCGTCCTTCGCCACCTTGATGGTGCCGGAGTTGATAACCGTCTGACGCATGCCGCTGGTATCGAACAGCTTGGTGAACCGCTCGAAGCCTCCGGCCTCCAAGCCGCTCTGGGCAAGCGCGGTTACCCGCTCGACTTCGGCGTCGAACAGTCTGCTGTAGTCACTGCCTTTGATGGTGGTGTCGGCCTCCATCTTGGCGTTGAAATCTTGTAGCGTTTTCTTGGCGTCACGCGCCGCCGACATTCCTTGTTGGAGGTCATCTGAAGCTACCAGGAGCGCGCCGACCGCCGCCCCCGATTTCGTTAATTCTTTACGAGCGGCGAACTCTTCCTTGAATATATCGGGGCTGGGGGCGGTGGCGACTTGTCCGGTTATTCGCGCTGATGCGATGTCCGCTGAACCTTTTACTTTAGCCATTATGCAAACACCTTTGCACCTGTAGCAAGCAACGCGGCGCCAGCGCGATCGTACCCGGCACGTTTATACGACCCCACCTGAGCGGCATATATCCGAGCGCGGCTTTCTTCGGCCAGAGCGTCCTGTCTGCCTTGGAAGCGGATTTTCTCCTCCTCTTCCTTGAACCGCCCGGCGATATCGACAGATACCAGGAGCGGAGTACCGCTGTTAAGCTCGACGTTCGATCCGCCCAAGAGCGCCCTTCTGGTCTTGAATGCTTGCACATTGGCGCGTTCTTGGCTCCTGGCGTTGACGGCGGCGATCTGTCTTTTCTGAGTGGCTAATTGCTGGCGTTCGATGGCTTGGTTGCGGGCAATCCCGGCTTGAAATCCACCTTGTTGGACGGATGATACCGCACTGAACAGCCCGGCGCCGACCTGGAAGGCTGTTCCCAACGCTCCAAACCCAAGCGTGGCGCCCGACGCGAACGCCGTACCGCCGAAGCCGATCAGCCCAGCGGTAGCCGGGGCGAGTGTGAGCGCGGTGGCTGTGGTAATACCTGCCGCACCCGCCGCACCACCAACCGTAATCGCTTTCGCCCCAAATAGTGCTACTTCAAGACCCGTCATCGGGCTACTCCATGAACAGGACGTACCGGATGAACGTCTCTCCATCCGGCCCGAACCTGGGCATCACGCTCTCGACGTGCATGCCCATAAACTCTGCCCACCGACGCTGAACAACCTTGTCCTTGTCGATGGATGCCGAAAATCTTTTGATCCCATATCGTTTTCTCGCTTCCGTCAACGCCCACTTGCCGGTTTTGCATAGCGTCTTTCTGTATTTCTTGATGTTGGTACAAGCCAACACCCAAATCTCCGCTGTTCCCCGGCAAACCACCGTGATCCCGATTGATGCGATTGGCACGTCGTCTACGAATATTGTGATGCATGGACCGCCCGATAACGCCATCATAGCGCGACCGGAGAATTCCGCGTTGCGGAACTCCCCTCTCAAATCCATCATGTCTGCATGCCACGGCTGAAAATCCACTATCTGTACATTTGTCATGTTTGATCATGAAGCTCGACCTCTGGTGCGAGGCCCAACAACGTGAACGGCGCGGGCGCGCTCGTCTCGATGATAAACCGAGCATCGCTCGTAAAGTCGCCTTCAAACTCCCTGAAAAATTCCCCTGTGAAAAGTGGTGTTCCCGCGTCCATTGGGTCGCTAACCTCTCTAAAATCGAACTCTATCAAATTAGCCGTGTCAGGACCAATTTTAGCGGTATGTGCGTTCAGTAAGATCATCGTCGTCGCAAAAATCTTTTTTTGCTTGCCGATTATCGTACCAGCCGAGCCGCCACCTTCGAGCTTCAATGTTTTAATACGGCTGGTGAATGGAAGCCCGATTATCGCCGTCGACACAGCTTGCTGGAGTTTAAGCTCGCCCTCGGGGTTGACAACGACGCTAGGCTGAACCGCGCCATCCCCCCAAACCGCAACCGTCTCACCGGCTAGATGCGCTAACCCGACAATCGCGGTAGTGGCCGACCCCGAATATGACAGCCCGCTATCGACGTAGAAGGCGTCCGCCTGAGTATCGCCCACCTCGAAATCCGCTTCGATAAACTCGACGTATCGCTTGGTCGCGCCGTTGATCGTGCGCTTGACAATCAACCACACCTCGTCGCGTCCGATGGACCCGGTAGTATCGTTGCCGGGGATTACGGCGACGCTCTCAACCTCGGCGTCACCGGTACCGAACGATCCGCCGAGTATCTGCCGCGACCAGCCGACTACATCTTCATCTCTGAGGTAAGTCAAGGTAGCCACGACACCATCGTTCCGAACATTCCAAAGCAAGCTATTGGGTTCCTGGGCGAAATCCATCTCGGTAACACCACTCCGTGTCACGTCACGGGCGAGGCGCGTCATGTCGAAGGCACGGTTACCATCAACTTCAAAGTGAAACGCGAACTCGCGGACCTTACGCAGAGCTTTTTGGAGAAACAGAACGACGTGGCCGATACGGATCGGCTGTACCTTGGCAGACCCATGCTTAGTGTGCCGCTTGACGTCGATATCTGTCGGCGTGATCACGGCGCCGTTTGATGTCGGTATCCATTCACCACCAGTCGTGCCGACGACCAGTTGGAGGCCGGGCGATAGCCATTGGATGGCATTCACATCATCGGCAGAGATGGTATAGTCGAGCGCATCACTATCACCAACCACCCCTTTATTGTCGTCAGGGGTGTGGTTCTCGAAGTCGCCGGTCTGGCTGTACCACTTCGTCTGGGGCTGTGTATTAGTCGCCGCCACCAGGAGTCGTTGTTCAAAGAACGCGCCGGACTGGGGCCAACCGCGAATATCGGACCAATCACCGAATGCATAGTCCTCAGTCGCGTTGGTGGTCTGGAAATCCCTGATAATATCGATAGTGGCGTTTTGGTCGCTCTCCACCGAGACGATGCGCCCGTAGCCATAATCTGTGCCGGTTGCTTTGTTATTGATGCGGACAAGCTGACCAACACTTTCGGCGTCAAACGGCGAGAACCCGGAAGCTATTATGCCAATATCTACGCCAGTTGTCGCCGCCGGTTTTAGCGACAGAGCGGTATTGGTATTACTGTTTTGCCACGGGCCATTCGACCAATTGACCTCGACCAAACTCCATTTGGTATTACCCCCGCGAAGGAGCTTGTAACTCCGATAGGCGCCGTGGAACAGGTAGAGAATGTCGGCTGATTGCGGACCCTCGATTTGAAATAGGTCCGCCGTCGAATATGGCGAACCTATCTCCAGGGCCGCGTTCTGGATAATCGATACATCGTCAATATCGATCGTCTGGTTTTCATGCACTCTAAACTGGAGGAAGAAGTTGCCACCGGGAACGAATGGGTGACAGTGATAGCCCGGCTGGAATTCGACGTTATCGACGATATCGGCCAATTGGGTCGCCGTGCCGATACGGAGACTCATGTTATCCTGGGGGTTACCGACAAATCGGAACTTGAGGATGTGTTCTTTGTTGATGTCAGCGGTTGGAACGACGACTTGTTGCTCGGCGACGGCATTGTCGGAATCAGAGGTGCCGTTGAGCGTCAGGCGATTGTCGGTAGAATTGTGGCTTATGGAAGACGAGGCATCCGACTGGTCGCTCCAGGCGCTGATGTCGTTGGTGAAGTCACCGTTTTGAACCTGGGTGCCGATATCCTCGGCCACGATCTGCCCCTGATTCCTGAAAAACCGGACATAGCCATTGCCGAATTCAAGGATGTACGCTTGTTTAGTGCTAAACTCGAACCGTTTCAACCGCGTCTTTACTGAACTGTCCTTGACCTCGGCCACGAATCTGGACCCCGGTCGGCGCATGGCGCCGCCCTCGGCAAGTGGGATAAAGTTCAGCATCTCTTCAACAGCATTCTGATATTTGTTGAAGTCGGCGCGCCCTAGCATGCGCGCGCTCAGTTCACCCGCATTGAATTGAGGCTGGTAGGGGTTGAGGGTCGTCATTAACGCGCCCTATCATCGACCCAAAAACCTTCGGGTTGTTGCTCAGGTAGGTCTTCTTGGGCGTCCATCGACTTAGCGTGGGATAGGGAACCTTCACTGTCTTTTTCCAGACGGTCCCTAATCGCCTTCCCGGTCTTGATCGGGGTCGACATCTGCTTGGCAAGTTCCCATGCCAGCGCCTCGCGAAAGTCGACAGTCATGACATTGGCATCGGTGACGACTTTGATATATCGGATGTAAAATTCTTCGGCGCTGGTGTGGTAGCCTTCGTTCTCCAACAGGAAATCGACAACTCCCCGAGACTGATCGTTATCCCAGGCGGCAAGACCTTTTAGCCAATCGGCAGGTCGAGCGTAAATATAATTGAAGATGCTGATGTCGCTGGTACCGCTTCGCGCCAGTTGCGCTCGGGTGATGGCGAAGTTCCATTTACCGGAGCGAAGCATACGGTCGCGAACGTCGTTGAAAAGGTCGTCCGCGATATTGGCGCTCACCGAGCCATCGGTGCGGTTGACGATCCTGGTTGCTCCGAGCTTGCGTAAAGCGGAGTTGATGATCCCGGTTTCAGAAGCCATAAAGTATCCTTAATGGCTACGCCGTCATACGCTCCTGTTTCACATCCGATTGGATGATACTCCAAGCTAAGTCCCGATCATCCGACGAACAAGTGAAGCCGGTGAAAGGTTGGAGAAGGCGCGCGTCGGGTAGCCCATGTTGAGTGTAGAAATCCCGGTTACTCTGATCGGGGTACTTCTCCATGAAGCGACGCATGCCGCTGATAACGATTTCGGCTCGACGATCGGGATCGGATGGTTCCCTGTCCTTGGGCTGGGGCTTTGAGACGTCCCATCTACCAATCCGTGTCATCGTGACCTTATTGCCTTCAATACTGTGGACTCGAAACCACGCCAGTGCCGGTGTGTCTGACCGGATATCCGCCGTTATCCTAATGTAGTCCAGGCGGCGAAGCCTGTCGTGGACGTGGTCGAAATAGCCGGGCGATTCTACTTCCTCGATCGTGTTGTTAGTCATGTAAGCAAAATCGACACCATTAACGTGCAAGTCCTGATATCTCATTACCATTGGCTTATAACCTCTCCCTATCAGCTTCTGAAATCTCGTCGTTATTTTGCCTCCATTCGTCGGCAAACGCAACTTCTTGCCAGTCCTTTAGCCACGGACCACCTCTGGTCAGGTGAACGATCGCAGGGTCCAGATATTTGGACGAGTATCCCTCCAACCAATTCCAATGAACTGGAAGCTCTCCGATGTACGTCTCCGGCGGGTTTCCACCGATCCAGTTAAACCCGTGGAGCCAGCGTCCAGGTTTAGTGTTGACGTCGTCTAAAGATAGATTGCGATGCTCCTTATGACTGCAATTTATCATCATCATGGACGACCAGTTCTTTCTATTATATGGCTCCTGGGCGTCTCCCATCATCTTCGTCTCACCCTTGGCGATCTTTTGCATATGCTTGACGCACATCAGGGCGTACTTGTCGTCACGAAACCCCCAAAGCTCGTTGAGATCGTGCCGGATTATCATGTCACAGTCCATGTAGACCGCCCACCCGTGGCGGGCCATCAGGAACGGGACAAGAAACCGCGTGAAGGTGAAGGCGGTGGAGAAGGGTTTGTCGTCTTCGCTGTCTCGAATGACCCCAGCGGGGTCAATATAAGATGATCGCCGGTACAATCCCATGTGACGCAGATCGTCTTGGACAAGTGGAGTGACGCTTGCATTAGGGGTGTGTTTGAGAATTGTATGTCGGGCCACGCAGTAAGCATCATGCTCTCTTATGTCATAACCGATATAAATGGGGATCATTTGTTGCGATCTCCAATTCTGAGGGTTGGATTGGGTCTGATAATTTCAGATTTGCGGGGTTTCTCTGGGGTGTGCCGCTCTGGGCTGTAGCCCTTGTCCTTGCGCTTATCACCCTTGAGGTGGTCGATGTAACCGCCGAGAGGAGAGCCGACCCAACAATGCCGCTTACCCTTGGGCGTCATGTTATAACAATTCATTCCAGTTTTTTCAAGAATTTGACGGACGTGGTCGAAGACGAAACTGTTGTGCCATTCGCGCAGAGTGAAGACTAGATCGTTCTGGTACATCTTAGCCCAGTCTTCTGTCAGCCGCTTGGCCTCGGGGAGTTTGAACCCGACAAACCCGCATTCCGAGTGGTAGCCACCGACACGGCCTAAATAAACACAACACGCCTTCTTTGGAAACAAGCTCTCGACGAACCCATCCGGTACTTTCTTGAAGATAATGCAGTCGGCATCGTGCCATACCAAGGTGCCGTGGCCCATCTTCTGGGCGGCGTGGCGGACATAGAACGGAATGCGGGCGAACTTTACTGCGTCGTAACGGAAGTTATAACCGGCATTGGCAAGCTTGGCTTTCCAGACGAACCCCGGTTTTTGGACTGCACCAGTAGCATAGTAATCGTTTTTATATGCATCGAGGAATTGCTGGAGGTCCGTAAGCTGGAAGATATTAATTTGCTCGACCCAGTCAAGCTCGGGGCGCTCCTCCTCGACATAGGCAATCCATTTGACGTTCTTGTCGCGCCAATTTTCCTTGACGCTTGCCATGAAGCGTTGAGCATACCGGGTCCAGCCGTCTGGCGACCATCCTGTAATGATTGTTACCACCAGCCTGGACCTCCTTTCATTTTGATTACAGTATTGGTGATGAAACCCTGATCGATGTATAGCAAAAAATAGATGAGTCGGGCTACTTCTATGGCTTGCAGATATCGCTTCTTAGGGTGTTTCTTGCGCCGCATCTCCAGAGCCTTAATCCCTTCGTTATTCCGACGTCGGGTCATGCCACTATCCATGATAATCGTCGGCGCGATACAAACAATCTGCTGGTCTTGTATGATCCTGGCGTTCCTGACGTAATTGTGGATTCCGGCCTTGGCGGCGGCGTAGGTCTGGTCGTAGCTACCCGCTTCGCCCGCCTTGGAGCCTATAACGCAAATGCGAGCGTAGGGGTCGTGTTCCAATAGATACTCACAAGCAGTGATTACGTTCACCATATTAACAAACAAGCTCTCAGCGATCTCATCGCCGGTCTGTTCGGATAGCGGTTTGTTATAAAGCACCCCCGCCGCAAATACATAACGATGCGCGTCGCCAATGATCGGCTTTTCATAATCAAACCAGACGGCGCCACTATCCGCCGGTAGGAGCTTGATCAATTCCTGAATGATAGTTGTTCTTATGCCGGTGACCAGTATGGGATTAGCGATCATGTAAAAAATTGCTCCCAACAATTACGACCGTACAGCGTCCAATATTTATCATTCATGACTTCCCGCTTGTCGACAAAATCACAGGTGTACATGATAGCTTTACTGTCCATCAATAACTTCTGGAAATCCTCGGCCAAGTCGTTTGGCACTTTGGCCGTCAAGATCATGAAATCAGTTTTCTTAGGTATATCGAGGTGGACTTCTTTTTGGGTTTCAGGTGTTGCAGGTTTCTGCGGTTCTTGAATATCGGGCATAATATCGGGCGTAATATCGGGCGTTTGCCCTTGTTCCCCCTCGTAGTTCTCGGCCCATTCGGTGACGGCCAGCATCATATACATCTCGTCACCCTTGTCCTCCTCCTTGTGGTCACTAACCTCAAACGCGCTCAATATCGAAAACGTAAAGTCCCTCATATCCTTGAAACTCAGGCCGAGAATTACGGCCTTCAGGCTACTTAGATTGTACATCGATAATCTCCCTTACTCTCATCGCCGCCGAAAAGATCGCGTCGATCTTGCCCGGCTGTACTTGAATGAACCGTCCTTCGTTCCGCACGATGCACTGGCGGCTGTCGGCCCGGCTTGGCGGAACTCCTCTGATCGAGGTGACGTACCCTTTCCATGTCCATTTATCATTAAACCAAGGGACGTAGCTTTTGATGACACTCTCCATCGCCGTTTGGTTCTCTTTAATCTCCTCAAGAGATTGCTCTTTGATAATGGTCGCCGCCTCTTTATACGTCTCTGCCTTCACTATCGGCGTGTACTCGACAGCCGTCAGCGAAACGCCACCATCCCACCAAGGGTAGATGGAAGCGAATGGCCCATCCATGATTGTGATCGCCATCTCGGGGCCATCGTAGAGGTGCATGATACACGGCTCGTATAAAGCAATCCCTTCGGACCCGAAGGCGCCGAATGTGCAATCGATCGTCCAGTCCCACTCGTCGCCGAATACCGGCTGGACATTGGTATTCAGTTCCGCATTATCCTTCAATGTTTCCTCGAACATCCGCTTTGCCATACCCTGCTGGATCAATCCTTCGGGACACTGTACCGCCCCCTCCAAGCTGGTCAGGTAATGGGCGGCGGGGTTGATTTCAAAGAACGGCGACCCACTGTCGCGGAGAACACTGAGATAAGACTGATAGTCGATCAAGCTGGTGTCGGCGATGGCGTAGATATTGTATTTTACCGGCGTGACGAGTAACGGATAAACCTCTTGGAAAAGCTCGTGACCAATCAGGGATGCCTGTCGCGTCTTGGCGCACCGAGGATAGTGAAATCCCAGATGAAGCCGCGATTGGTTGTTGGACGATGCCCCGCTGAAGAGGCTGTCGTTTTTCTCGAAGATGGTGATGTCGTAGCCGAGAGCTTTGAGGGTTAACCCGATGTGGCACCCGTACCAACCTCCCCCAATGATCCTAATCTTCATGCTTTATGCTCCCATACTGATCGGAAACACTTCCGACTCCGGCCCACATTCAACTCCACCAAATGGAATGACTGTGCCATCTCCTCAATCTGGTTGGCTCCCTTTCTCAAGTCGACGATGATCGTACCACCCGGTCTGAGGCTTCTCTTCGCCAAATTCATATAGGTATGTATCGGGTAGTGGAACCCCCAACTTTTGAGACTGATAATCAGATCGGCTGGGATGGTCAGTCTCGGGTTGGCCATGTAGCCAATGGCTTTACACATCCCCAGCATCTTCACTTTCCCGACTGCGTGGTTTACGTTTTCCCACGGCTTTGTTCCCTCTGGGTTCCACCCCATCTGACTACGGCACTTACTGTTACCGTCCATCAGGTGAACTTCAATAGGGCGCAGAGATGGAACGAGGCGTTTGTGTATAAGGCCCGAGCCACAACCGATATCGAGAACGCTGATAGGCTTACCGCACCAGTTGGCGATGTCATACCAGTCCTTCGCTTTATTCTCTTCGCTCATTTCTCGCCTTCCATCGAAGAACAAACCCGCACGTCCACCCCCTCGAAATTCCTGGCATTGATCTTCTTTCGCCACCAACCGCGATCCTTGATTGTCAAATGACAATTCCTACCATCCGGTAGATGCTTCCGTGCCAGACCGGTATGAACTGCGAAGAAGGCGAATTTGAGGGCATAGGAGAAGACGTGGTCGATAACCTCGTCCAAATATTTCTCCTCAATATGCTCCAGCATGTCAATACAGAGAACCCCATCGAATAGCTGACCTTCTGGCGGAGGCAACTCGAATTCAGGAACTGCCGGATCATACATCGTCGGCATGCCCGACAACCACCCAGTCCAGCCGGTTTGTTCTCGCTTCGATTTGTACTGTTCTCCCTTTCCGCATCCGTAGTCGAGGAGCGTTTCGGCGGCGTGGCGCTGGATCATCTCGCCAATCTCAGTGCGCCAACTACAGGTGGACAGCCCCTTAAAGAAATTACCCCTGGCATGGAGAAACTTATACTGTTGAAGATTCCGGTCCTTATCGCTCAAGGAAATGAAATCAGGAGATGTCAGGAGCGCCTTGGGCGTCTGTTCGAGGATCAACCCCCAAGCATAACCGTTCTTCATCTCGTCCGGCGTGAACTGGCAGTAGGCGATGTCGCAGAAGAACTGGTGCCGCTCGGCGTCACTGGGATGCCAGGGATCGGAAATCCTCCACGTCAGCTCATTGTGATCGTCGCACCTGGACATGGTCTTGGCGATGCTGTCCCCGACTGTGAGGATGGGGACGCCAGAAATCAGGGCGTCGAGGGCGGCGTTTGACCCCCAGGTGACCAAAGCCCAGCAGTTCTCCAACTCCTTCCATATCCGATCTCGGGGGTTTGACATGCGGGAGAGCGCCTTCCCCATCATCGGCCGCACCTTATCCGAGTGTCTGACGGCGAAGCTGGGCTTGGCCCTATACACCGTAGGCCCGGTCCAGCCGTCCTTCAGGCGTCTCAGGAGGCCGTGGTAATAATTGTGGACAGGGCCGCGCACCTGATGGAAGTCATGGAATTTCTGGCTCGATCCGGCGACGAGGACATGCTTGCCCTCCTTGTTATCGTCCCTCCACGGCTGGAGCTTGATACCCCACTTCTCGAAGCGATCCGAGGGCCGCCCGCACCGGAAATATTGATGGGGATAGAAGCCGTCCACGCTCAAGCGCCATAGGTTCTTCATTCCCTTCTCGCCCAGCCCGATGGGCCGGAAGTGGGGCTTGTC
>Ga0114912_1000949_pt1 | contig 12992 bp, 18 predicted proteins | sample MalvirDeepMed_51_FD_89713 | JGI IMG/M metagenome (GOLD analysis project Ga0114912, IMG submission 89713) | Marine viral communities from the Global Malaspina Expedition - Malaspina viral metaG DeepMed_51 | ecosystem: Environmental > Aquatic > Marine > Oceanic | place: Mediterranean Sea...
GTGGAAAATCCGCCTGATTAAGAAACACCTTGTCACGAATTTCACTAATTTCCGCCGGTGTATAGGCCGAATCAAACGGGCCGAGTTCCCGCGCAACCCACCATACGGGAAAGTTTTCATTATCTCCGCCAGCCCGCCTGAGCCGGGCTTGCGCACCGGGGTCCTCGACATTGAAATCGCCCCGCCGAACCATTGACACAACATTTTTGAGGAAGTTGTTTGCAGTTTCTGTATCAGCAGTCGAGACGCCTGTAGCCGGGTCTTTGGCAAACGCCAGGTCTAAATACTGCATCCAAAGGTCGGTGCCCTTCCCCGTCCGGGGCCACCAATCCACAGTTGGGGCCGACAAATTATCGCCAACAACCGCGGCACCGAGACTTCCAACCAAACCTTCAATCAAATCTTGAAACGGGGCAAGCACATCGAGCGGAGCGCGTTCCTTTCCGTCATGGCCAATCAACGCCTTAACCGACCCGTCAGTATTAAACGTTATCTGTTGGCCCGCCGCCATAAGCGCTTGTACCGCGTCCGGTACAGAAATCGGCACACGAACCCCATTTTGTTCCAGGAACCACACGTCGTCAATGACAAAAACCTTAACCGGCATCCCGTAGCTCCTTCAAAACCTGTTCGCGTACCCCCGGCGTCTTTAATGCTTCCGCACGCTGGGCTTGTGTCAACCCTTTCATATGCTCAACAAACCGGCCCGCGGGCACCTTTTCCTGCCCGAACGCGACGACATTCCCTTCCTTTTCGTGGGCCAGCGTGCGCAAGTTTTTGTAATCCCCTAAGATTCGTTCCAGGACAACCTGAAAATCATTTATCTGTCCCATTAGAGAACGCCTCCACCATCAACGCTACCGGCAAGCGATTGTCCCGTCTGTCGCACGCCCGGCGTCTGCCCGGTCAACGGTTGCGGGAATTGCTGCTGCGTACCCGAACCGGTGGCAGGACCCGGCGCCGCGGACTCTTGACCCGCGGCCCGTTGCTCTTGCAATTTTTCCAGCAACGGCACCAACCCAAACAACCGGGCCATTTCTTCAATGAACGCGGCCTCAACGGCAGGGTGTTCACGGAGCTTATCTTCTAAAATGCGCATCCCTTCGTTAGTCACATCTTCGACACGGCTTTCGGTCCAATACGCTTCCTTTGACTTCAATCCGGCCTTAACTTCATTCATGGCAACCTGCCGCCGTTGAAGTTCAATCGCCGGGTCGGTAATTTCAAACTTGACTTCCAACGTATAATCGTGGTTCAAGTCCGTTGGACGAATCTCATGCCCGCGCACCGTCAGCTTCTCATCCAACAAATCCACGAGGCGCAAAATATCCTGGCCTACCAATGTCGCCATGTGTTCCAATTGCAAGGCCGGGGCTATGAACCGGCGCTCCGCACTCTGTTCTTGAATCGCGGCCTGTCCAACCGTATACGTTCCAACCTGCCGCATCCCGGCCAGGTTGCGCGCAAACGTGCCGAACTCAATGTCGAAGTCTACTAACTTTTCCGCCTCGAACATCCAACGCGTCATTTCCGGCGGGGACATATAGCTACGCTGTTCGCCGGGCCGGAGTTCGACAATCCGCTCGCCGCGCGCCCTCTGATTTCGCACCGAATCCGCATCCCCAATCACATTCTCATCGGGGAACGCCGCCTCGACCAAGTTGTTGTGCATTCCGCTTAACGCTTGGGCTTGAACCTTCAATGAATCGAGAATCGGCTCTAACAAACCGGTGGCTAGATACCTGACATCTAAAGCGCCATCTTTGGTTCTTTGTTGCCCAAACCCTGCAAATGCGTGTTTGTATGGTACAAAGCCCCACGTGTTCGGTTCACTGAAAACCAGCTTGTTATCCGCCATAAGCGCATGCCAGTCCAAGCTCCAGTATTCAATCGTATTAACTTTCCGATACGGCTCATTACCCACATCAAAGTGGACTACAAACGAGTCACGACGCTTTGCGTTTCCGGTTTTCGTCAACCGCTGTTCAGTCATGCGTTGAATATCTTTCGCATACCGCAACTCCACCTTAACTCCTTCCTCGGGACGCTTGCGCATCGGGTCGAGCAAAATGGTAGCCGGATGCGGCGCTCGGATTCGAAACGGTTGCCACGACCGATTCGCGTTCTCCCAAATCACCATCCGGTCGGCAAACTCGTCCTCATCCTCCCCTTTCCGCCGCTTTGGCCGTATCGGCTTCGCAACCGAGTCCAATACCGGCCCATCAACAACTGCGTACCCGTACAGTAACAAATGCCGCCCCAACGCCTTCCATGTCAGAACCGGCTCTAACAGTGCAGTTTCTTGAAATACGGCATGAACAAACGGCTCAACCCTGTCCGCATCCCGTTTCGACTTTTCTTCACTATCGGCAGGAAAGCGCTTAACCCGCGGTTCAAACGCCAACTGATTATCGGTAGCGTGTTGGATTGTAGCGGCGGCCCTTCCAGGATGATATGATGGTCGGTCAACATCCGAAGCCCAAAGCGCATTTTCGCGATGTAAATATTCGTCGTATGTCTGCCAATTTTGATGCGCGCTACGCCACAAATTTGTCAAGTGCCCCGCAGTTTGTTCAATATACTTCGCATCCGGTGCGCTGGTTAGCGCCATTTCCATGCTCCTTTCTTCTGTCGAACAGTGACCGCGGTCTCCGCGGGATTATAATTCTGGCTAGAGGCGTAGTCCCGATTGTAAAAAACCATCCCCGCGGCGGTACAATAATCATCATTTGACCCGGTTGACGCCTCGATGCGCCCACCCTTGTCCGGGACTTTAATCAAATTTGCCAACTCGTCAATCAATTCCTCGTCCCATGTTATGAGTGTCCGCGCCATCACAGCCTCCAACAACGCGCCCCACATTAAAGGCCTTGTTGCTTCCGTAGTTTTCCAACCCACATTCCCCGGCGTGCGAAAGAATAAGCGCGGATACCGAAGGGCCTGAGCCCGGTCAGCGACACGAATCCCCCAATCGTTTACCTCAATAATCCACGTAGGGTTTCCGTACTCGCGCAAAAGTGCCAAACTATTGACAGCAAAGTCCAGCGGGGCCTGCGTTCGCGAACTCAGCGCGGCGACAATGATACCAGATGTCGCCTCCAACAACACCGTCACCGATTTATCCAGGCCAATCCCATGTGCAACGTCGGACGCGGCAATGTAACGCCGCCCTGGAACCCAGTCTTGCCAAATCTTTAATTCCCCGTCCTCGCGAATCGGCGGTCGGCTTTCGCTCCGGTATTGGGCCAACAACTCCCCAGTCAAAACCCGCAACTGAGCCGGCGGTTCCAGTGCTTCCTCTAACGACCCTGGATAAGACAACTGAAACTCAAACGGGTCGGTGTATGTTTTGCGGACCTCTTCATACCAATCCGCTGTCCGGTTTGAGCGCACATCCCACGGATAAAACAAACACTTAAACCCGTTATACGGCGCCCCGCGGGCAATCTTTTTGAACAACGATTGCGGTTTAAGCGGATTACATTTCGAAATTAGGATGAACTGCCCGCCCACGTCGTCAATTGTTGGTTTAATCGCTGAGTATGACTGTTCCAAATACTCGTGGTAGTCGGCTTCGTCCGCAATCACCAACCCGGCGGTTGTTCCGTGCCCCGCTTTGGCGGTTGACGGTAACGCCCGAATCCACCACTCGGGTCCAAACTCTAACGTCGCACGCGAATCGTTATTGCGTTCGGGTTTTAACTCGGGCGGCAGATGCGTCCAGATGTACACAACTTTCGCGAGCAAGTCATATGCTTCCAACTCGCCCTGAGACATTAACAAAACCTTAAAATTGCGGTTAAAGGCCGTTTTCCACAAAGCCAACGCCGCAACCAGCCAGGACCAGCCGATTTGGCGCGGCTTTGGAACGACCAAATAGCGCTCGGTCTGTAAATGAACCGCCGCGTCGAGAATGTGGTCCCATTTTTCGAACTTTATGTGCGCATTTGACCCGTCAGGTCGGGGTTCCGTAATCCACACGTAGTCCAAAAAGTATTCGAACTTGCGTTTGGCCCGTTCAGCCCACAAAAGTTTGAGTGGTACTTTGCGGCTTTGTGTTTTACTCGTCACTTGCCTCAATCGCCGCGTCTAATTCCTCGTCGGTGTAATGTAAACGCAGCGTAACGTCCAATTTCGCGGGTTCAGCCGGCTGTTGTGTAGATGGTCGGCCCCATAAATAATTCAATAACAGTTCCAACGCCTTCAAACGTTGGGCTGGGGTGGCCTCGGCGTCCTCAGTTGCAATTTCGTGCAACGCGTCCAGATATTCCTGCCCGCCTTCGGACATCTGCACCAGTTCCGCAACAACATTGCGCGGTTTTGTGGACTTTCGACCCGCATCCTCGCGGGTTCCGCCCGCCTTTTTAGCCGTCATATAACACCTTCACAGGTTTAACCCGTTCATTATAACACAGGCCGAGCCGTTTGTCAACTGATACGCCGGTCCGCTTAGGCCCGCCGCAGGCGCCATCAGTGTAACACCCCACACAGAGACGACGAAATCCGCCGGCTGGGGGCCGGAAAATGACGGGCAGACTTTTCCAACACTTGCCACAGGCATACACTGGTTTGAATTCGTAAGTTTTTCATTCCCTCCCGGAGGGGAACGAACGTTTAAACAAAAACCCGCGCGGACATTCGGACCAGCGGTAAGGGACAACTAACCAAAAAAGACTAGACATGCCACTTGCCAACACCTGCCATATAGCTAAATGTCTAGTGTTTGGCGTATGTTTTGCTAACCGATTGAAAACGAAATTCGTTTCCTTTATTCAGTCAATAAACCGAAACGCCGGGCCGCGGATAACGAAATCAAAACGCTAATTATAAATTTCACAATCTCTGTTTCCGTCTACAAACCCGCCTTTCATTTACGACTTAACAAAATTTTCTACGAGTCCCGTCCAACAAACTGTCGAATACCACCCTTGCCGGTGCCCATACTCGTTGTACGACAGGCGAGGGGATACCCATCTCCCCAGCCCGTCCGAGTCCCGCTTTCACCCCATGCGCTTGGGTCAGGATACCGAATTTAGGCTTTGGCTTTACAGCCTGGGCACCGCTTCTGGTCTGCTGGCCAGTGAGTTTTACACTTGGGACACGCTAGCCGGTCGTTTGGACCTTGGCCGACCGGCACCTTGGTGCCGTCAGCTAAGGCCATCGTGACTGATTTGGGTTTAGGTGTAAACATGCTTTACATGGCCCTTATGGCTATCACCATGGATAGCCTTGCCGTTAGTCGCCATTAGCTTGGAGCACGTCAAACATAACGTTTGCGCCGTAATAGGTGTGGCGTGCTTGGCCTTGACGGCGGCAATCTCGTTAGCTTCCGACGTTGCTAGTGCCGCTTGGACACTGGGAACAGCGGGCTTTGGCGGTTCAACCGCCATAGGTGTTTGCGTTGGTTGTGCCTTGCCGAGTATGGCATCGGCCAACATACCCAACGTGACTTCGAGTTTTTCTAGCCGTTCAGATGTAGTGGACATTATATGCGCCTCTCTTCTTATTTGATTGGCGCACAAGGTGAAAGCGGGCTCATGGTCGCTAGACACTGGGTTACTCTCTGTGTTCCCTGTATAGCAGGGGTGTGGCTTCCCAGCTACCACATACGCTTATATTCAATTTTTAAGGTGCCTAGGCAGGATATACCTTTGGGGACCGCTTGTCAAGCCCCAATTTTACCCCGAAAAGCCGAATGGTTCGGGCTTGTGTACGCAGGTATGTGCACCGCACGTCCATGATACATGCGACGTGCGCGCGCGTAACTCATGGGTACGTGTATACAATAGCTGCGCGCGAGTCAGTCAAGAGTACATAAGTCAGGTACGTGCGATGTACGGGGACTTGACAAAATGGGAAAACTGTGGTAAAAGGCGTGCGCTCCATATATGTCTAGCGTTAACGGTGACTGGCTTGACAAATTTGACAGTTTGTGATAGGCTGGTTTCAGTCTCGGACCTGAGACAATTTACCTGGAGGAGAGATAACCATGAACTGGTACGCAGACGCGCGAACTGGCGACTACATTTCCCAGTCGGACATTCTCAATGACGTGTTCGAGTACGCTTCGATGGAAAAACACGACGAATTTATCGAATGGGCGGGAGACGTACTCGGCGTTATGTTTACCTTCGACGACGACGAGGCACAGTATTTAATCGAGCGTAGGGTGCAGGCCGACTAACTTGACAGCAGTTGGCGAATCTGGTAGGCTAGAACTCGGCTGAAATCTTGGGTAGGAGAGAGTTATGGTTGCGCTATACCCCGTCCCTCCGATTATGCGACCCCGCACTCGGGACCAATATTATGTGTGTCTCGGGTTGAGGTTTCACAATCCTAACGAGGACGGCGACTTAGGCGTCCAGGTAAACGGGCAAGACATGCACATGTGCATGTTCTGGTGCTACGACCCGGAGAAAGCGCAAAAGCACCGGAAAAAAGCAGGTTGGCACAACGTCTTGCTCATTGAGATTCCGCAAGGCGCTGGCCCTTCCCGAGATTTCCGGCCAAATCTACCTGTGAGGTGAGATATGTATGACCTAACTAACCAACTCATACTCGGCCCACGCCCCAAGTTAAAAGCTATCCCGACGTTGGGGGTAGACTGTGTGTTTACGTTACTCATGCCAGCCGAACAGCCGTTGGGAATTGAGATTGCTGTGTCCAAGGTAGGGTTGGCGTGGCTTTGGCATCCACTCACAATCCGAGCGTCAGAACTGAGTCCGTGGGAACAGTGGGCGGAGGCTGTCGATTCTTTGGAGTTGGCACTGACATGCGGGTGGCGTGTGTACTTGCATTGCGCTGCCGGAATCCATCGCACTGGCTGTCTCACGTATTTGTTATTGCGGGAGCGTGGGGCGAACATGCGCGAAGCTGCTGAAACTGTGTACCGCCTGCGGCCCGTGATATGTACAGAGATTGGGGATAAGTTTGAGGTGGTGGAAAGCCTCCGACGTCTATACGTTGAGGCAGCGCAAGCTAAACTTGACAAACCTTGACCAATCTGCTAGGCTTAATCCAGTCTGATTGAGGGAGAAAACCATGAAGATTCACATACTACGTGACCAAGCTATACCTGGAGTGTTTAATCACATAACCTGGCCCGATGGTGTAACCACGCCGTGCGATTGTAGCTTTGCAACACGTTATCCAGAGCCGCCACCCAAGCTGCCCGAGCTAAACGTGAAAGAGCTATATCTGTCGCTCATTAAGTTGAGTGAAGATGTGCGCGTAATTCGCGCCCAGGTAGGCGAACAGCTTGGGCGAAGCTGAATTTGACAACCCTTGGCTAACCTGGTAGACTAGGATTTCGAGATTAAACCGGGAGTGGAGTTATGACAACGACACTGAGCGCATGGGCACAACAACGTGACATTAAACCACCGAAGGGAGAAAACACACCTGTAATACGCCAGAAAATCCGGCGTGTTATGGGTCCATATGAGCTTCACATTGTCTCATCGGCGGGTTATCGCACCCCATACAATCCAACGGAAAGTCCTGCGTACACGACGAACACGCGTCACGAGCCTGGTGGTGGTTTCGTGTCGGTCAAAATCTGGCGCCGTCCACATACAACCGACGACCCACCGACATACCAGAAAAGCTGGCAAATCGAGAGCGAGGCGGAACTTCGCGATGAACTCGCCCGTCTATACACCATGATAGACCGAGAAGAAAGCCGCTTAGCATGGCCCATTGGCCCACTCGACCGACTCGATGAAGCGATACGAAAACTCCGAGAGGTTGGACTTATTGCATGAGGTGTTGATGAAATCTATGCCTGGCCCCTGGCTCATAGCGCTGGGAACATATATCGTGGCAATGCTTATTTGGGGGGTGTTAGATGCCCGACGGTGACGCTCATCACGTCCTATGCCGGTAACGGAAACCAAAACTTTATGTAGAGAGGACACAATGTACAGGATTATCGCAGGACCTTTTGACGGCTACATCGCTTATAACGACCAGGATGAATTGGTTTTTGTTCAAGCACCGCTTATCAATTGCGCTAACGGCTGTGCAGAGGCCGACAGGGATGTGCTCAGCTTCGATATAGACGAAGCAGCGAATTTCCCGCCACTCGAATTCGATTTAGCCGACGATTCGGAAGTCGTAAGCCTCGAACCGAGCCAAATCGCCGACGCCGATGGTCGGGTCGGGAAAAGTGGGGATGCTGGAAGGATTCGGTTGTCCCGTTTGGAACGCTATGGCTTAGAAGAGGAATTTCGCCACGGCAATGTGATTACGGCATATGGCGTGCTCGGACTTTCCACCCCGACCCAGTTCATTCCTCTCGATTCGCCGAACGATTTCCGTTGGTCCGATGTGGCTAACGACGCGGAGATTGACAGCGAAACCCCTGATACGGTCCCTGCCCCGTTTGCCGATGCCGATGGAATCTTCGGTGTCGATGGTCAAATGGGCCGGGTGCGGTTGTCAAGGTTAGGCCAGTACAATGTGGACGACGAACACCGGCATGGCCCAGTGCATCGCCGGGATGATGCGATGTATCGAATAAATACGGAGACTGGTCCGGTCTATCTGCACTCCGCCAACGACTTTCGCTGGGATTAAGTCCAACCAACCACGTGTGCCATACCAAAGATAGACGTGCGGTACGTTAGCCTCGTGCAAGCGTACCGCAGGAGGCATTATGAAACTTGTTGTTACGATTGACCGCGCCGGAGTTATTTATCAGCCGAGTTTGACAAGTGATGTGGCGGTGTTGCTGTACATGACTCCCGCCGCCGCAAAAAACGTGATGGAAAAAGCCGCGGAATTTACCTGCAAACGCTGTGCCATCATTGGTCTCGCCGACCAATTGCAGGACGGGATGTGCAAAGAGAATTTCGGGTGCCGATTAGATGTGGACACGGATGTGTTTGACCTGGTTGGCGACTCCAAAGCCGTTGCCTACAAAGGTATTTTTGTCCGACTCTGGAACACCGTGCGGAAACGGTTGATTGCTACTGACGCAAACGAGGTGGAAAATGTCACTGGCTAAGGGGGTGCGAATTGCAATGTCGCGGGACGGTAACGTCTATCGAGGCATTGTAGACCAGGTTGTGATTCGGGGAAATCGGTGGTGGGTGGATTTGACCGACGGCCAGTCGATTCAAATAACAGGCGATACGCGCATCGAAACTGAGGCCGTCGTTGGGACTGGCGATTTCTTGCAGACACCCGAGGAACGCTGGCCCAATATATACGCAGCGTATGACGTTTACGGAACCGCCCCAATCCGACAACGAAAGATTTGCCGCTGTGGACGATGTGTGCAACCAAGTGCACCGTCGGGTATGAACGCTGCCGGAATTCCATTTGATGATGTGAACCCCAGCAGTGGCGGCCCGGGCGATTTGTTGGGAGGGTAACATGACTGATAACCAACCCACGCAATGCGAACTTTGTGGCGAGGAAGAGTGTTTGCTGTGTCCGTATTGCGAAAACTTAGCCTGCGTGTGTGTTATATGTATCATTTGCAACGATTGCACGCAATTAAGCGGGTGTCTCATCTGTCGCATGTGTGGGGAGAATGTGTGTGCTCCAACCAGTGAGCTACAAGAACAACAGTATTGTGCTGCGTGTGTCGAGGCCATATCCGAATGTTCACAGTGCGAATGTCAGTCTTGTATGTGCGGAGATATTGCGCTTGATGCGTGGCAAGTGCCGACAAACGTGAACGTGGCGCAATTGGCGGCAGATTTTTATTTAGTTTTGCGCCTTGAATTGTCGGGCAAAATTACGCGTACTCACGTGTTAGACTTGCTCGAACCAATAAAACTGGCGCTGACTACATATACCAGCATGATTATCGGCTCCGAATTGCGCCACTTTACGGAATTTCGCCACTGTTTTACGGAGACCGGGCCGCTTGAGAAACATATGCAAGAGTCGGGAATTCATCACAACGCTTCTCGCGGTGGAAGTTGTATGTGGTGGCACACATACGTCAATGACATTGGGCTGGCGGAAAGTTTAACCCAGGCTGTGGAGCTTTTTGGGCCACGCAACTACAGCGGCTACGGAGGACGACGTTGGGGACAAATTGCCGAATTGTTGTTATGGTTTGTGACCGGCGACATCTCGTTGGTTACTTACGTGAATCTGTCCTGGAATCTTGTTCACAATGGCGGCACCTATTTTGACAAGATTGAGAACTATTTTAATGCGGCCTGGACTACGTCACACTTGTGGGAGGTTTTAGAGGCGAACAAATTGGAGGATGTCAAAACCTTACAGGCGCAGGCGTCGCCACACATTGTAAAACTTTGGCAGGAGGGATAATATGTATGCACTCCACCCCGCTTTCCAGGGCGAAATTTCCGAGCATGAGGCGCAGAAATACGGGGGAAAATTCGTTGGCCTCGTGAATGCGCTCAAACGCGGGGCGACGATTCCCCCTACACTTGCACTAACTGGAATATACGACACCTTTACGCAAATTATGGCAGAAATCAACGACCTCGGTTTACTGAACACCCGCTTTTTTGCAATCCGTTCATCGGCCCGCGTTGAAGATTCATCCGCGGCAAGTTTTGCGGGCATGTTTTTGACGCAAACAAATTGCGAACGTGGACGACTGTTGGGGGCAATCAGCGAGGTACGCCTCGCGTCGCAAAATGCCAAACTTTACGGCCAAAAGTTGGATATCGCAGTGCCGGCGACCCTCCCGTGTTTGATACAACCGATGATTTTTGGACCATACGCTGGTACGTTTCTATCGCGTGATTTGTACGGCTATGACTTGAACGCGTCACGAATGGAAGTCGTTTGCGGCCCGGGCGAGTTGTTGGTGAGTGGCAAGGTGGCGCCGGCGTTTACTTTAAACCGTGACTTTTCACATGACACACCAATGATACTCCAGACTGCGTATGCGGATTTGACCACGTGGTTTGGCGAAACTCCAAGTGATGTGGAGTTTGTTATCGATGCGGCGGGACAGTTAATTGTAACACAATTTCGTCCGATTTCCGATGCGGCGTTAGAGGCGGCAGAATCCGCCCGCATTTACGCCGTTGGACAGGGTACAATTTCCGGTTATGTTCGCCGCATTACGGAGGAAACTGTAGACGACGCGCGTTTTGAGGACGGGTTTATTCTGGTGGCTCATCATACGACACCGGCGCTTATCGGGCCGATGTTGAACGCTGCGGCAATTATTACAGAAGTCGGCGGGCAAACATCACACGCCGCGATTGTGGCGCGGGAAATGAACAAGCCATGTATTGTTGGCATGGCATCGGCGGTGACTTTGAACGATGGCGACTTTATTACCCTTGACCTTAACACGAAATCAGTTTATCGTGGCGGTGCATCAAATGGAAATGTGTAAATATTGTGCGGCACCCACCGAATTGGCGGGAATGTGCGTTGAGTGTCAGATGGCGTTCGAGTACGTCCAAACCCTGGGGAGCGAAGACTGGGCCGTCGGACCAACTTCGAACTCGAAGGTTGGTAAATCCTGGACGCGCACGTGTTTCCACGTTATGACTCCCGTTCACATTACAGCGTTGAACAAGCCCGTGTACGCTTCTGCCTACTCCGACTTGAGGGAAGCCAAAAACACGGAGCTAGACACACCTACGGTCGGCGTGTACTTGGATTCACTATGGCTGGAGCACAATGCGCTGACCGTTTCGCCCGACTTTCCGGTCACAGTTACGTTGGAATCGACCGCTCCCTATCCCGTGCTCCTCGTCGAGTTACAAGACTACGCAGCGCCACCGATTGAAACACTCCGTGAAGTTATCCGTGTCATTGTCACGTTAGTCCGTGCCGACCACAAGGTTGAGATTGGTTGTGTTGGCGGACACGGACGCACGGGAACGATACTCGCAGGTTTGACCATGTTGGATGGCAGTCCGGCAGACCAAGCCATTGCTCATGTCAAGAAAATCTATTGCGAACGTGCCGTCGAGTCGGACGCGCAAATTTTGGTACTCCAACAATGGGGGGAAATGATTGCAACAGTCAAATAACACAGGCGACGCCCGATTTCATTGTGTTGCGGATGAGTTACGGTGGGGCCAAACGAAACTTGGCCCCGCCACAGCCTTGTACGTGGACCCGCACGAATTTTCAACACTCACACTAGACGATGGCGTGATTCATACAACGCTCCCGTATCGCGTGGACTTAGTTTTCGTAAGCGGGGAAAGCGTGGTAGTTGGCGAAATGAAACGCCCCGACGATTTCATTGACAGTATGTACAAGCGGAGACTTGCTCGCCAGCTACGCACAGTTCGTGACGTGAGTGATGTTGGGATTGTGGTCTTGCGAGAGTTTGCCCAGCTTTATTCCGTGGCTACACTTCGGGAGAGTTGGCCGCAGGTTGTACGGGAACTGATTTCAATTCAGATGTGTGGGCTTACAATAGTTCCCGCAAGAACAACAGACCGGGAAATTTTAGAAGATTTGTTGGAGTATTCGCCTGTGCTTTCATTAACAGATGCCGCCCATCGCCGGGCGCTCGCTGGCACCGATAAGCCGTCGTCAGTCAAGGGTACGCTTCTCAATGCGGTCCCGGGATTGGGCTATGCACGGATTCATAAGTTGTTGGTCCGATTTGGAAATGCGCGGGGCGTGTTTGCGGCCTCGGATGCGGAGTTGAAGGACGCGGGTATTCCGACGAATGTGCGGACAGCCTTACAAAAGAGTCTTGACGTTGGCGTATCATCAGTCGAGAGTATTGACCTTAAGACTTGACAATGGTTAGCTTTGGGGTTATACTAAGGGACTGGTTGAAACTCAGAAAGAAAAGGAGAGGTTGTGTTTCCAACACGATACAAATTTGGCATGAAAGATGTTGTCGATTTGGTGGCGTTCGAGGATGTGCGTGACGAGTTGATAATGCGCGCCTTTGAACAGCGGAGTGCAGACCAGATGGACGGTGCGCATTTCAGAGGGTCTGGCATTTTGTCGGACGTTTACTATGACGATGATGAGGATGTACTCATTGTTGAACTCGAATAGGGGGCACGAATGAA
>Ga0114912_1000950_pt1 | contig 12965 bp, 5 predicted proteins | sample MalvirDeepMed_51_FD_89713 | JGI IMG/M metagenome (GOLD analysis project Ga0114912, IMG submission 89713) | Marine viral communities from the Global Malaspina Expedition - Malaspina viral metaG DeepMed_51 | ecosystem: Environmental > Aquatic > Marine > Oceanic | place: Mediterranean Sea...
CCGGAGGGTTGACTTGGGAAGTAAATCGTTTGGATGATAATGTTGATCTTTGTGATGCCCTGACCTATGAGGTGAAGGTGTTGAGTTCAAGATATGCCAATGTATATGACACGGAGCTCACGGTAACGCTTCCCCCTGGAATTTCACAAGAGGATATTGCCAATATTCAATATGCATATGATGGTCAAACTGGTTTGGTCAACGTGGCCAACTTTATCGAGGACAACACCCCTAGTTCCAATAACTTTAAGATCAAGGTGTCGGAATTGGTCACTGATCTTTTGGTAACCGCTGGGGTAGCGGGCATCGAAGCGGGGGACAATACCATTCCAGGTTCCCGTTTGCCAGGAAAGAATGAAATAACTTTTTCTATTGATTTGGTCAGTGATTGTACCATGGACCCTGGAATTCCAGTACGTTTTGACCTTAATGGGGTTACCAATTGCAATGACGAGGTCAATTTATTCTTTAATCGTTTGTTCCCCATCAATGGGGTGGTGCTTCCTGATATGACCGTTGATGTTGCGGCCAGTGATTTTTTGGTTTGCAATACGCAGAACCAAGTGGATATTACACTTGATAATAATGACTCCAACACCTTGGATGACCAAGAGGTCAGATTAACTTTACCGGCAGGTGTCAGTTATGGTGGTACTGTTGGTGGCACACCGGAACCTGTACAAAGCGGAAATGTCCTTATCTGGTCGGTTGACGATATCAATACGAATAAAACCCAATCCTTCAGTATTTTCACGACCCTTACCGATTTTAATGAGATTTCGTTTGATTATGTTGTGGATGTGCTGCAAAGTGGACAGGCCGTATGCGTGGATGATCAACAGGCTTGTAATCTTCAGGTTACTACAGCCCAAGATATTGATAACGCAGGCCAGATCACTTTACCTGAGGCAACCATAAATCCAGTAGTTAGTACTCCGGTTTGTGAAGACGCACCCATAGTACTCACAGTGGAATTGGAAGGAGTTTCCGATTATTCAGGGTTTGATTTCAATTGGAATACAACCCCAGAATCCCAGAACGAAAACCAATTTACCTTCCGTCTGTCCAGTTCGACAAACCTGGAAGTAAACGTATCCCCCATAGGGAATAATAATCCTGCCTGTACTACCACGGTGTCTTATATGGCGGAAGTGTACCCGGGTGCGACGATTGCCATGAGCCTCGTGGAAGGTGTGACCTGTACAGGAGAGGCTGATGGTAAGGTGCAGGTCATTGTCAACGGAGAGACCGGAACAGGGTATACCGAACAACAACCCTTTGAGATTATAAGTACTTCCCACCCAGGCTTGGTGACCATTGGTCAAACCGTCGATAGCGGAGAGGTGCTCACGGTCCAAAACTTGCCGCTTGGGCCATTTTCCATAACGTTCAGGGATAATTATGGCTGTACCTTTGAGGAGACCCTGAATGTACCTTTGATAGATAATCCTATTATCAATTTTTGTACCTCCATACTGCCCTGTGATTCTGGGTCTGGTGATGTCAGTATGAATTTTGATTCCATGGATGCTCATAGTGCCATCAATGGTACCACATATAATGGCGCCGTAGTGGACAATCAAACCGGACTTTCCGTGCTTGATTTTACGGGTACTTTTGCTGATTTCCAATCCCATACGTTGACCAATGTGATGGACAATACGTCGTATACCTTGGAAATTACAGCGGCCAACGGTTGTGTCTACACACGTCCCTTTATGATCGAATCCTATTCGGTAACAGCGAATGTTGTCAATGATAACAACGATCCTTCATATTATCAACTCTGTTTTGCAAACGAAACACGTGATATTGTTGTGGGCATTGATGATAATGTTCCTTTCTGTTCCGGTTTCTCGGTACCAGATTATGAAGTGCTTTTTGGAACTGTGGATGAGAACGGGGATTATGTGGGCACCCCACAGAGCTTTGCGGGCATTACTGATGAAATCGCTTTCAATGGCCTTGGTGTCGGTAATTATAAAGTAACGGTAAGGCCTTCAGGAGTAACGGGTTACCCTGATGATATCAGCCTTTGTGAGGAGATTATTACTTTTAATATAACTTCAAGGGCCAACTTTGTGGCTTCATTGGAAACCAAAGATCCACTTTGTGCCGGCGGAGCATCCGGAAGTGCCGAGGTTATAATCAATGGAGGTTCTGGAAGCTTTACCTATGAGTGGAAACAACAGGGTAGTGGAGATATCATTTCCAATGGCTATCATGCCACGGGACTTGGTGCTGGTGATTATGAAGTGGTGGTGACCGATGCCAATGGTTGCCCCAACGCGATTCCATTGACTTTTTCCATTGTGGACCCCGCTCCGCTGGAAACTCCATTCATAGAAGATGTCCAAACCGCTTGTGAGGCTATTGCCGGTAGTGCCTCCGGTACATCGGCCATAGGGTATTCCTCTGGTGTGGCACCATATACCTTTAGGTGGTACGAAATCTTGACTACAACGGATTTTGAGGATAATCCTGTGACCAACGAATCTTTTGTTTATCAAGAGTCGGTGCCCGATGGAGGGGTTTCCACTTATCCCGGGATTACCCCTGGCGATTACAAGGTCACAGTGACCGATGCCAATGGGTGTACCGTTGAAAGTTTGGTAACTACGGTAACACAGCCCGATGTGGCACGTCAATACAATATCAATCTATCTTGGAGTTCCCAAGTGATACAGGAAAATGAAAACGCCGACCCGAGGACCTTTGAAATCGATCCCATTGGGCCGTCCAATTTCAGACAGGCCTTGGCTGCCATGGTGGAACGTTGTATACAGGAGGCCCAAGAAGTGTCCATGGCCAGTGTTGCCAATCTGCTAAAGGATGTGGAACAGCTGCAGGATACCGTAAGCTTGGCGTATACCAATTCCAGCGATGTTTATCATTATACCCTGTATTATTATGATAGGGCGGGTAACTTGGTACGAACCGTACCCCCCGAAGGAGTTAACTTGGCCACCAATGGAAGTGGCGAAATCGATAGGATTCCCACCAACCATACCCATGTAACTGGGTATGATTACAACAGTATTTCCCAATTGGGTCGACAAAGTACCCCGGATGGTGGAGAAACAAGGTTCCTGTACAACGATATAGGGCAATTGCTGTATTCCCAAAATGACCGTCAATCCAGTGGGAATGTGTTCTCCTACAGTATATATGATGAACTTGGCCGTATCGTGGAAGCTGGAGAGGCCCAATTAGCAGGCAAAACTTTTCCCGATGATTTCTTGGCCAATGGACAGGCGGATGAAAGCGTGGCCAGTTCCATTCTTTTAGAAGAAAAGATGGAATATATACGGACCACTTTCAACGAAAAGGCAGAGATTGCCTATCGCGGAGAGGAACAGCGTTTCCTAAGAAACAGGGTGAGCCAGATTTATAATCTGGACAAAAATGGACAAGAAAGCCATACCTATTATAGCTATGATCCCCATGGCAACGTTGAGTGGATTGTTCAACATCTTCCCGGCGTTGGACAGACCACCGTGGCCTATTCCTATGATCTGATCTCTGGAAATGTGAACGAAGTGGTGTTCAACTTGGGCAAAGTGGACGAGTACCATCACCAATACTCCTATGATGAGGATAACCGAATCATATCGGTAAGGACCTCTAAGGACGGCCATCTATGGGACGAGGATGCCCGTTACGATTATTACCTCCATGGCCCCTTGGCACGTACCGAGTTGGGTGAGGACCGAATCCAAGGACTCGACTTTACCTATACGATTCATGGATGGCTGAAGGGCATCAATACGCCAGATCTTGCACAAAGTGCCTATAATCCAGATGGGCCCAATACGGTTGGGGACCCTGCGGATACGCATGCAAAAGATGAGTTTGGGATGGCCTTGGGCTATTACAGCGGTGATTTTGCCCGGGATGGAGTGTTTGATACCCGATTGACGGCCAACAACCCATTTGTGCTGGAAAACCAGATCAATGCCATTCCCCAGGACCTGTACAATGGAAACATAAGTACTTGGGTGTCCCAGACGGCTGGAGAGGCCAGGGACAAAGCGGTGAGCAGTTATTTAGTGGGCAATGCCTACCAGTATGATCAACTCAACCGTATCAAGGAAGCGACCACCAAGGCCTTCAATGAAGGGAACCAGACCTTTGAGGATATCAATGGCCAAGCCAATAGTTTTAGAACAGCCTATACATATGATGGCAATGGAAACTTACAGACCCTACAACGGTATAAGGATGATGGCCAGTTGATGGATGACCTGCTCTATCATTATGACCTTACCGACCCGAACAAGTCCAACAAGTTGACCTATGTGGATGATGGTGTCGGTCAGATAAGCACGGAGATCAACGATCTTCCTGACCAGAACAGTGGAAATTACCTCTATGATGCCATTGGCCAGTTGATTAGGGACGAAAGTGAGGGCTTGTCCTATGTCTGGAATACCTCGGGCAAGGTTTCTGAAATCATTCCCGATGATACGGGCAATCCTGCGACACAAAAAGTTCATATGAAGTTTACGTATGATGGGATGGGGAACCGTATCGTCAAGCAGGTGAACCGTTTGCCCTATGTCGCCGGCAGCGGACCGCAGATCAATGACCCCGAAGCGATGGAAACCACGTATTATAGCTTGGATGCTCAGGGGAATGTCATGGGGATCTATAAGCGGGAGGATGTCAAAGTATTCCCAGGGGATGCCGAAGATACGAGCTATCGGGCGGTATATAGCATTATAGAGCGTCCCATGTATGGTAGTGACCGTATCGGACAGGATGTGCATGTAGCTGAGGTTTATAGTTCAGTATATGATTTTACCGATGATGCCGATTATGATTCGGTAATCATGGAATTTGTCGAGAGCATCAACAGTGTGGCCCTTGAGAATGTTCTTATAGCACAGAACGTTGACGAAGAACTAACAGATGATGAAGACAACACAGTTATAGTTCCTGGAACCAATCTGGCAACAGCAATGGTGGATGGGGAGTTCGTGGAACTGACGTACAATGCTAATTTGATACAGGGCGGCAACAGCACCCCGGTGTCCACGGCCAATAATATCTTTGTGATTGAGGATGCCCAGGGAGGATCCTTGGGATACGGTGTGGTATCCAGTGGTTACTTCAGCAATACTACAGATCAGGGTGTCATGTTGATCTATGGTGCCAATGGGGAACTAATACCTGGACTTGGTTTGATCAATGCCGATACTGCCGACCCTGTGGACTACGGTGCTAAAAGTGTGGTGGTAAAACACCCGGGCCGTAACGATACCTATTACTTGTTCTATAGGGACACTTCCGGAGACCTGAACACGGCGACCTTGAGCACGGCCTCCGGAAATCTGGAGGTAACCGCGGTTTCCGCAAGGAGCTTTAGCAACTATGGCCGCCATATGGCCGTGGTGGAGGACCGCAAGGAACAACAGGCCTATGTCTTTGCCACGATGCACACGGATGCCGTGCTGGACGGCAGTGGGAACGTGACCACTCCGCCACAGGCGACCCTGGTACGTTTTGCCTTGGACGCAACGGGAACCATTACAGAGGAAGGAGCCGTTTTGACCGCCTTTGACAGCTATGATACATTGGGCAATGGCGAACTGCAAGTGGCCCTTGATGGCAGTGCCCTAAGTATGTACAACTATACGGGACTGCCAACGCAGTGGACGGAAATGGCGCAGGCCGAGGTGCGCACATGGCAGTTCAATGAAAATTGGTTGCCCATGGAGGGCAGCGTGCAGCAAGTGGCCATTGACGGAAACATCGGCAAGGGTTCGCTATTGCATACGGGAGAGGAAATCTACTATACCCAGCATGTGCAGGAATCCAATGGGGAGCAGGCCAAAATGGTGGTGCGTGCCTCTAATGGCGAAGTGGTGGGCACCCAGATAGGGGACCTGCGTGCCAATGGGAACCATAAGTTCTATACCTTTATGGAAGGAACGGACAGCGGGTCGGAGTACAACTTGGCTGCCACCAATGTAGTAAACTTGAACAACCTACCTACATCCAGTAACGGGACCACGGGCTACCAGCCCTACCAATCTTTTGTGGTCAATGGGGTGACACCACCGGCCGCACAGGGAGTGGTGTACCGTAATGTGGGAGAAAAGCAATATGAACTGAAAGACCATTTGGGCAATGTTCGTGTAGTGGTAGGTGATAGGAAAAACTTGGATACAGCAACCGATGCGTTGAGTGCGGATGTGATAGCTTACAACAATTACTATCCCTTCGGGATGCAACAGCCTAATCGGAATTTTGACTCCCAAGAATACCGTTATGGGTTTAACGGTAAGGAAAAGGATGATGAGTTAAAGGGACAAGGTCATCACTACGATTATGGCTTTAGAGTGTATGATTCAAGGGGCGGTAGGTTTTTATCCCAAGACCCATTGTTCAAATCTTACCCTTGGTATACTCCTTATCAGTTTGCAGGGAATACTCCTATACAAGCAATTGATTTGGATGGGCTGGAAGAATATTATTACTGGGATGATATGGCGAAAAAGGTTGGTAAAACAACTATTGAAATTGTTCCGTATGTTTACAAAAACTTAAATGATGGTAGGCCGGATTTAGGCCAATATGGTTTTTATAAAAAAGAATCGGATGTTCTGGAAGCTGTATCACATGCTCAACGACTCATAGAGGCAAAATCGGCTAGGGAAAGTAAAATAGCAAGTTTAGAGTCATACAGGGAGTATCAGAGGTTAAGCAATCCGTTGTGGCTGACCTTTGAGTTCAGCCCGCTCGGAACGGCTGCCTCCTTGACAAACAATATCCATAATGAAGAATATGGGTGGGCAGCATTGGATGCTGGCTTGGGTCTTTTAGAGCTAAGGCTTTTGGCAAAGTCCAAAGCTTTTAAATCAATTAAAAGCAATACGCTGAGTTTTTCGCGTTTACCAATAGCGAGTTATTCAGCAGTGGATGCCAACAATCTTGGACAGGCCATTGAAAGGATATATAAATCAAGAAACAGACCGTCTTTTAGAAAAGGAGTGGTAGATGAAGTTTGGAAGAATGCCCAAAAAGGGAAACCTAATGGCAAAGTATACGATCCAAATACTGGAGAATTGTTGATGTGGGACAAATCAAAATCTAGAAACGGCCAATGGGACATGGGGCATTTACCACAAGAAAAATGGGACAAGTTAAGGCAGCAGTACATAGATGGAGATATATCTTGGGAACAGGTGCTAGAAAGATACAACGACCCCAAAAACTATAGGCCCGAGGCACCCTCATCAAATAGAAGTGGTAAAAATGATATTCAGAAAGAAGACTATAGATAATTATAAAAATATGGAAAATTTATTGTTTGACTTTGCCGAACAGAATGAAGAGGGCGAAGTAATCGATTTGATTGAAAAGGAGGGGGTCAATATCAATGCTAAGGACGATGAGGGTTATAATTTACTGATGGTATCTCTTTTTAGGGGATTAAAGATGCTGGCCCTTTATTTAATTGGTAGAGGAATAGATTTAAACCACCAAGACAATAAAGGGCAAACTATTCTACATCATCTAGCTGTTTTTTATGATGAAGAAGTCTTAATTAAATGTCTTGAAAAAGGTGTGGATATTGATATTCAGGACAATTATGGGAACCAACCGTTATGGGCCGCGGTATTTAATGATGATGGATATGGTAATAAAAGATTGACTATGATTCAAGCACTTTTAGGTCAGGGAGCAAACCCAAATCATTTGAATAATGCGGGTAGAAGTCCATTAATTTTTGCAGAAAATGCAGAATATGACGAAAGTATTTTAAAGATGTTGCGTTCGAAAAATGATGATTTGTTGTGATGTGACTGTAAATCTTCAACTAAAAGTGGACTGAACTTGGTCTATAGTTAAGTGATGGTTTTGAATTGGAAGGTGCGGAATATTTGGATTATAAAGAGAGTAGAGTGTTTATTTCTTGGGGTACAGCTAGGCTTAACCTAAAGAACTCAAATCCATCTACCATGAGTTTGTTTAGAGATAAGTATGGGTCGCTTAAATATCCAGCATTGAATACTATTGACTATGGTTATTCGGAAGTTGAATACATGAGTTTATTAGAGCAAGATGATACAATGGAGTTTTTGAAAGGCTCAAAACCCGAAGTGTTCAGATACTTTAAAAACAATGGAACTTACGATAATAGATATAACCCTAGATTAGTAGGGGGTGGGTTAAGAAATGCGAAAGGACATGTAGCTATTACTGCTGTGGAGACCATTAATTGGGGTTTGAGCAAATGGGTAGACTATGAGGTAAAACAGGACTACAAACTTTCCGAAGAGCATGAGAAAGTCTATTTAAAATTTGTAGTACCAGCTATTACAGAGACTTTGAATTCTGGAGATAAATATATCCCACAATATGCACGAAATGATTTTAGTTTGTCCTTGATTGCAAATACGATTCTTTACGGAGAAAAAGTTGAAGACTATGAGGACTTATATGAAATGGGCATGAAAATCTATAATGAGATAGCAAAGAAACCTGAGATTCCTAACAGAGAGCAATTGAAAACAATGGCTGACGATAAAACTAGAGAAGTATTGGAAGTGAAAAAGGACAACATCCAATCTAAATCGCTTAAAAGTAAAGGTGTAAATGAGGAAGAATAAAAAACAACTGTTATTCTTGCATTTAATCTTTCCAATACTTTTAATGGTTGGATGTAAGAGTAGTAAGGATTATTACTTTGATAAGATAAAAGGAACGTGGGAGATAAACGAAATATACTATAATCAAAAACCTTATAATGATTCCCTGTCTTTGAATGTTCTTTTTTTTGAAGATGAAAAATTTCCAGTATTGACAATTCCAAAAACTATTGAATTTGAGAGAACAACTGGAATTTGGGGAATTGAAACAATAGACAATGTTCAATATTTAAGGATAGAAACTAAGAATCATAGATTTAATGGTTTGTATAGAATGAATTTTTTTCACAACAAAAAGCGTGGATTATTGGGTGTTGATTTGGAGTCTGACAGCATGAAGATAAAGGCATATAAATTTCCTCGCTAACTCAAGGATTTTTCTTGTGCCTTAAAAGTAAAAATGTATTCAAACTTAGGAAGTATAAGATTAGTAGTAGGGACAGTAAAAACTTTGTACCGATATGGATGAACTGACTGCGGATGTGATTGCCTATAACAATTACTATACCTTTGGTTTGCCACAGCCCAATTAGAACTTTCATTTAGAAGACTAGCATTTTGGTTCTTGGAATCAGAAATCTATGTTGTATCCATTGGATAAACAAGTATTGGATTACGGGCGATTTCCAAGGTTTGGTTTTCATAAAGGCGAGCATCCTTTGTAATACACTTCGCTCATATACAGAAAATGCATTTTGACAACATGTTTTTCACTTGTTGCATCAATAGTGGTATGTTTATATTTCTTTGAAAAAAGTAGGATAAATAATACAAAAACACTAACCTTGAACAAGTCAAAAAAGCTATTTCAGATTTTTTGCCTATCACTTTTTTTGAATTCCCATATGGGAGCACAAGTGAAGTCAAAAGAGATTGTTCTCGATGAAAACCATTCCATCACCTATTCGGGATATACGGAAACCGGTAACTTTTATATCTTGGAGCGGGCCCATAAGGAAGATTACAAGACGCGTTACAGCGTTTGGAACGATGATTTTAAAACCTCCAGAACGTTAGTTTTGGATGACAAGGTCGATCTATCCAACTTTGATTCCACATCGGAGTCCGGGGCATATTTTACATACCAGCCGAAGGCGGGCCAATGGGAGCTGGTCTCAGATGGGGTTTTGGAGCTCAATGGTATATCCGAAAAGGATTATTCGGTATACCATGAACTTTTGACCGATGGGGCCTACTTTATCATCGGGAAGGAAATTACAGGGAAAAAGACAAAATTTTTCAGTGAAGGAACCCTGGTATCACAATCATCGACCTTTTCAGCATCGGATTATTTGGTCAAAAAAGTATTGGGCTCCGAAGGGATTGAGGTCCATTCGATAGAAACGCCGGAAAACTGCTATTGGAACAGTTCGGCCACCAGGGTGTTGGATCATGACGACTCCGGTTTTTGGGCTTCCTTTGTCGTGGAAGGTAATGATACAACCAGAACATACAAGCTGGTTCGGTTCTCCTATCAAGGAAAGCCCATCGAAACCCATGACCTTCCTATTGAAGTACTGGATCCGGCGAACGATAAGTTTGCCATCGCAAACCTGGAAAACGGCAGTTTTACCTCGACCACGGTCGTCAAACGATACGGCCTGGGAAATACTGTCGGTTCCACGGATACGGACAACTACAGCTTTGCCACTGACAATGCGAAGGGACATATTAAATTCGACCCTTATGATCATACGGTTTATATCTACGCCGGTATCAAACCAAAACGGGGTGATTCGGGAATTCTGATCAAAAAGTTCGACATGAAGGGAAATCTCCTTTGGCAAAAGCAACATACCCTGGAGGATACCAGCCTCCATTATATCAATAGTGCCAACAGGTATCTGTCATTTGATGTTTACCAGCCCTTTATTGGGGTGTCCGTCAATTCCACCAAAGGCACAAACTATTGTGACTTCTATGTGTTGGACAAGGATACGGGAGCTGTGGTGGCCGAAGAAAGATACAAGCGCTATGGATTCTATAGTCAATCCAGACACTACAATGGACTCTCCGCGGAATATGAAATAAAAACGGATGCTTATAAAAACTTAAAATTGGAGCGTTCGATAATTTATACAGCCCTTTATGATCGGTCGTTTCAAGATTATTTGAAACAGCTCAATGCTACAGGTGAATATTTGTTCAAAGGAATATATACCCCATCCGGGTTCAATACGATCAGTAGTTCCAAAAAGGGAAATGTCATCACCTTCCAAAAATTCAAGATATGAACACAAGATCATAGTAACGTCATCCCAAATCCTACAACAACCTACCTATGCATCTAATTCCTATAAAAGACTTTTGGCGTATTCACAATCCTTGGGCAATCTTCGCCCTGGGAGTACTTTTGATATGGGTGCCGCTGAATCTACGGGGACAGGCTCCTGAAATGTCCCTAAATAGAAAGGTGATCAATGAAGATGGCTTTCGAGAGATCGTCCATGTCACGGATCGAACTCCCGTTCCAAAAACAAAACGTACCTATTATTGGTACAAGACCCGTAGTGTGCACAGTTCCCAGGACAATTATGCCGGGGAATTGTTGGATGGAGACTACATCAGATATTATCCGAACAATCAACTGGCCGAAAAGGGCACCTATACAAAAGGCCTTAGGGAGGGGCTGTGGACCACTTGGTACCCCAACGGCAATTTGGCCTCGAAGTCCAGATGGAAGCAGGGAAGGGAGCACGGAAAATTCTTGCAATGGGATAGTTTGGGCAGTGCTTTGGAGCACGGAAAATATAGGAGGGGCAACAAAGTAGGAGAATGGGTGGACCATGCCCATGGGGATACCCTCCGGTATAAGCGGGGCCGTCTGGTCCCCATCGACACCACCGGCAATGATTCCCTTGCCAAAAGGGACTCATGGGTCAAACGCATCTTCACCAAAAAGAACAAGGAAAACGAGGAAGTAGATAACAGGGAAACTGCGGAAAAGCAAGGCTTTTTCCATCGCTTGTTCCAGAAAAAAAAGGCCAATGGAAGGGTTAGTCCCAAGGCACGACAGCGGATGATCGAGCAACAGAATGCGAAACCATCAAAAAAGGAGCCAAAAAAGCCCGGTTTCTTCAAGCGCCTGTTTCAAGGAAAACGTAAAAAGCCCAAGGAAAATGATTAAGGCCAGTTCGATATATTATGCAATCTTGATCTGTGTGGTCGTTGGTATCTGCTGCTCGGCCTTATTGCTGATCAGTCAGTATTCCAACTTATTTGCCCTGCAAATGGAAATGCGGACCGAACTTTTGGCCAACAACCGATCGGCCATCAACTATTTTTTGGCAAAGGGGCCTACAAGCATCGGGGATTCCGATGATATCGATCTTTTCGATAATGGTATCGTTTCGAGGGCAACAACCCATCCTTGGGGGCTGTACCATGTCCTTCAGGTCCGTTCCACGCTAAAACAGGATACGGTTTCAAGAAGTGTTCTTATCGGACAAAAATATAAAGAGCGGCCGGCCCTATACCTAGCGGATAGCGAAAAACCTTTGCAGATGGTGGGCAAGGCCAAGATCATAGGGGATGCCTATGTGCCCCAAAAAGGAATCAAGAAAGGGTATATCACTTCCCAATCCTTTAGTTCCTTTACCTTTTTGGAGGGTGCCCAATGGCATTCAACCCATAAACTGCCCAAACCTAAGGCAGGTTTTGTAGTTCCGGCGCGGCTTACCGATACGGTCGCTTTTGTCGAGGAACTGAAAAAGGGAGAGAAAGTCTATAACGCATTCGGGAATGCTCCACTGTATCTAAATCTTAGGGAAAATGAACTATTGGAAAGGGAATTGGAGGGAAAAGTGGTCCTCAAGGCCATGGACTCCATCTTTATACATAGGGACAATCGATTGGAGGATATCGTCATCCATGCGCCCATCGTGGTTTTTCAAAAAGGATTTGTGGGCAGCGTCCAAGTGACCGCTTCCCAAAAGATCATATTGCAAGAGGGTGCGGTCCTTGAATATCCTTCAAGTCTATATCTCAATTTCGAGGAGCCCGAAGAATCATTGATTTATTTGGAATCCGGGAGCAAGGTGTTGGGCAAGGTCGCTCTGGTGGGCACTGTCGGGGGTAAACCCGGGGTTAACCGGATAACCATAGGAAAAGATGCTGAGGTCATAGGAGAAGTGTATTGTGAGGGGAGCACAGAGCTTAAAGGACAGGTGATCGGTTCCCTGTTTACCCATGACTTTTATCTGAAGACCGAGGCTTCATCCTATGAAAATTACATTGAAGATGGCCGTGTGGACCAAAAAGCTTTGGACCCTGGTTTTCTGGGGACTATGATAGACGACAATATAATAG